>ULRA01112031.1_pt1 | contig 11652 bp, 5 predicted proteins | sample 1954981 | NCBI WGS metagenome assembly ULRA01 (sample SAMEA4835669, study PRJEB28245) | human gut metagenome | biome: gut microbiome; material: fecal sample | place: Denmark | collected 2008
ATAATAATTTACACATTTGTTTTTATCTCTAAAAAGCATATAATTAAGCTATAAGGAGATGGTAGTAATGAGAAATAAAAAGATATTAGTTTTAATAATTATAGCCTTAATAGTGGTATTATTTGCGAGTATATTGATTATAAAATTAAAACAAACAAATAAAATTGATATGGTAAGTGAAAAAGAGATTGTAAATGAGATAAACAATACTGAAGAAGAAATTACAGAAGAAAACATTGTAGTTGAAAGCAAAATAGAAGAACAAAAAACACAAGAAGAAGCGGATATTCCAGAAAAAGAAAAGGAAAGTCAACAAGAATTACAAAAGCAAATAACAATAGCTACACAAGATAAAAAAGTAGAAAGTCAAAAACAAGCAGAACAGTCAAAGGTAACACAAGTAATAACAAAACAAAAAACAGAGATAAATGAACAACTTAAACAAGATATTAAAACAGAAACTCAAATACAAGAACAGACTAAATTTGAAACTAAAGTAGAAGAAAAACAATCAGAAACACCAAAATGTACTGATACAAATCATGGTGTAGGAGTAGGAAATTCAAATAAATGGTTTAATTCAAAACAAGAAGCTATAAATTATTATCAGGGCATAATAAAAACTTGGGGAGATAAATGGGAAAAATTTGAGATTGATGATGAAACATATCAAAAGAATTGTCCTTATGGATATGAAACTTGGTCATGTCCGTTCTGTGAAAAATGGACAATAAACTTTTATTATAATTAAATAAAATATTAAAATAATGCAGAGCAGGTAGATTACTACTTGTTCTTTTTTTATAAAAAAATAGGAGGTAAAATTTTATGAAAGTAAAAAAATCAAATAAAATGTTAGCAACAATGATGTTAATCTTAATAATATTTAGTGTAATACAACCTGTTTTTGCAGCATCTGGAAGTGGAACATGGTCAGGAGGTCAATATGCTTCTGGTATGAAAACAACAGATAATGCAGGTGGAACAACAGGTGTACTAATAAGAAGATTAAACAACTTAAATACAGGAGAAAGAAGAACGGTATTCTGTGCAGAGCATGGAATAGATTTTAAGACAGGAGCATCATATAATGGAGTTTATTATACTCCAACTAATTCTAATATTAGAAAGGCTTGTAAAGTTGCTTATTTAGGATGGTATAAAAATAACGGAGGTTATACAGTAGATGGTGGTATTTTAGCAAGTGATATGAAATGGGTAAAATGGGACTATGTATTTACTCAACAATATATTTGGGAAATACTAGGACAAAGTAATGCAACATTTATTAATGCAGATGAGCAACAAGGGTATGTAGATTTTAAAAATAGAATAAATAACGAAATTGCAAGTATTGAAAGAAGACCTAGCTTTAATGGAAATACAATCACAATTCAAGCAGGAGAAACAAAAACAATAAACGACTCTAATGGGGTTCTTGCAGAATATGGAACAATAGATAATACAAAAGATGGAATTAGATTTGTTCATCAGAATGGTAGTAATTCAATGACTATTTCAGTAGATGAAAATACAAATTTAGAGAATTACAGAATTTCAGACAATACTTTTAGAGAGTGGGGAATGATAAAAAATGGAACAGAAGATAATGATACAATGGTTTATTTTGAATTTGCAGCAGGTGTGCAAAATCAATTATATTGTATGAGTTACAATGATCCAGTAACATTAAATTTTTCTTTAGCAATTGAAACATTTGGTAAATTAGAATTACAAAAATTAAATACAAATGGAGATTTAGTAAATGGTGCAATATTTAATGTTACAGGACCAAATGGATATAATCAAGATATAACTGTTACTAATGGAAAAATAACTATAGATAAATTAAGAAAAGGAATATATACGATTACTGAAAAATCAGCTCCTAATGGCTATTTATTAAATACACAGGCTTATAATGTTGAAGTGAAAGTAAATCAAACTGCAACTCAAGCAATAGTTAATAATGAGCCAACGGGAACAATCCAAGTAATTAAAAAAAGTGAACAAGGTGACTTAATAAAGGGTACAATATTCAAAGTTATAGCAAATGAAAATATAAAAAATGTAGCAGGAACTAAAACATATTATACAGAAGGACAAGTAATTGCTAATATTACAACAGATAGTAATGGATTAGCAGAAATAACTAATCTTCCACTTGGAAAATATGTAGTAGAAGAAACACAAGCAACAACAGGTTATTTGTTAGATTCTACAAAGCATAATGTTACTTTATCTTATAAAGGACAAACACAAAAAATAGTATTAGAAAGTTTTGAAAAAATTGATACTACTCCAACAGGAGAGATAAAAGTATATAAAACAGATGATTATAATAACAAACTAAAAGGTGCAGAAATCTCTTTATATGCTAGAGAAGATATAAAAAATGTTGCAGGTACTAAAACTTGGTATAAAAAAGGAGATTTAGTTACAAAAGCAATTACAAATGATGATGGAATGGTGAAATTCTCTGATTTACATTTAGGTAAATACTATGTAAAAGAAACAAATGCTCCAGATGGTTATTTATTAAATAATAAAGAATTTGATGCAGAATTAAAATATAAGGATCAAACAACAAAAGTTATATATTTAGAAATAAATAATGTTATAGACGAAGAACCAACAGGCACAATAACAATAATAAAGAAAGATTCAGAAACAGGTTCAGTACCACAGGGAGATGCAACATTTAATGGTGCAGTTTATAAAGTTTATGCAAGTGAGGATATATACAACAAAGCAAAAACTAAAAAATTCTATTCTAATGGAGATTTAGTTGCTACAAGAACTATGAATGAAAAAGGAGAAACAGAAGATATAACAAATCTTCCTTTAGGAAAATACATTGTAAAAGAAGAAACAGCTCCAATAGGATATATGTTAGATAAAAATACTTACAATGTTGAATTAAAATATAAAGACCAACACACAAAAGTAATAACAGATACTAAAACAAGTTTAGAGAATGTAAAGAAAATGGGAGTACACATTTTCAAATCAGGAATAAAAACAAATTCTGGAGAAACACCAGGACTTGAAGGTGCAGAGTTTACAATTAAATTAAATTCAGCAGTAGAAAAAGCATATTCACAAGGATATACTTATGCAGAAGTATGGAATGGAATTGATGAAAATGGAAATCAAGTAAAAGTTGATAGTAAAAGAGTTCAATCAGCACAAGCTATTGCACCATCTTATGCAGTAATAGTAACAGATAAAGATGGAAATGCTTATACACAAAACAACTTACCTTATGGAAAATATATAGTTAAAGAAACTAAAACACCAACAGATTATGAAACAGCAGTTGATTTTACATTTTCTATTACAGATGATGAGTCAGAAATCAAAGAAATAGCAAAGAAAACAAAACATTTAGTAGTAAATAATGAACAATTAGAAACATATATTAAGTTAATCAAAAAAGACTTAAAAACAGGAAAACTTGTTACATTAAATTCTACAACATTTGAGATAAAAGCAACAAAAGATATATATGATAGAGCTACTAAAAAGATATTATTCAAAAAAGGAGAATCTATTTCTCAAAAAATTGGAAATACAACATACACATCATTTACAACAAATGCAGATAATATAGTTGTTCCAGATAACTCATTTAATAGTAAAAATGATGATAAAGCAACAATTACAACACCTTTAAAATTACCAGTAGGAAGTTACGAAATAACAGAAATAAAAGTTCCAACAGGCTTTTTACAATTAGATAAATCAGTTACATTTGAAATTAAAAATGTAAAAGTTTATGACACAGACAAAGATGGAGATTTTATAAAAGAAGTCGTTGTTAAAAATGAGCAACCAACAGGAACTATTAAATTGGATAAAACTATTGCATTAAGAGAAGATGCAGATACATCTTTAATTGATACATCAGACTTATCTGGTATAGAATTTAAACTTTCAGCAAAAGAAAATATTATAGATATGGCAGATGGTAGTGTAATTTACAAAAAAGGACAAGAGATTAAAAAATATAATCTGACTAAAGATGGAAAATTAACAATAACAAATCTTCCAATGGGAACTTATGAAATAGTTGAAATTAAAACATTAGATGGACTTGTTTTAAATACAACAAAATATGAAGTTAAGTTTGAGCAAAAAGATTTAACTACAAAGATATATGAAACAAAATTAGATATTTCAAATGATACAACATTAGTTGAATTTTCTAAAACTGATATTACTGGAGATAAAGAACTAATAGGAGCAAAACTTACAGTATTAGATAATGAAAATAATATTATAGATACATGGACATCAACAGAAAAAACACATAAAATTGAAGGACTAACAATAGGAAAAGAATACACACTAAAAGAAGAAATTGCTCCAGATGGTTATGTAGTTGCTACAAGTATTAAATTTACAATAAAAGATACTAATGAAATTCAAAAAGTAAATATGATAGATAAAATAGTAGAAATGAGCAAAGTTGATATTGCAGGAGAAGAAATTGAAGGTGCAACAATTCAAGTATTAGATAAAGACAACAAAGTAGTTGATGAATGGGTATCTGGTAAAGAACCACACAAAATCAAAAATTTAGTTGAAGGAGAAACTTATACATTACACGAAGAAATAGTTGCAGATTCTTATGTAAAAGCAACTGATGTTGAATTTATTGTAACAACAGATAAAGAAACACAAAAAGTAGTTATGATTGATAAATTAGTAGAAATAACTAAAACAGATATAACAAATGGAAATGAACTAGAGGGTGCAGAATTAGAAGTAACAGATGAAGATGGTAATACAATAGATAAATGGACATCAACTAAAGAACCTCATAAAGTAAAAGGTTTAGAAGAAGGTAAAACATATATCTTAAAAGAAACTACTGCTCCTTATGGTTATGAAATTACTGAAAAAATAAAATTCACAGTAACAACTGACAAAGAAACTCAAAAAATAGAAATGAAAGATATGCCAATACTAAAAAATGTAAAGGTAATTAAGATTGATACTGAAACAAAAGAAGTTATTAAAGATAAATTCATATTTGCAATATACGAAGATCCAAAATGTACAAAACTTATTAAAGAGGTTAAATCTAATTCAGAAGATGGAACAGCTTTATTTGAAGAATTAAGATATGGAACATATTACATTAAAGAAATAAAAGCACCAAAAGATTATGAATTATCAAACAAAATTGTTAAAGTTGAAATCAATGACAAAGGTATATTCGTAGATGATACACAAGTAGAAGAAACTGAAAATACAATAGAATTTACTTTTGAAAATAAAAAGATAGAAGTTCCTAAAACTGGAGTTGAAAGCAAAATAAAATTATTTGCTAGTGCAATAATTCTATCTTTACTAGGAATAGTCTATATTATTAAGCGTAAACAAAATAAAGATAAATAATAAATGACGGAGAGCTAGATTATTAGCTCTCTTTTGAATATTTGAAAGGAATGAGTGAAAATGATTAAATTAGATAAATTAGAAAAATTAGGTTGGGACTCTTTATCATTTAGAGCATATATTGTTAGACCTGAATTAGAATATGTAACAGAAGATGTAGAAACACATATAGAAGGGATGGATTTAGATAGTCAATACATAACAGATTTCTTTATAAATATATATGTTACTAATCTTGATGAAGATGAAAAAATGCAAATAGGTTCTGTAAAAGGTAGATTTTTTCTTCCTATGGATTTTACAAGGTTTGGTATAACATTGAATGATGTAGCAGATTGTAGAGGTTGGGATTTTGGTGCTATGGCTTCAGCTATAATTGGAAAGGATGGCAATATCAAACCAGAAGTAGCTGATGAAACTGATACAATAGTTTATATAGAGGACTTTTATATAAACAAACAATTTAGAAATTGTGGTATAGGCAGTTATATATTAGATAATATAGAAGACATATTGTATTTCTATGCAAATACAGTTATAAATAAAATAATAGTTTTACCACAACCAAGAGTAGTAGATAAAAGTAAAGAACTTCAAAATATTTCAGAAAAAAATAAGAAGAAAGACTTAATTATGAAAAAATTAGTTTCTTTTTATGAAGAAAATGGATTTGAATTTATTAAAAATACAAAATATATGTTAAAAAAAATAAGGTAAATATTTATAGAATTAAGGGTTAGAGAAATCTAGCTCTTTTTAATTTGTTAAAAATAGGAGGTGTGAAATGCCTAGAAGAAGAAACTTAAGAATGGAAACATATAACAAGTTAATAAGTATTGGAAAATCAACAGAAAAAGATATTTCAAATTTAAAAATAGAAGATTTAAAAGAAATAACGAAAGATCCTGATGTTTTGAATATTATTGCTTTACGAGAGTTTATTAAAGACCATAATACAATAGGGTATTTCAATTATCAAGAAACGAGAAAGGAGGAAACCGATGGCGAATAAATATCAACTAATAAATGAAATGGCAAGTGAAACATTGAAAGAAATTACTCAAAATGGAGAAAGTTGGATTAAGTTTTTAAATACGGCGAGTAACAATTACAAGTATTCTTTTAATGAGCAAGTGTTAATATATGCTCAAAAACCAAATGCTACTGCTTGTGCAGATATAGAAACTTGGAATAAAAAATTACGAAGATGGGTTAATAAGGGTGCAAAAGGTATTGCCTTATTATCAATGGAAAATGGCAGAAATGTATTGAGACATGTTTTTGACATTTCAGATACACATAGTGGTATAAATAAAGATTTTAAGTTATGGGAAATAAAACCTTCTTATGAAAATGGAATTATAGAAACACTAGAAAATAGTTTTGGAAATTTAGAAGTTAAATCTAATTTAGCAGAAGCAATATATTCAGCATCTATAAATTTAGTTGAAGATAATTATCAAGATTATTTAGTTGATTTAAAAGAAGTTTTAGATGGTAGCTTATTAGAGGGAATGCAAGATATAGATTTAGAGGGAAACTTTATTGTATTACTTGCAAAATCAATATCATATATGGCAATGAAAAGATGTGGCATTGATCCAACAGAACATTTTAATGTATCGGATTTTGAAATGATTAGTAGTTTTAATAATAAAAGAGTTGTTTCAAGATTAGGTGCAGCAATAAGTGATATTGCAGAACAAGAATTAAGAGAAATCTATTCTAGTGTTATAAATTATGAAAAAAATTATAAATTAACAAATCGTACATTTGTTAATAATGAAAAAATAAATTATCATAATAATGAAGAAAAAAATAATGAAGGGAGAAATGATTATGATAGAATTAACATACAATCAAATGGGAGATTACCAAATACCACAAGTAGCATTACCAAAAACGAAGAAAATGGAACAGGGGAGATTCTCAAGAATGAGGGAGAAATTCCTAAAAGAACACAAAAGAGGGTTATACGAGGAATTAATGTTAGATGGCAAGATGGAAGAACATTTAGGAGAAATAGAGCAAACAGCCCAAAAGAGAATGAAACAGATAATAACAAGTCTAGCAGAGAAGAATCAAATAACAGAGGAAATGAAAAGAGAGAATCAAATGAGTTGGGTACAAGCAATGAACTCAATAAAGAACCAAGCCGAAGAAATGATAATGTCAGAGCTAATTTACAATTAAATCTTTTTGAAGATACTTATGTACCACCAATTAAAGAGTTACCAAGTGTAGATACACAAATAAATAATATTCAAGCACAAGCAGAAGTAGAAAATACTCCTGCTTTTTCTTTTACTCAAGAAATGATAGATAAAACACTTATTGATGGCAGTAACTTTTCAAATGGCAAATATAGAATTTATGAACAATTTAAAAGAAGTTTATCAGCAAAAGAAAATATAATATTTCTAAAACATGAATATGGAATAGGAGGTTCAAGTTCTGCATATTCTGGTGCTGATTTTGGACAAGAACACGATAGCAAAGGAATAAAGTTATATAAGGGTTATAAAGACGATAGGGTAGAGCTACTAATAAATTGGAGTAAAGTTGAACAAAGGCTTAAAGAAATTATTAGATTAGATAGATATTTTAATGATGAAGAAAAAATAAAATACCAAGAATGGCTAGAAAATGACTATGAAAAAGAAAAATGGATGCTAGATAGAGGGTTAAAAGAAAATACAAATGATTTTATAGATATATCTAGTATAAATATTGAAAAAAACTATAAGTTGAATAATGGAAATTATTTTCATTTTCATACAAACGATGAAGGATATTATTATGCAATATATGACAACAGGGGAACAGAAATTGATGGTGGACTTTTAGAATATTCAGAAAATGCAGATAAAAAGACTTTAGATGATATAAGGAAAGATTTAGCAGAGTTTACTGATATTACAGAACTAGCAGATACAAAACTAGAAGAAGTTAGTCAAGAATTTATTGATAATTTAGAACAAGAGGCAGAATTAAAAGATATTGCTGATAGAGTTGAAACTCAAATAATTGCTAATGCTATTAGTGCAGTAAAAGAATTAAGCGAAGATCCAAAAACACAATTTAAAATAGGACAAATTATTTATTTAGAAAGTGATAGAAAATATAGAGTTGAAGCTATTAACAAAGAATTAGATGAAATTGTTTTGTTAGACCAAACAATGTTAGAAACTGCACATTATCCTATTATGAGAAATGAAAGTTATTTACGAGCAGTTTCACTTTATCATAGTAATGAAAGAAACTTTGACAAAGAAATTACTACTAATAAACAGGAAATAGTTGAAACAAAATCTAAACAAGAAAAAGTTAATTATCACATTGATGATAAATTATTAGGAGAAGGTACACCAAAAGAAAAAGTAAGAAGAAATATTGAGGCAATAAAACTTTTACATAAGTTAGAAGATGAAAATAGATTAGCAAATTCAGAAGAACAGAATATTTTGTCGAAATATGTCGGTTGGGGTGGACTTCCAGATGTGTTTGATGAAAGTAAAGATAATTGGAGTGAAGAATATAATGAATTAAAAGAAATTCTTACAGATGAAGAATACAAGTCAGCAAGAGCTTCAACTTTAACTGCTTTTTATACACCACCAGTAGTTATAAATGCAATATACTACACTCTAAAAAACATGGGTGTAGAACAAGCAAATATTCTTGAACCAAGTTGTGGCACAGGTAATTTTTTAGGAATGTTGCCACAAGAAATGCAAAGTTCAAAACTATATGGAATAGAACTTGATTCTATAAGTGGTAAGATAGCAAAACAATTATATCCAAAAGCAAATATTAAAGTTCAGGGATATGAAAAAGCAGATTTACCAGACTCTTTTTTTGATATAGCGATAGGAAATGTACCATTTGGAGATTTCAAAGTTAATGATAAAAGATATGATAAAAATAATTTCTTAATACACGATTATTTCTTTGCTAAAACTTTAGATAAAGTTAGACCAGGAGGAGTAATTGCATTTATTACTTCAAAAGGAACAATGGATAAAGCAAGTCCAGAGGTTAGAAAGTATTTGGCACAAAGAGCAGACCTTTTAGGAGCTATTAGATTACCAGATAATACTTTTACAAAGAACGCAGGAACAAAGGTAACATCTGATATTATTTTCTTACAAAAAAGAGAGAATTTAACTGATATAATGCCAGATTGGGTATATTTAGATAGAGATGAAAACAATATTACAATGAATAAATATTTTGTAGATAATCCAGATATGATATTAGGAAAAATGGAAATGGTATCAACTGCTTATGGTTATGATTCGACTTGTAAAGCTGAAGAAGATACGAATTTAGAAGAACAATTAAATTATGCAATAACTAATATACATGGAGAATTACAGAATAATATCATTGAAAATGATATTGAACAAGAAGATCCATCAATACCTGCAATTCCAACTGTTAAAAATTATTCTTATGCAGTAGTAGATGATAAATTGTATTTTAGAGAAAATTCAAAAATGATATTACAAGATGAACTACCTTTAACGGCACAAAATAGAATAAAAGGCTTAATTTTGTTAAGAGAACAAGTAAGAGAACTAATTGATTTTCAAATGGAAGATTATTCAGATGAGGAAATTCATATTGCACAAGCAAAATTAAATGAATTATATGACAAATTTACAAAAGAATATGGCTTAATAAATTCAAGAGCAAATGAAACAGCATTTTCTAATGATAGTAGTTATTTCTTATTATGCTCACTTGAAAAAATAGATGGAGAGGGTAAATTTGTAGGAAAAGCTGATATATTTAGTAAGAGAACTATAAAGGCTAAAAAGAAAGTATTACAAGTAGATACTCCAGATGAAGCACTAATTTTATCTATACAAGATAAAGCAAAAGTCGATTTAGATTATATGCAACAATTATGCAAGATAGACAAAGAAGAAATAATAAGTAGTTTAGAGGGTGTTATTTTTAGAGTACCTGATTATGAAAATTCTGATAATTGGGTAACTGCTGATGAATATTTATCTGGTAATGTTAGAGAAAAACTAAAAGTTGCAGAACAATTTGCAAAAGAAGATTCTAGTTTTAATATAAATGTAGAAAAGTTAAAAGAGGTTATTCCAAAAGACCTTACTGCAAGTGAAATTGGAATTAAGTTAGGCTCAACATGGATACCACCAGAAATTATTAGAAAGTTTATTTTTGAATTATTAGATACACCAAGCTATAACAGATGGGATATTCATGTTAAATATTCTAATATAACTGCTGAATGGTATATTGATGGAAAAAGTAATGATCGAAATAATGTAAAAGCATATACAACTTATGGTACATCAAGAATAAATGCATACAAAATAATAGAACAGACACTTAATCTAAAAGATGTAAAAATATTTGATACATTTATAGATGATGAGGGAAGAAAACAAAGAGTGTTAAACAGAAAAGAAACCGCAATAGCTTGTAGTAAACAAGATGCAATAAAAGAAGCATTCTTAAATTGGGTGTGGGAAGATCCAGAAAGAAGAAATCATTTAGTAAGACTTTATAATGATAAATTTAATTGTATTAGACCAAGAGAATATGATGGCTCTCATATAGGTTTTGTAGGAATGAATCCAGAGATAAAATTAAGAACTCATCAACTTAATGCAGTAGCACATGTTTTATATGGTAATAACACATTACTAGCACATGAAGTAGGTGCAGGAAAGACATTTGAGATGGTTGCAGCTGCAATGGAAAGTAAGCGTTTAGGCTTATGTAATAAGTCTTTATTTGTAGTTCCAAATCATATTATAGAGCAGTTTGCAAGTGAGTTTTTGCAACTTTATCCAAGTGCCAATATTTTAGTTGCTACTAAAAAAGACTTTGAAACCAAAAATAGAAAGAAATTTTGTAGTAGGATAGCAACAGGAGAATTTGATGCAGTAATTATTGGACATTCACAATTTGAAAGAATACCAATGTCAATAGAAAGACAAATTGCATTATTAGAAGAACAAATAAGTGATATTACAAAAGGAATTGCCTCTGAAAAATCAAACAGAGGAGAAAACTATACTATTAAACAAATGGAGAAAACAAGAAAATCATTAGAAACTAGATTAGAGAAATTACATAAGGAAGAAAGAAAAGATGATGTTGTAACATTTGAAGAATTAGGTGTAGATAAATTATTTGTTGATGAAGCTCATAATTATAAGAATTGTGCGAGACGTTGTTATATAAGATAGTTTAACAAGCGTA
>ULRA01080538.1_pt1 | contig 11587 bp, 10 predicted proteins | sample 1954981 | NCBI WGS metagenome assembly ULRA01 (sample SAMEA4835669, study PRJEB28245) | human gut metagenome | biome: gut microbiome; material: fecal sample | place: Denmark | collected 2008
CCGGCGCTGCTCCAGATCGTTCAGAATGATGTCACTGCCCAGATTCGAGGTCAGGATGATGACCGTGTTCTTGAAGTCCACGGTACGGCCCTGACTGTCGGTGATGCGGCCATCGTCCAGCACCTGCAGCAGGATGTTGAACACATCGGGGTGGGCCTTTTCCACCTCATCGAACAGCACCACGCTGTAGGGTTTGCGGCGGACAGCCTCGGTCAGCTGACCGCCCTCCTCATAACCCACGTATCCCGGAGGCGCGCCAATCAGGCGGCTGACGCTGAACTTCTCCATATACTCCGTCATATCGATACGCACCATGTTGCGCTCATCGTCAAACAGAGCCTGTGCCAGCGCCTTGGCCAGCTCGGTCTTGCCCACACCGGTGGGGCCGAGGAAGAGGAAGCTGCCGATGGGGCGGTTGGGGTTGGCGATCCCGGCGCGGCTGCGCAGGATGGCCTCGCTCACCTTGGTCACGGCCTCGTCCTGACCGATGACTCTCTTGTGGAGCACATCGTCCAGATGCAGCAGCTTCTCGCGCTCGCCCTCCACCAGCTTCTCCACCGGGATGCCGGTCCAGCGGGCCACGATCCGGGCAATTTCCTCATCGGTCACGCGGTCACGCAGGAGGCTGTCCTCCTTCTTCTCGTTGGCCAGCTTTTCCTCCGCTTCCAGCTGTTTCTGCAGCTCGGGCAGCTTGCCGTATTTCAGCTCAGCAGCCTTGTTCAGGTCATACTCACGCTGGGCTTTCTCAATGGCGGCATTGGTCTGCTCGATCTGCTCACGGAGGGTCTGCACCTTGCCAATGGCGTTCTTCTCGTTTTCCCACTTTGCCTTCATGCTGCGGAACTTATCCTGCAGCTCGGCCAGTTCCTTTTCCAGCTCATGCAGGCGGCTCTGGCTCAGGGCATCGGTCTCCTTTTTCAGGCTGACCTGCTCGATCTGCAGCTGGGTGATGCGGTGGGCCAGATCATCCATCTCGCTGGGCATACTGTCCATCTCAGTCTTGATCATGGCGCATGCTTCATCCACCAGGTCGATGGCCTTATCCGGCAGGAAACGGTCGGTGATATAGCGGTCAGAGAGGGTTGCGGCGGCGATCAGCGCATTATCGCTGATCTTCACGCCGTGGAACACCTCATAGCGCTCCTTCAGGCCACGCAGGATGGAGATGGTGTCCTCCACTGTGGGCTCATCCACCTGCACCGGCTGGAACCGGCGCTCCAGAGCGGGGTCTTTTTCGATATACTGGCGGTATTCGTCCAGCGTGGTTGCACCGATGCAGTGCAGCTCGCCCCGGGCCAGCATGGGCTTGAGCAGGTTGCCCGCGTCCATAGCACCGTCGGTCTTGCCCGCACCCACGATGGTGTGCAGCTCATCAATGAAGAGGATGATCTTGCCCTCGCTCTTCTTGACCTCATTCAGGACGCTCTTCAGGCGCTCCTCAAACTCGCCGCGGTACTTTGCACCGGCCACCAGCGCGCCCATATCCAGGCTGAACACGGTGCGGTTCTTCAGGTTCTCGGGCACATCGCCGCGCACGATCCGCTGGGCCAGGCCCTCGGCGATGGCGGTCTTGCCAACGCCGGGCTCACCAATCAGGCAGGGGTTGTTCTTGGTCTTACGGGACAGGATACGGATGACGTTGCGGATCTCCTGATCACGGCCGATCACGGGGTCCAGCTTCTGCTTCCGGGCCAGATCGACCAGATCCTGGCCATATTTCTGCAGGGCGTTGTAGGTATCCTCGGGGTTGTCGTTGGTCACGCGCTGGTTGCCGCGCACGGCAGTCAGCTGCTGCAGGAACGCATCCTTCTTGATGTTGAAGGCGCGGAACAGCTCCGTGGTGTTCTGGGTCGGCTCATCCAGCAGGCCCAGAAACACATGCTCAACACTGACGTATTCGTCCTTCATGGCCTTGGCTTCCCGGGCGGCGGCGCTCAGGGCTTTATCCGTTGCCTGCGAGATATAGACCTTATCGGGATCACGGCCGGAGCCGGACACCCGGGGCAGGGCCGACAGCTTTTCGGCCACGGCAGCAGCAAAGCTGCCCGGGTCCACGTTCAGCTTCTGCAGAAGCTGCGGGATCAGGCCCTGCTCCTGCGAAGCCAGGGCGTGCAGCAGATGTTCCGGCTCCAAAGCGTTGTGCTGATACTCCACAGCCAGCTGCTGGGCAGCCTGCAGGGCTTCCAGCGTTTTCTGCGTATATTGATTGGTATTCATAGAATCGACCTCCATTCGTACCGGAAGTGTTATTTCAGCAGTCTTTCAGATCGATTGCCATTTTGTTTTTAGCACTCTATATGTTTGACTGCTAAAACTATACTCCAAACACCCCACTTTGTCAATAGGGTTTTCGATGGTACGGCAACAATTCACAAATTGTTTGCAAACAAGACAAAAATGCCGCCCCGGCAGACCCGAAGCGGCACAAGTTCTCTTGATATGGGGGCAGGACACTCAGCTCACCACTGCGCTTTCCGTCAGCGCATCGGTGACGGCATCCATCAGGGCGACCATGGTGCAGTAATTCTCACCGTAGGTGCCGGTGTAGGAGGAATAGGTATCGATCTGTTCCTGGGTGGGCACGATGTCCAGTGTCTCGGCCACTGCCTGATAAAGCAGGGCCTCCTTGGAGTAGGTGGTGATGCTGTCGCTCATCCCCTCCAGCAGGTCATCAGCGTTCTCATAGCCAGCGGCGGTCTGCACAAAGCTGTCCAGATCGTAGCCGTAGTAGTTGGCCATGGTGTAGTAGTAGTTCAGGCACTGGTTCACCTGATAATCGGTGACCTCCTTGGGCAGCTCCTTGAAGGTGGAGTTCGCCAGCAGGTCGTCCATGATGGCGTTCTGCAGGTTGGTGTTGTAAAGCATCTTCTGGTAGAGCGCCTTCAGCTCCTCCACGGTGTGAACATCATCGCTCTCGCCGTAGTTCTCGGCCACCCACGCGTCGGTCAGCTCGGGCAGGACCTTCTCGCTGATGTAGTTCAGGGTAACGGAGAACACAGCCTTTTTGCCGCTCAGGACAACGGTGTTGCCCTCGGAATCGGTAGAATCGCTGTATCCCTCCGGGAAGGTCACGGTGACATCAAAGGTCTCGCCGGGGGTGTGGCCTACGATCTGATCCTCAAAGCCATCGATGAAAGTATCGCTGCCCAGGGTCAGGCTGTAGCCGCTGTAAGTGCCGCCGCTGAACGCAACGCCATCCACGGAACCGGCATAGTCGATGTTGACGGTATCACCGTCCGCTGCGGCACGGTCCGTCACCTGCTTCTCGGTGGCGTGGTCGCTGAGCAGGCTGTCGATCTCGCTCTGGATCTCCTCCTCGGTGGGCTCGATCTCAGAACGCTTGAAGGTAAGGCTTGCAAAGTTCTCGGGCAGGGTGACATAGTCAAGCGCCTTCACGCCCTCCCAGTAGCCATTCTCGTCCAGACCGCTGCTGTAGGAGAAGTTCTCGTAATCGTAATCTTCCGCGCTGCCGTAAACAGCGGCGGCTGTGCTGGAAGCGGCAGAAGAAGAATCAGCGGATTTGGAGCAGCCTGCTGCGCCCAGCACCAGCGCACCGGCGCAGAGCAGGCAGACCGCCTTTGTGATGATCTTTTTCAAAATAAAGTTCCTCCTGTTGGAACACCGGCATCCCGCCGGGTTCAGATTCGGGTCACATAGTACAGACCTTATTATAAAGGGCAAAAGTGAAAAAGAAAAGAATTTTGCAGAAATTCCACAAATAGAGCGCCGGGTTTGTCCGACTTTTGCGGGGCACCGGCCGAAAAAGCGGCTTTTCCGGTGGAAATGCCCGCCCGGTTCTGTTAAAATAAAAGGGATACGAGAAACCCCGGCCGCTCCCTTCCGCGGGAAGCGCCCGATACAAACGGAGGAACACCCCATGGATTACAACAAAGCCGCCCTTGAAATGCACGAGACCCACCACGGCAAGGTGGGCATTACCAGCAAGGTGGAGGTCAAGACCCGTGATGATCTGTCTACCGCCTACACCCCCGGCGTTGCCGAGCCCTGCCGCAAGATCAAGGAAAATCCCGACGATGTTTATAAGTACACCTTCAAGGGCAACATGGTGGCCGTTGTCTCCAACGGCACCGCCGTGCTGGGCCTGGGTGACATCGGCCCCGAGGCCGGTCTGCCTGTGATGGAGGGCAAAGCCGTGCTGTTCAAGGAGTTCGGCGGCGTGGATGCCTTCCCCATCTGCATCGATGCCCACGATGCCGCCAGCGTGATCGCGGCCTGCAAGGCCATTGCCCCCACCTTTGGCGGCATCAATCTGGAGGATATCAAGAGCCCCGAGTGCTTTGAGATCGAAGAGACGCTGGAGCGGGAGCTGGATATCCCCGTGTTCCACGATGACCAGCACGGCACTGCCATCGTGGTGACCGCCGCCCTCATCAACGCCCTGCGCGTGGTGGGCAAAAAGATGGAGGACGTGCACATCGTCCTGAACGGCCCTGGCGCTGCCGGTACTGCCATCATCAAGATGCTCATGACCGCCGGTGCCAAGGATATCGTGGCCGTGGACCAGTTCGGCACCCTGTACAAGGGCTGCAACAGCGCCGAGGCCCACAAGAACTGGCTGGGCGAGGTGACTAACCCCCGCCAGATCAAGGGCGGCCTGAAGGAAGCCATCGAGGGAGCCGACGTGTTCATCGGCGTGTCCCGCCCCGGCATCCTGACCACCGAGCTGTGCAAGACCATGAACAAGGATGCCATCGTCTTTGCCATGGCCAACCCCACCCCGGAGATCATGCCGGACGATGCCAAGGCAGGCGGCGTGCGCGTGATGGCCACCGGCCGCAGCGACTTCCCCAACCAGGTCAACAATGTGCTCTGCTTCCCGGGCCTGTTCAAGGGAGCTTTGAGCGTCCGCGCCCGCGACATCAACGACCAGATGAAGCTGGCCGCAGCCTATGCCATCGCTGACCTGATCACCGATGCCGACCGCAGCGAGGAGAACATCATCCCCGGCGCGTTCGACCCCCGTGTGGCCGAGGCCGTGGCTGCTGCTGTGGCAAAGGCCGCCCGCGAAACCGGCGTTGCCCGCCTGTAAAGGGAGGAACACGAGATGAGGAACATCTCCGCACAAGCCATCACCGATGCCGTAGCCCGGCTCTGCATCGAGGCCAACACCCGCCTGCCGCAGGATGTGCAGGCGGCGCTGGACAAGGCCCGGCAGGAAGAGCCCTGGCCGCTGGCAAAGAATACCCTGGACCTGCTGTGGTCCAACCTGAGCGCCGCCAGAGAAAAAGACCTGCCCATCTGCCAGGACACCGGCATGGCCTGCGTGTTTGTGGAGCTGGGCACCGATGTCCACATCGACGGCAGCTTTGAGGCCGCCATCCACGAGGGCGTGCGCCGCGGCTACACCGACGGCTACCTGCGCAAGAGCATCGTGGCTGACCCGCTGCGCCGGGGCAACACCGGCGACAACACCCCCGCAGCCATCACCGTTCATCTGGTGGACGGCGACGGCTGCACCATCACCGTGGCCCCCAAGGGCTTTGGCAGCGAGAACATGAGCCGCATCCAGATGCTCAAGCCCGCCGATGGCGTGGAGGGCTTCCGGAAGTTCGTGCTGGAGACCGTCCAGCTGGCCGGTTCCAACCCCTGCCCGCCCATCGTGCTGGGCATCGGCGTGGGCGGCAGCTTTGACAAGGTGGCCTATCTGGCCAAAAAGGCACTGCTCCGCCCGCTGGATGTTCCCAACCCCGACCCCTACTATGCCGGTCTGGAGCGGGAGCTGCTGACCGCAATCAATGAGCTGGGCATCGGCCCGCAGGGCTTTGGCGGCCAGACCACCTGTCTGGGCCTTGCCATTGAGCAGATGCCCACCCATGTAGCGGGCCTGCCCGTGGCCGTGAACGTTTCCTGCCATGTCACCCGCCGCGCGTCGGCCCGGCTGTAAGGAGGGGCTTTGCAATGGAATACAGACTGACCACCCCCTGCACCGCCCAGGATCTGGCTCCCCTCAGGGCAGGCGATACCGTGTTGCTCTCCGGCGTGGTGTATACCGCTCGGGATCAGGCCCACAAGCGGATGATCGAAGCACTGGACCGGGGCGAACCGCTCCCCTTCGATCTTGAGGGCAGCGCCATTTACTATGTCGGCCCCACCCCGGAGCGCCCGGGTGAGGTCATCGGCTCTGCCGGCCCCACCACCAGCGGCCGGATGGATGCCATGAGCCCCCGCCTGCTGGACCTGGGCAACAAAATTATGATCGGCAAGGGCAAGCGGGATGCCGCTGTCAAGGAAGCCGTTGTCCGCAACGGCGCGGTCTATCTGGCCGCTCTGGGCGGTGCCGGTGCCCTGATGGCCAAACGCATCCAGACGCTGGAGGTCATCGCCTGGCCCGACCTCGGCTGTGAGGCCGTCCGCCGCCTGACCGTGCAGGATATGCCCCTGACTGTCATCCTGGATGCCCACGGCGGGGATCTGTATCTGGAAGGCCCGGAGGCCTACCGGAACCGCTGAGGAACAGCAGCCCCGGCTTCTGCTGAATGCTGTACATACGAAAAGGAGCTGTACCCCCGCGGGAGTACAGCTCCTTTTGCATTGCATTCTTTCTGATCAGCTGCGCTTTGCCAGCAGAGCCTCAATCTTCTTGATGGGATCGATGATGCTGGAAACAGACATATCGTGGTTCAGTGCTACCACAAAGTAGGCAGCATACTTGGAGACATCCACGTCAACATACCAGTCGCGGGTCAGCAGCTCGGGCTGGCGGTAGGTCAGGTTGGTGCCCACAACGTAGTCCAGCTTGCCATCGGCAACTGCCTGATCGAACTTCTTCAGGCCGCTGGTGAACAGCGGGAAGGTCGCGTTGGCAATGATGCGGGCAGCACCGCGCTCCTTCAGGTTGCCTGCAACCTCCAGCATGCTCTCGCCGGAAGCGATGATATCGTCGGCGATAAAGACAGTCTTGCCCTCAACGGAATCGCCCAGATACTCGTGTGCCACAATGGGGTTGCGGCCGTTCACCACGCGGGTGTAATCGCGGCGCTTGTAGAACATGCCCAGGTTGCAGCCCAGCACGCTGGAGAAGTACATGTTGCGGTTCATGGCACCCTCGTCGGGGCTGACCACGATGAACTTCTCCTTATCAAAGCTGATCTCGGGGTTCTTCTTCAGCAGGCTCTTGAGCACCTGATAGGTGGGCATTGCATTGTCGAAGCTGAGCAGCGGCACAGCGTTCTGAACGCGGGGATCGTGGGCATCAAAGGTGATGATGTTGCGCACGCCCATGGTCTGCAGCTCCTGCAGAGCCACAGCGCAGTCCAGGCTCTCGCGAACCACGCGGCGATGCTGACGGCCGCCGTACAGGCTGGGCATAATAACGGACACACGGTGTGCCTTGCCGGCCACTGCCTGGATCAGGCGCTTGAGGTTGGCAAAGTGGTCATCCGGGGAGAGGTGGTTCTCGTAACCGAACAGGTTGTAGGTAACGCTGTAATTGCCCGGATCGATAACGATAAAGATATCGTCGCCGCGCACAGACTCCCTGACCAGGCCCTTTGCGTCACCGCTCTGGAAGCGGGGGCACTCGCAGGGGATGATAAAGCTATCCTTCTCCACGCCTGCGGACTTTGCCCATTCCACCAGATGCTGGTCGATCAGCTTGGTCAGCTCCTCTGCACCGGGGCAGGCCAGCAGACGCAGGTCTGCCACGCTGGGTTCCTGGAAAAATGCCATCGGATTGATCTCGTTGGACATACTTACAACTCCTTCAATGTTCCTGTTGTCTTGACGATGAAATCAGATGCTGAAAGCGCATATCTGTTTTTATTTTATCACAAAAAACAGATTTCGACACACCTAATTTCTGTCTTGGAGCCATTTTCTGCGGCTTGCACAGCTGTTGTTCAAAAACACGTTGGAGACTGTGAGTTTCACACAAAAAACCTTCCTTTTACCTTCCTCTTCCCCTTCCCCCCGCCTGCTGCCCGGTGGTTCCTGCGCACAAACCCACAGATTTTTCATGTTTCAGTTGGTTTGTTTTAACAAACTTTTAGGGATTGCTTGCATCCCCCGGGAGAATGTGGTATTCTATAACAAACCGAACCGACGTGCGTTTTCAGCCCCGGGCCGGGAATCAAGAAGGCAGGAGGCCGATACCATGCAGATCCACCAATCCGCAGAAGATTATCTTGAAACGATCCTGATGCTCAACCAGAGAATGGGCCGTGTCCGTTCCATCGACGTGGTCAATGAGCTGGGCTATACCAAGGCAAGCGTGAGCATTGCCATGAAAAAGCTGCGGGAGAACGGCTATATCGCGGTGGACGGTGAGGGCAACCTGACCCTGCTGGAACCGGGCCGCGAGATCGCAGAGCGCATCTACAGCCGCCACCGCCTGCTGACCCATTTCTTTGTGCAGCTGGGCGTGGACGAGGAGGTCGCCGCCGAGGATGCCTGCAAGGCAGAGCATATCCTGAGCGAGCAGACGCTGGAAAAGATCCGCGAATATGCCCTGCTCCACGACGCGCAGGACAGCGTAAAATAACCGGAATCATCAAAAAAATGAGACTGCCAGGCCTTGGCAGTCTCATTTTTTTGTCAGTAGCTGTCCAGCCCAAGGCTGACATCCAGTGCCTGATTCACCCGGCGCTGATCCTCGGGCGTGATCTGCCCGGCCCGCTCGCGCAGGCGGTGCTTATCCAGCGTGCGGATCTGTTCCAGCAGCACCACACTGTCCTTGGCAAGGCCGGTATCTGCCGCCCGGATGTTGATATGGGTGGGCAGACGGGCTTTGTCCAGCCGGGATGTAATGGCCGCTGCGATCACGGTGGGGCTGTGCCGGTTGCCGATCTCGTTCTGGACGATGAGCACCGGCCGGATGCCGCCCTGTTCCGAGCCCACCACCGGTGATAGATCGGCGTAAAAAACTTCTCCTCTGTGTACCTCCATGGAATCTTCCCTCCCTGATCTTGGAGGATGCGCCCGCTATGTGGTGCGTTTTGCGCATCCTCAGTCGCTCTGCCTTTAGTATGAGCCGACTGCAGGGCCGCTATGCACGCGCGGGCTTATTCCATTGTATGCAGACGGGAAGTTCAGGTTTCCGTTTCCAGGATGCAGTACGCCATGGCCATGCCGTCTTCATGGCTCAGGGAGAGATGTGCCCGCAGGCGGCGTACTTCCACCCACTGGGCGCTCCGGCCGGAAAAGTGATAGGCCGGTGCCCCGCCGGGCAGGCGGACGGCTTCGATCTCGCAGAGGGAGAAGGGCTCCCGCAGACCGGTGCCCGCCGCCTTGAGGAAAGCCTCCTTGGCCGCAAAATCCGCCGCCGCGCTGGCCACGGTATGGGCGGTGCGGCGGGCCGTGCCCTCTTCCTCTGCCAGAAGCAGGCCCAGTGCCGCCTGCTCCGCCGGGCCGAACACCCGGCGTGCAAAGATCGCGCCATGGGGGCCCAGCAGGCTCTTTTCCATCCGCGCAATGCTGCACAGGTCGCAGCCGATTCCGTAGACCATGAAAAACCTCCTGAACGGGAAAATTCGCTCCGTTCTTTTTACTCAAATTTTCAAAAATTTTTAGGCAAAGTGTGCAAATTCCAGCTTGGAATCTTGAAGTCAGCGTTCATTTCGTGTACAATGGGCTATAAGTTCCAATGACCTCTCGGAACGGAATGCGAGAGGGATACCGAAGGGGGTGCATTGCGTGGGCGACGCGACTGCTATTTTTTCGATCCACGACAAAAAGGACTACGAGATTCACGAGATCGTACAGCAGGTGTACGATGCATTAAAGGAAAAGGGCTACAATCCGGTCAATCAGCTGGTGGGCTATATCCTGTCCGAAGATCCCACCTATATCACCACATACAAGGGAGCCCGCTCCCTCATCCGCAAAGTTGACCGTGACGATCTGCTGCAGGCCATGCTCCGCAGCTACCTGAACGTCTGAGCCGCGCTTACACAAGTCCGCTGCCTCGCAGGAGGCGGCGGGCTTTTATTTTGGCCAGCAGGCAAAGATCTGGTTCACCACCGTCTCATACTCCCAGCCTTCCCGGGCCTTGCGCAGGGGCTTTTCCAGTGCGTCGGCCCCATCGAAAAGGTGGATGAGATAGAACCAGTGGGCCTTCATCCGGCTCACGGCACAGCTGGCCATCCCAAAGGCTTCGGTGTAGCCGTGATAGAGTTCATCATGGTAGCCGCGCAGTTCTTCCCGGGAAGCGGCAGGGCCGCCCACAGCCTTGCGCAGAAGAGCAGGGTCTGCAATGAGGCCCCTGCCCACCATGATGCCCGACAGTCCCGGAAATGCCGCTTCCAGTGCCCGCAGGTCATCCACGGTGGTCACATCGCCGTTGTAGCAGACCGGAACAGTGCAGGCGGGCAGGTAGGCAGCAAAGGCTTCCCGGTCGGCCTGGCCGCGGTAGAGCTGTTTCATCACCCGGGGATGGATGGTCAGCTCGCAGAGAGGGTATTTTTTGTAAACGTTCAGGATCTCCCCGAATTCCTCCGCCCGGGCCACGCCCAACCGGGTCTTGACCGACACCGGCCCGCCTGCCTGCGAAAAGACAGCGTCCAGAAAGGCATCCAGCTTCTGCGGGTCCCGGAGCATTCCGGAACCCTTGCCCTTGGCTGTCACGGTGCCGGAGGGACACCCGAAGTTCAGGTTGACCTCGGTATAGCCCATCCGGCGCAGTTCACCGATCATCCAGGCGGCAAGTTCGCCGTCCTTTGCCAGCAGCTGCGGGATGACCTGCCCCCCCGGGTTGGCCGCCGGTTCCAGCTCAGCCATCTTCTTTTTGATGAGTACCCGGTTCTCCGGCGGCGAGAGAAACGGCGCATAATACCGTACCGGGGCCTCCGGTGCACCGAACCAGCGCTGGTGGGCCTGCCGCCAGATGCGGTCTGTCAGCCCCTCCATCGGGGCGGCGTAGTAGTTCATAACAGTTCTCCTTGGAATTGATGGGTTTATTGTAGCACAAAAAAAGCCGCTGCGCAAAAATTTCTGCGCAGCGGCTTTGGGGTTACAGCTTATTCAGCAAACAGCGGGGTGGACAGGTAACGGTCGCCGGTATCGGGCAGCAGAGCAACGATCTTCTTGCCTGCGTTCTCGGGGCGCTTTGCCAGCTCCAGCGCAGCCCAGACAGCAGCACCGGAAGAAATCCCCACCAGCACGCCTTCCTTGTGGCCGATGAGGCGGCCGGTCGCAAAGGCATCCTCATTGGTCACGGTGATAATCTCATCGTAGACCTTGGTATCCAGCACATCCGGCACAAAGCCCGCGCCGATGCCCTGGATCTTGTGCGCACCTGCAACGCCCTTGCTCAGCACAGGAGAGGAGGCAGGCTCCACAGCCACGACCTTGACATTGGGGTTCTTGCTCTTGAGGTACTTGCCCACGCCGGTAACAGTGCCGCCGGTGCCAACGCCAGCCACAAAGAGATCGACCTGACCATCGGTGTCCTCCCAGATCTCAGGGCCGGTAGTCTCGATGTGTGCCTGCGGATTGGCAGGGTTCACGAACTGGCCGGGGATAAAGGCGTTGGGGATTTCCTTTGCCAACTCATCCGCCTTGGCAATGGCACCCTTCATGCCCTTTGCGCCCTCGCTCAGGACCAGCTCTGCGCCGTAAGCCTTCATCAGCT
>ULRA01081455.1_pt1 | contig 11580 bp, 10 predicted proteins | sample 1954981 | NCBI WGS metagenome assembly ULRA01 (sample SAMEA4835669, study PRJEB28245) | human gut metagenome | biome: gut microbiome; material: fecal sample | place: Denmark | collected 2008
TCCGTCCGCATCGATATCCGCCATGTTGAAATCACGAATAATAAAATCTTACAATCAATCTCAAAATGACAGAGAGACTGTTGATTTCGTTTGCCAATTTAATTATACAATACAAAAGACAAGAAAGCAAGCTAAAAATAAAAAACAACAAAATATATTATAATTGACGACAAATTCTTGGGCATTGCCAATGCCCCCTGCTTTATGGTAAAATATAAATGAAGAAAGAACCCCGGGCGGAGACCTGCAAAAGGGTGATGCTCCGTCCCTGAAAGGAGAAATTTATGCATTACACTTATAAGACCGGCGGAACATGTTCCACGATGATCGATTTTGACATTATCGACGGCAAACTGCACAATATTGTGTTCACGAACGGCTGCAACGGCAATCTCAAAGCCATCGGTTCGCTGCTTGAGGGAGCCGATCCGAAGTTTGCAATCGAAAGACTTTCCGGCATTTGCTGCGGATTTAAGAATACATCCTGCGGCGATCAGCTTGCGCGTGCAATCCGGCAGGCGGTCGGCGAATAAGCCCTTTTGCAGCAAGGCAGCCGAAGATGCTTATCATAAGCACAAAAAACGAAATTGTAAAATCTGTGCGCCGCCTGCGGGATCGTTCGGCGCGGCGGGAGAGCGGGCAGCACCTTATCGAGGGTGAACGGCTTGTTTTTGATGCGCTGGAGGCGGGCATTGTGCCGGAAACGCTGTTTATTGAGCAGGGACGCACGGATTTTGAAGCACGGGTTTCGGCACTCGGTGCGGAGTTTTTTTCCGTGAGCCGCGCCGTGCTTGAAACGGTGTGCGACACTTCCGCTCCGCAGGGGATTGCGGCGGCGGTAAGAACGCCGGATTTGACTGCTCCCGAAAGCGCGGAGGATTTTCCGCACGGGCTTATTGCTGCGCTGGACGCATTGCAGGACCCCGGCAATCTCGGAACGATAATCCGCACGGCCGATGCAATGGGTGCGGCGGCGGTTCTTCTCGGCACGGGCAGCACCGATGCATTTTCCCCAAAGGCTTTGCGTGCCGCAATGGGCAGCACATATCATCTCAGGATTTTTCAATGCGAACTCTCCGAAACTCTGCCTAAGCTGCGGGAAAGCGGGTTCTCGCTTGTTTGCGGACATTTGGCGGGCGAGGAGCGGCTTCCGATGCTGAACCGTGATTGCGTGATTGTTATCGGGAACGAGGCGAACGGCGTTTCGGACGGCATTGCGCGGCTTTGTTCGCTTTGCCGCCTGCCGATGCTCGGGCGGGCTGAGAGCCTGAACGCATCCGCTGCGGCGTCAATACTGATTTTTGAAACGGCAAAAAAAATCAACGGAATCGAATTCTGATTTTTGTTTTTCCTTACAGATATTTGATATTTGATATTTGAACGAAGCGGAGTCAGCTCAATCAAAACTGTTTTACAAAGCTGACTTAAAACCGAAACGGAGGCTGCGGAATGGGCGCAAAGCTGAACATAGATACCGGCGGAGAAATCATCAACTGTGCCGCAAAGCTCTTTGCAAAGCGCGGGGTTGGAAGCGTCAGCCTGCGCGACGTTGCCGACGAACTCGGAATAAGCAAAGGCACACTGCATTATTATTTTAAAACGAAAGAAGATTTAATATGTTCATGCGCAGAGAATTGCGTTGCCGTCATCGGCGACGGGGTTTTTGAGCTTATGAACGGTGCAGCTCGCGGAGGAAGTGCGGAGAGCGTTTGCAAAAAATTTGTTTCCGCTTTTTTTGACGATGCCTCGCTTCCGAAGCTTCTGGTCGGTTTGCTTTGCTGCGAGTGCGGAAGAGCGGCGGAAATCTGCCGCTCTGCAATTGAAGAATGGCGCGTGATGTTTGAAGTTGCCGCACTGCGCCTTTCGCCGCGCAGCGGAGGGCAAACGGAGCTTTCGCAAGCGGCAATTCCAATCATTCTCGGGTTTGCGGCAGCTCGGGCCGAGCCGCAAGCGGCGCAAAAAGCAGCGACGGAGGCCTTGGCGGCTTTGATTTTGAAAAAATGATTAAGCAATAAAAAAAGTATACGTCAGAGGATGCGGGGCGGAAGACGCCTTTGCATCCGTTTTTTTTCGAAAACATGCATAAAACGGATTATTTGAAGCGTGGCAGAGCTGCCGCAAAAACAATAAACCCGCAGCGGGTCAAGTCGTGCTGCGGGTTTATTGAAGGAGACAGAAGCCTTTGAAGATTTGCAACAGCATAGTTCCGAAAGGGAGAAAATAAGAACTTGGACTGAAAACTTCAAGGCCATGAAAAAGCAGTCGTGCAGGAACAATCAGCCTCTTGTTCGGCGTTTGCCGCAGAGAACCGTTCCCGCACCGCAAACGATTGAAGCGATGCCGTATGCGATGATTGCACCTGTTCCTGTTGACGGAACGGACGGGGAGGGAACATCTGTCGGAGCAGCGGGTTCGATTGTCGGATCTTCGGGAACATCGGTCGGATTTTCGGGAACATCGGTCGGATCTTCGGGAATTTCGGTAGAGTCTTCTGGAACATCTGTGGGATTTTCGGGTGTATCTTCGGGGTATTCCCAGCTTACGCCGTCGAAATACGAACACCATTCGTTAAGACTGGCTTCATCGGCAAAGATATTCACAAGGTGATTCGGCCATTGTTCGTAGGGAGCGTAATCCTGATTGATATAAATCTGAAGATCGCTAAAGGGGTAGCCCGTTGTGTCCGTTGTGTCTATGCTGCTTGTGAAAACATAGCAGCCGTTTTCGGTCGGCATGTCGGTGAAATAATGTGGTTCATAAAAGTCGTAGGCGATTTGAACAAAACTGCGTGCGGGGTCCGCGGCGGCGGGCAGGGAGAAGCGGATCGTGACCTCGGATGAATGCGCAAGACAGTATTCGTCGGCAGCATCATAGCCTAAGCTTTCCTCCGGGTCGTGAACGATTATCTGCTCCGCAGGGAAATCGAGCGAAACGGAAACGGGCGCATCCCGCCGCGAATCCGCAACGGCGGCAATGCTGAAGCAGCAAAGAAAGAGCATCAGCACGGAAGCAAAAGCAAGCAGTTTTTTCATAGAACGCCTCCTTGATATGATATACCAAGCATAACAGATTATAGCGCAAATGTCAACAGCTTTTTTTAAAAAAAATGGCAAAAAAATGAAATTATTTGAAAAAAGAAAGGCGGAGCGGGCCGATGAGCAATATCGAACCCGTTCCGCCGCGCATGGGCTTTGACACAGCCCCGTTCAAAACGATTCAAACAATTTAAAAAGCAGCTTGCGGCATCCATTCAGAACCGGAAGCAGAAGCTCAATCAGAAGAACGCCTCCGACGGCTGTTGCAACTGCATAAACTACCGACAGTAAGAACAGTAAGAAGGCTGATTTTATCCCCACCCGGAGAGCCGCTTCTCGCGCAAACGGAAGAACGCAGGCAAAAACGGCTATTTCAAGCGCCTCCGACGCATAAAAAAGGGGACTTCCTTTCAGGTAGAGGCTGTAAGTCAGGTATGTCGTGCCTGCGCTGATATAAAGCAGAAGCGCGGTTGCGGCAAGAAAAAGGAAGATTTTTTTGAGAACGGCTTTCATTGCAGGTTCCTTTCTTATTCATGATGAAGACTGTATACTGAAATACAGTCTCCATTTTTAGTGTATCTGACATATGTTCGTGTTCTAATAATTGTAATAAACTCCGAACTTATCAATACGCCAATCACTGTAAATTCCGGGGAATGGATTTGGAATCGTGGATTTTCTGGGTATTGTGGTGTAAAACCGATTGACCATGTCCGATGACCACATAAACTCAACTTGCATATACTGATTATGCGACATCTTTTCGAAGCATTTGAGCATAGCAGATCGATCCAAACTACGTAACCAGTTCCATCCCATCCCGATAACGACACTAACGGCTAAAGACGCAATAGCTGCAGGAGCTTTTGCTAATCCCAACATAGAACAAATTTTGGCACTTAATGCAGTTTCAGTGATACCAAGAGCAAATGACTCGCTTAAGTCTTGAAAGAAATTATAGTTCGCACTTGCAGCGAGAATGGTAGCGGCAGTATCCCATGTCAAAAAATCAACTTCCAAGGTATATGTACCAGAAAAAATTTCAGCAAGTGTTAACGGAGAACGATCTGAAGATGTGTCACGAGTCCAAGCAACACCAATTTTTCCAGAGTAGTATTGACCACCTGTGGTTGGCTGAACTCCGCAGGGAGAGTATATATTTTCTTCTTGCGCTGTTCTAAACAGATCCATGGCGGATTGGAATTTCAACCCGAACGATAGTCCAGATATCCCCATACGGATTTCATCTTCAGAATAACTATTTGAAGAAACATGAAAAGCTTTTTCAAATAGCAATGAAGCTTCTACAAGCGATAGACTTGCCAATTCTTCGTCACTCATAATCACAAGTTCTTCAACATAATGCCCAACGATATTGTTAGGATCTTGCTTTTGCTGTGCAAATGCTGTTGCTGAGATTGCCCATATCATAGACAAAACAAGCAAAAACGAGACAATTTTTTTCATTAGACGTACCCCCTCGCAAACAAATATGTTATATGTTGATTGTAACATAATATGTTAACAATGTCAATAGTTGGAAAAGTAAAGTTTCTATATTTAACCCTTAAAAACGTATTAGGCGGATATTATTCGGTTGTGTTACCGATAGTAATCTCAATCACACAGGGATTTACCTCTATTCCAAAGGCAAGATCATGATTCACTTGACCTTTGATTACCAAAGCGACGAAGGCTGTACTACACCGGGCCAATATTTGAGGTATCACCGGACATTCCAGGGCCTCACTACAAGAGAACTGGCAGAAAAGGTAGGTGTTGTGCCCGCAACGCTGGTTCTGTATGAGAATGACCGGCACCCCATCAAGCACAGTACGGCGGTGGCACTTGCAAATGTGTTGGGGATTGACCGCAGCAGACTTCTGGATGAGTACACTGTCTTTGTAGATTATCCGTACTCCTCACTTTTGAAAAAGGTGCGGCGGGAGCTTTCCTTTACTCAAATGCAGATGGCTGAAGTTATCGGAATAGGACAAACGACTTATTCCGGTTGGGAAAGAGAAGTCCGTGTTCCGCGTCGTAAAGAGCACGAAAAAATCCTCGCCGCAATGAAAAAACTAAAGGTAGATGTTGATACATACCTCTGCCAACCAAATCCTCTCTGATTGAAAATCGCACATTTGCGGTGCGGCGTTCTTCCTATATATAATGAAAACGTAAAGGAGGAACGCCCTATGAAAAAACGGAAATTCAAGATATACCTCACCCCAGCCGAGAACAGTATTGTGATTCAGAGCCTCAACCACCTGCGCAATACTATGCTCCGTGAAAACCAGGACACCGGCTGCCTGGATGAACTTCTGCTCAAAGCCATGTGCTCCCCGGTGAAGAAGATGTAAAATTACATATCGCAGCTTAATGAGCCGCTTATTCTTTTCAGCAAGAGTAAGCGGCTTTTTTCATGCCCATCTTTCGGAGTTCCCCCATACATAGCCGTCCGTCTTGCCAACGGGCGGCTAAATCTATGAAGAAGGAGGACATGAAAATGCCGGAACAGAGAAGCCGCCCCAGGGATGGCCGCGTGATCGCGCTGGCCAACCAGAAAGGCGGCACAGGCAAAACCACCACGACGGTGAACCTGGGCATTGGTTTAGCCCGTCTGGGGAAAAAGGTGCTGCTTATTGACGCAGACCCCCAGGGCGACCTCACCACCTGCCTGGGCTGGCAAGACCAAGACAGCCTACCCACCACCCTGGCCACCGTCATGGAAAAGGTGATCCGGGATGAGCCATTCACCACGGATGAGGGCATTTTGCACCACAGCGAGGGCGTAGACCTTATGCCCGCCAACATTGAGCTGTCCGCGCTGGAAATGAGCCTGGTCAACGCCATGAGCCGGGAGTTTACGCTGAGAACCTATATCAATGAAGCCAAGAAGCACTATGACGTAGTTCTCATCGACTGTATGCCTTCCCTGGGCATGATTACCATCAACGCCCTGGCAGCGGCAGACAGCGTGATTATCCCGGTGCAGGCCCACTATCTCCCAGCCAAGGGCATGACCCAGCTTATGAAAACCATCAATAAGGTGAAGCGGCAGATCAACCCGGCCCTGAAGGTGGACGGGGTGCTGCTCACGCTGGTGGATGGGCGCACAAATCTTGCCAGACAGACAGCGGATACCCTGCGGCAGAGTTACGGGAACGTATTGAAAATCTATCGTTCCGAGATTCCCGTAGCCATCAAAGCCGCAGAGATCAGCGCCGCAGGCAAGAGTATTTACGCCTACGACAAGGGGAGCAAGGTGGCCCAGGCTTATGCGGATTTTTCAAAGGAGGTGCTGGCGGATGGCGAAAAGCAACGGGCTAAACTTCAATCTTCCCTCAGTCGATGATTTGTTTTCCACGGAGGAAGAACGGGCCGAGGCAAGGCTTGAAAAAGTTGTCAATCTTTCGCCCTCGGAAATCAGCGACTTCCCGAATCACCCGTTTAAGGTTCGCATGGACGCAGCCATGCAGGAAATGACGGAAAGCGTGAAGCAGTACGGCGTTTTGGTCCCTGCCCTGGTGCGTCCCAAACCGGAGGGCGGCTATGAAATGGTGGCCGGACACCGCAGGAAAAAGGCGGCGGATTTAGCGGGGCTTGCGGAAATCCCCTGTATTGTGCGGCAGCTCACCGATGATGAAGCCACGATTATCATGGTGGACTCCAACTTGCAGCGGGAGCAGATTCTGCCCTCGGAGAAGGCGTTTGCCTACAAAATGAAGCTGGACGCATTAAAACGACAGGGCCAGCGGACAGATTTAACTTCTGACCCACTGGGTCAGAAGTTAAAAGGGGTGTATTCTGTTGAAATGGTGGCGCATGAAACGCCTGACAGCAAAACGCAGGTTCAGCGATATATCCGCCTTACCCATCTTATCCCGGAAATTCTGGAACTGGTAGATAACTCGGTTCTCAAAGACCAGGAAATGCTCCAGATTGCCATGCGCCCAGCGGTGGAGCTGTCCTACCTGCGAAAAGATGAACAGGCCGACTTGTTCGCTATCATGGACGAGATGGACTGCACCCCGTCCCATGCTCAGGCTATCAAAATGCGCCAGATGTCCGAAGCCAAGACCGGCGAGGAACGGCTGGCCAAAGACGCCCTTGTTTCCATTATGAAGGAGGAAAAGCCCAATCAAAAAGAACAGTTCAAGATCCCAAAGGAAAAAATCAGTCGGTTTTTTGCGCCGGGGACGCCCACGCAGAAGATCGAGGACACCATTGTTAAGGCGCTGGAACTCTACCGCAAGCGCCAGCGCAGTTTAGAGAGATAATCCACTACCAAGGGAGCAGTGCGCCTATTTGCAGGGAACCGGTGTTTTCGCTGTTCCCCCTCTCCACACCTCACCCCCTCGTACCACCTAAACAGCCTAAAAAAGAAGATATTTGGGGAGGCTGATTCTTTCAAGAATCCACAGGTTTGGCAGACAGAACGGATGAGGTGGAGAACGCCTGGCGCGCCTCTCTTTTTTAGAACGTAAACAGAATCCAGCCGTAAGCAGCACATCCAGAGCGATGTGCTTTTTTTGCGGCCATTTCAAGGAGGTAACACGATGAAAGCATTGAGAAAGCCTCTGTCCCTGTTCATGGCCCTGCTCATGTGCCTGGGCGTGTTCGTAGGGACAGGAACCACGGCTTTTGCCGCAGGCGAAACCATGACGACGTATATGATCGACCTGCCCCGTGCCAGCGACCCCAACAAGGCCGGATGGGGCCATCCCGCCCTGAATTTCCTGGGCGGCTGGTCCACCGGAGAGAACGACAGCTTTTCCGTCCACACCCAGGACGCCTTCAATGGCAGGGCCATCTACTGTATTGAGCCGGGCGTCGGTGTGAATACCGGCGACCAGTACACGGGCCGGGGCGAAGATTTCTGGGATAACTACCCGTCCAACCTGAACCCCACCATCCCGCCGGATACCATCAAAGAATATATCGGGCGGATTATGACCTATGGCTGGCAGGGCAACGCCAGCACCTCATGGATGAGTGGGAACCCGGAGGACGCCAGCAAGATCGCGGGATATATCGCTACCCAGCTTCTTGTTTGGGAAACCGTCGTGGGTGAGCGCGACAGCCAGTTTAACCATGTGGACGCCAATGCCCAGGGCAAAAACAACGTGACGGAATATATCAGCGCCGATCATCCCCTATACAGCGAGATTTTCAGCCAGTATTCCGCCATTGAGAGCGCGGTCAAGCGCCACACTATGCTCCCCAGCTTTTTCAGCAGCACCGCAGACGCCGGTGCCTATGAGCTGAAATGGGACGGCCAGCAGTATTCCCTCACTCTCACGGATACCAACGGTGTGCTGGGCGACTACACCTTCTCCAGCAGCACCACCGGGCTGAATTTCTCCGTGGACGGCAACCAGCTCACCATCACTTCCGCCCAGGCCATCAAAGGCTCTGTGACCATTAAGGCGGAAAAAGTGACTGCCCAGCGCAGCGGTGTTGTGGTTTGGACAGACGGCGTTACTGGCGGCGGCAAGCAGGACTTTGCCACCTACGGGGAAACCGTTTCCGACCAGATGGTAGGCTATCTGAATCTGGAAGTGAAAACCGGCAATATGAAGCTGATTAAGACTTCCGAGGACGGACAGGTAGCCGGGATCAACTTCACTATCACTGGCGAGGGGTACAGCGCCACCAAGACCACCAATGAGGCGGGAGAGATCGACATCTCCGACCTCAACCCCGGCGTTTATACCGTAACCGAGCAGTCCATTGACAAGTACGAACCCCAGGCCACCCAGCGCGTGACCATTGTAGGCGGCCAGACAGCTACCGTAACTTTTAACAACGTACTGAAGCGCGGCAGCCTGGAAGTCACCAAGACCAGCGAGGACGGTTTGGTGGAGGGTATGACCTTCCATCTGTATGGCACATCCCTCTCCGGCTTGCCGGTGGATGAGTACGCGGTGACGGATTCCACAGGGGTGGCCCGGTTTGAAAACGTGCTCATCGGTTCCGGCTATGTGCTGGAGGAAGTGGATACCCCCATCCGCTATGTGGTGCCGGATTCCCAGTCAGCCACCATCGAGTGGAATGAAGTCACGCACAAAACCGTAAATAACGTGCTGAAGAAATTCCGCGTGACTGTCACAAAGAGCGATGTGGAAACTGGAACGCCCCAGGGCGACGGTTCCCTGGCCGGGGCTGTGTATGGATTGTATAAGGGCGATACCCTCATCGACAGCTTTACCACGGATGAAAACGGCCAGTTTACCACCGGCTATTATGTCTGCGATTCCGATTGGACGGTGCGTGAGATCAGCCCCAGCGAAGGCTATCTTTTGGATTTTACCATCCACCATGTGGGCGCGGAGCCGGAGCTATACACCATTGAGTTGAATGATACCGCCAATGATGTGACGGAGCAGATCATCAAGGGAGATATTGCCATCATCAAGCATACGGACGATGGGGAAACCCAGATCGAAACCCCGGAGGAAGGCGCGGAGTTCCAAATCTATCTGAAAGCCGCAGGCAGCTATGACGCGGCCAAGGAATCCGAGCGCGATGTTCTCGTTTGCGATGAAAACGGCTTTGCGCAGTCGAAAAAGCTGCCCTACGGCACTTATATCGTCCGCCAGACCAAGGGCTGGGAAGGCCGCGAGCTGATGGATGACTTTGAGGTGTATATCGCCCAAGACGGCCAGACCTACCGCTACCTTATCAACAACGCCAATTTTGAGAGCTTCATCAAGGTGGTCAAGGTGGATGCGGAAACCGGCGTCACTATTCCCTATGCAGGGGCCGGGTTCCAGATTTACCGCCCGGACGGAAGTAAAGTGGAAATGACCTTCACCTATCCCACGCCCACCACGATTGATACCTTTTACACCAATTCCGAGGGCTACCTTGTCACCCCGGAAAAGCTGGAGTACGGTTCCGGCTATTCGCTGGTGGAGGTGCAGGCCCCCTACGGCTATGTGCTGGACAGCACCCCGGTTTACTTTGATGTGACCCAGGACGCTTCCAGCGAGGAAGGCGGCGTGACGGTGATCGAAGTCACCAAGCCCAACATGGCCCAGAAAGGGATCATCAAGGTTAGCAAAACCGGCGAGGTGTTCTCTTCTGTGGTAGAAAGCGAAGGTGTTTACCAGCCGGTGTACGAGGTGCAGGGCCTGCCCGGTGCGGTGTTTGAGATCACGGCCCTGGAGGACATCTACACGCTGGATGGCACCCTGCGCTACTCTGCGGGCGAAGTGGTGGATACCATCACCACCGGGGAGGATGGAACAGCCCAGAGCCAGCCTCTCTACCTGGGGCGTTTCCAGGTGAAGGAGATCGAGTTCCCCCACGGCATGGCGGACACCGGCGAGAATACCACCGAGGTGGAGCTGGTGTATGCGGGCCAGGAGGTAGAGATCACCGAAACTTCCGCCAGCTTCTACAACCAGCGCCAGAAAGTCCTTGTGACGCTGAACAAGGTGCTGGAGCAGGATGAAACATTTGGTATTGGCATGAACGGCGAGATCACCGCCGTGACCTTTGGACTTTACGCCCAAGAGGACATCACCGCAGCAGACGGTTCCATCATCCCGGCAGACGGGCTTTTGGAGATCGTATCGGTGGATGAGAACGGCCAGGCTATGTGCAAGACCGACCTGCCTTTTGGCAGCTTCTATCTGAAGGAACTGTCCACCGACAGCCATTACCTGCCAAGCGGTGAAACCTTCCCGTTCACCTTTGAATACGGCGGCCCCTCTGTGGCTGTGGTAGAGATCAACGCCAATGATGGCGAGGCTATTTCCAACGAACTGATCCGTGGGGAAATCCGGGGTATGAAAACCGATGAGAACGGCACCGGCCTTTCCGGGGCTGTGATTGGCCTGTTTAAGTCCGACGAAACCGAGTTTACCGCAGAAAACGCCCTTGCCACCGCAACCTCTGCGGAGGACGGCAGCTTCTCTTTCGCAGGTGTGCCTTACGGAAATTGGGTGCTGAAAGAGCTGGAAAGCCCGGAAGGGTTCATCCTCTCCGATGAAGTGATCCCCGTTACCGTGGAGGAAGATGGGCAGGTTGTGGAAATCTCCCTTGCCAATGAGCGCGTGTACGGTGACCTGCGTTTGACGAAGGTGGATAAGGATTATCCCGACAACAAGCTCACCGGGGCCGAGTTCGAGGTATACCGCGACACCAACGGCAACAAAGAACTGGACGAGGGTGACGAGCTGCTGGGCAAGCTGGAGGAAACCAGCACCGGCATTTACGAGATGGCCCACATCCTCTACGGCGGCGTGTTCGTAAAGGAAACCAAAGCACCGGAGGGCTTCCTGCTGGATGAAAACGCCTACTATGTGGAGATCACCGAGAACGGCAAGATTTACGAGGTAGAGAACGAGGCCGGGATTGGCTTCACCAACATGGCCCAGACAGGTTCCCTGCGGATTGAAAAGACATCCAGCGATGGCAAGGTGGAGGGCTTCTCCTTCCGCGTGACCGGGGCCAACGGCTACGACCAGACCTTCAAAACGGATAAAAACGGTGAAATCTTCATCGAGGGCCTGCGCGTAGGCGATTACACCGTGTC
>ULRA01061367.1_pt1 | contig 11540 bp, 10 predicted proteins | sample 1954981 | NCBI WGS metagenome assembly ULRA01 (sample SAMEA4835669, study PRJEB28245) | human gut metagenome | biome: gut microbiome; material: fecal sample | place: Denmark | collected 2008
GTTGCTTTTGTTCAGTTTGTTATATACCGCGGGATAAATAATTTCGTTGACAAGGCTGCTTTTGCCGCTGCCCGAAACGCCCGTAACCGCGGTTAAAAGTCCGACGGGAATATCGACGTCGATGTTTTTCAGGTTGTTTTGTTTTGCGCCGCGAACCGACAAATATCTGCCGTCGGGGCGTTTTCTTTCTTCGGGCACGTCGATTTTGAGTTCGCCCGACAAATACTTGCCCGTTATCGACTCCTTGCAGGCGATAATGTCGTCCACGCTGCCTGCCGCAACGAGTTTTCCGCCGTGTATGCCCGCACCGGGACCGATATCCACGATGTAATCCGCCGCGCGCATCGTGTCCTCGTCGTGTTCGACAACGATAAGCGTGTTTCCGAGGTCGCGCAGTCCTTTCAGACTGCTAAGTAATCTTTCGTTATCCTTCTGATGAAGCCCGATCGACGGCTCGTCAAGGATATACAACACTCCCGTAAGTCCGCTGCCGATTTGCGTGGCAAGCCTTATCCTTTGAGATTCGCCGCCCGAAAGCGTCGAGGCGGAGCGGGAAAGCGTAAGATAATCGAGTCCGACGTTTACCAAAAATTTCAGTCTTGCGCGGATTTCTTTGATTATCCTTTCGGCAATGAGCGTTTTTTGTTTGTCAAGAACGAGCGCGCCGAAAAATTCGTCGATTTTTTTCACCGACATATCCGAAAGTTCCGCAATGTTAAGCCCGCCGACGGTAACCGCGAGCGCTTCCTTTTTCAGGCGTTTTCCGCCGCACGTTTTGCACGGCACGGACACCATATATCTTTCGATTTCGTACTTAACGCCGTCGCTTGTCGTTTCGCGATAGCGGCGCATAAGGTTGTTGACGATACCTTCGTATTTCGTCATAAACTGCCCGCGGAAACTGCGTGAGTTATAATCCATCGGGATTCTTTCGTCGACGCCGTACAAAATCGCGTCAAGTTTCCACTTCGGCAAGTCTTTAATCGGAGTCGTGAGCGAAAAATCCAGCACCTTCGACAACGCGTTCAGTTGCGAGCGTACGATGTCGCCACTGCCGAGATTCCACCCCGACGGCGCGGCAAGTCCGCCGTTTCCGACGCCCAGATTTTCGTCGACGATAATCTTTTTCAGGTCGATTTCGTTGCGGAAGCCCAGCCCGCCGCATTCGGGACAAGCCCCGTACGGATTATTGAAAGAAAACAGTCTGGGTTCCAGTTCTTCGATGCTGACGTCGCAGTCGGGGCAACTGTATTTCGTGCTGTAAATCGTCGTCTTTTTTGCGTTTTCGACGACGACAAGTCCGTTTGCGAGTTTGAGCGCGGCTTCGACGCTGTCCGTCAGACGTCTTTCCGAGCCTTCTTTTACGGCGATACGGTCGATTGTCACCGATATATCGTGTTTTACGTTTTTGTCAAGGACGATTTCTTCGTCAAGGGTATAGTCGATGCCGTCCACACGCACGCGGACGTAGCCGGACTTTTTGAAGTCTTCAAGTTCCTTCCTGTATTCGCCCTTTCTGCCTCTGACGACGGGTGCCATAATTATGACCTTATTGTCGCCCGACTGCACGGTGCTTTCGATGATTTTGTCGGTAATCTGGTCAACCGTCTGATGTTCGATTTCCCTGCCGCACTTCGGACAATGCGGAGTGCCGACGCGGGCGTACAAAAGCCTTAAATAATCGTAAATTTCGGTAACGGTACCCACCGTCGAGCGCGGGTTTTTGGACGTCGTTTTCTGGTCGATTGAAACGGCGGGGGAAAGCCCTTCGATATATTCGACGTCGGGTTTTTCCATTTGTCCCAAAAACATACGGGCGTAGCTTGACAGACTTTCGATATACCGTCTTTGCCCTTCGGCGAAAATCGTGTCGAAAGCAAGCGACGACTTACCGCTGCCGGAAAGCCCCGTGAACACGACAAGTTTGTCGCGCGGGATTTCGACGTCGATGTTTTTAAGGTTATTTTCTTTTGCTCCTTTTACAAAAATTTTGTCCGTCATTTATGTTATCTTCCAAGTTCTTTTTTAAGTTCGGATATTCTGTCGCGAAGTTTGATTGCCGCCTCGAAATCCAGCCCTTCCGCCGCGACTTGCATAAGTCCTTTCAGACGTTCAAGTTCCGAAGCGATATCTTTACGGTCGCGTTTTGCGTCTTTATCCAACTTTTTGGTGATTTCGATTGTATTTACGATTTCTTTCACGACGGTGTGCGGCACGATGCCGTGCGCCGCGTTGTAGTCGGATTGTATCTTTCTTCTGCGGTTTGTTTCGTCGATTGCGCGCTGCATGCTGCCCGTTATCGTATCGGCGTACATGATAACCCTTGCGTCGACGTTTCTTGCGGCGCGGCCGACGGTCTGGATAAGCGCGGTTTCGCTTCTTAAAAACCCTTCCTTATCGGCGTCGAGAATCGCAACGAGCATTACTTCGGGAAGATCGAGCCCTTCTCTTAAAAGGTTGATTCCGACAACCACGTCGACGTCGCCTTTTCTCAAAGAATTGATGATTTCGATTCGTTCCAGCGTGTCGATGTCACTGTGCATATACTTGACCTTGATCCCCTTTTCCTTCAAAAACGAAGTAAGGTTTTCCGCCATTTTTTTTGTGAGCGTCGTAACAAGCGTTCTGCCGCCCTTTTCGACGGTCAGATTGATTTCGGAAATAAGGTCGTCGATTTGTCCTTCGACGGGGCGTATAAAAATTTCGGGATCGATAATACCCGTAGGACGTATGAGTTGTTCCGCCACCTGGTCGGCTTCCTGCAACTCGAACGGGGCGGGAGTCGCCGACACGCACACAAGCTGATAAATCCTTTTCTCAAACTCGTCGAAACGGAGCGGACGGTTGTCGAAAGCGGCGGGCAGGCGGAAACCGTATTCCACAAGGTTTTCCTTCCTGCTTCTGTCGCCGTTGTACATACCGCGGATTTGCGGAATCGTCATATGGCTTTCGTCGATGAAACAGACGAAATTTTTCGGGAAGAAGTCCAACAAAGTGTACGGCGGTTCGCCGGGTTTCCTTCCGTCAAAGTATCTGCTGTAATTTTCGATGCCGCTGCAATAGCCCATTTCGCGCATCATTTCGACGTCGTACGCGACGCGCTCGCCGATTCGTTGCGCCTCGATAAGTTTATTGCGGTCGGTGAAATATTTCACCCTTTCTTCCCTGTCTTTCGTGATGAGCGTCAGGGCGTTTTCCATACGGCTTTCGCCGACGACGTAATGGGTTGCGGGGAAAATGACTGCGTGTTCGAGCCGCGACAACGGCTTTCCCGTAAGGGCGTCGATTTCATAAAGTTTTTCGATTTCGTCGCCGAAAAATTCAACCCGTATCGCGACTTCCGAATTTGACGACGGGAATATATCCACAACGTCGCCGCGCATTCTGAATGTGCTGCGCTGAAAGTCGATGTCGGCGCGCTTATATTGTATATTCACGAGTTTACGCGCCAAATCGTCACGGTCAAGCGTCATTTCGGGGCGCAAAGAGATGGAAAGGTTGAAGTATTCTTCGGGTGCGCCCAGCCCGTATATGCACGATACGGAACTGACGACGATGACGTCGTTTCTTTCGCAAAGACTGCTTGTCGCGCTGTTTCTGAGTTTGTCGATTTCGTCGTTGACTTCCAACTCCTTTTCGATGTAAGTGTCGCTTCTCGGGATATACGCTTCGGGCTGATAGTAGTCGTAATACGATACGAAAAACTCCACGCGGTTATCGGGGAAAAACTCACGAAACTCGTTGCAAAGCTGCGCCGCAAGCGTTTTGTTGTGCGCGATAACGAGCGCGGGACGTTGCACCCTTTCTATGACGTTTGCCATCGTAAAGGTTTTGCCGCTTCCCGTAACGCCCAGAAGCACCTGCGTACGAAACCCGTCGTTCAGTCCCTCGACAAGTTTTTCGATTGCCTGTTCCTGATCGCCGTTCGGTCTGAATTTCGATTTTAACTGAAAAAGATGATTTTCCATCAACGAAACTTGCCCATGATAAGCGGGGCGATGATATATCTTATGATGATTGCGATCGTGCCGGAAACGATTGCCGTGCATACCGTAATCAGCAGTTTGTTGTAAACGCTTTTGCGCCACGCCCTTTCGACGCGCGCGAACGAAAGCCCTTTCTGATGCATCGTGATGCAATACGTCAGTTCGCCGTGGTTGTCGGCTGAAATGTATTCCAGATAATCGTCGAGCGCAAGCCCTTTGAGCATAGGTTCGAGTTCTTCGGGGGTGTAGGCGTAATCGTACGGCAACGCCTCAAAAATTTCAAGCGGTTTCACCAGACAAACGCCCTCGTCGTTTTTTTCGGCGAGGTTAAGAAGGACGTGCATAAGCGCCCTTTCTTTTTTATTCAGTGCGTGTTTTTCAACTGCCATAGTCCGCCTCTTATTTCATTTTCAGGAAAACGCCGATAAGAAGAGCGATTGCGCTTGCGATGAGCCCGCCGAGGAGCGCGCCCCAGAACGCCGCTTTTCTTATCATTTTCCTTAAAGAGATGCTGTCAAGTTTGATTTCTTTCGACTTGCCTTTTTCGCCTGCGACGGGAACGTCGACGGACGCGGTGGGGTGCGAGTCGTGCGGTTCCGCCTTTTCGATGGCGCGCGCTTTTGCAAGCGTGGCAAGGCAATACTCGTCCACCGTCGAATATTTGACTTTGATATAATCGTTGTCGGACAACGTGCGGATTATCCCCGAAAGTTCCACCTTTGTGCAACGGTCGGAATCGGACAATTTCGCGATGATTTCGTCCGCGTCGATGATTTTATAGGCGCCGTCCGAAAAGTCGTTAAGGACAGTCAGCACGGCGTTTAATTGCCTGTCAAGCATATACTACCTCATTTTAGTTACCCTATTATACCACCTGCAAGGTCAAATTGCAAGCCCTGACAAAAGTCTTTCAAAAAGTCAATCGAAAATTAGTATTTCAATTTGCTTTTATTTTATAATAAAGTGTGCTATCATTGACTAAATTATAAATTTTCGAGTGAATATGAATCTTTTAAGCAAGTTTTTGAATAGAACGGATTTTTCGGACTACGACGATTTCAGAAGTAACGCGAAACTTTGCGTTCCGTCCGATTTCAACTTCGGATTTGACGTCGTGGACGAATACGCAAGGCTTTGTCCCGAAAAACGCGCCCTTGTATGGTGCAATCAGAAAGGCGAAGAAAAAGTCATCACCTTTGGCGAAATGAAGGAATTGTCGCTGAAAATGTGCAACGTCATTTCGTCGTACGGCGTGAAAAAAGGCGACTTCGTAATGAGTATGCTCAACCGTCGTTGGGAATATTGGGTACTTGTCGTGGCGTGCTGCAAAATGGGCGTCGTACTTATCCCCGCAACGCACATGCTCACCCCGAAAGACGTCGCGTACCGCGTGAACGAAGCGGGCGTGAAACTGCTGTTTGCGACGGAAGAAGAAGACGTTGCGGAACATATCTCGCTTGCCCTTCCCGATTGCAAAAACCTGAAAGGCGTATTGTCGGTAAACGGCGCGCACTTCGACAACCTTGACGAAAAACTTGAAAACGCGCCTGCGGAATTTTACTTTGACGCGCGCCCGAACCCCCGCGATCTGATGCTCGTATATTTCACTTCGGGCACGACGGGTATGCCCAAAATGGTCATGCACGACTTTTTGTATCCTTTGGGACACGTCTTCACCGCAAAATACTGGCAGGACGTCGTCGACGACGGCTTGCACTTCACTATGGCGGAAACGGGCTGGGCAAAATGCAGCTGGGGCAAAATTTACGGTCAGTGGATATCGGGCACGGCGGTTTTCGCCTACGACTACCACGGCAGATTTACCCCCACGGACGTCTTGCCGCTTGTGAAAAAATACGGGATAACGACTTTTTGCGCCCCGCCCACGATTTACAGATTTTTGGTGAAAGAAGACTTGTCGAGTTTCGATTTATCCTCGATAAAACATTGCTCCACCGCCGGCGAAAGTTTGAATCCCGAAGTGTTCAAACAGTTTGAAAAAGCGACCGGACTCAAAATTTACGAAGGTTTCGGTCAGACCGAAGGCACGGTAATGCTGGGCACGTTCAAATATCTGTCCCCTGTCACGGGCAGTCTCGGAAAGCCCAGCCCTCTTTATGACGTGCGCCTTATCGACGACGACGAAAACGAGGTTAAACCCGGCGAAGAAGGCGAAATCGCCATACTGAAATCGGAAAATCAGTGCGGACTCGTCGCGGGCTACTTCAAGGACGAGGCGCGCACCACCGCCCTTAAAAACGACGTTTATTTCCATACCGGCGACCTTGCCTATCAGGACAAAGACGGCTGGTTCTGGTACGTCGGAAGAAAGGACGATATCATCAAATCGTCGGGCTACCGCATCGGACCTTTCGAGGTCGAAAGCGCGCTTATGGAACACCCCGCGGTGCTGGAATGTGCAATTACCGCCGTCCCCGACGACCTGCGCGGACAAATCGTGAAAGCGACAATCGTCCTGACCAAAAACTATCAGCCGTCGGACGCGCTTGTCAAGGAACTGCAAAACCACGTGAAAAAAGTAACCGCACCGTATAAATACCCTCGCATTGTGGAGTTTGTGAAAGAACTTCCGAAAACGACGTCGGGCAAAATCCGCCGTGTGGAAATCCGCGAAAACGACAAAAAATAAATTATCCATTCCGGTATATCCCAAACAAAAAACTCCGCGATTGCGGAGTTTTTTTAATGCGGTTTTTAATCAAATTTGCTTCATTTATCCTTTGTAATTCCATGTAACTTTAATTTTACTCTGAAAAAAATAACCATCTTCCGTGGTGTTGGTATACATCCATTCACTATGCCACCCAGCAGGTTTTGTCGCAACTTCGCAATTTACATAACAATAATTATTCCATCCCCAAAACACTCTCTTCCCCATATATTCAACACTTTTGGGAATTACAATACTGATTATTCCTCCGCTACTCATTGCAAATGCGAAACTTCCTATTGATTTTACATTCGACGGAATAATAACCCTATTAAAATAAATATTAGAATCCTTAAAGGCATTATCGCCTATAATCAACAACGACTCAGGAAGCACTATGCTTTTAACCTTAGCGTTTTTATTAAAAAGATTCTCCTGAATTACTTTTGTTCCATCTTTAATAATTATATTAATTTCTTCGTCACTAGTATCTTTGAATTTATACGCTATTGCCCCTGCATAAACAACTCCCGCCGGTTGATTTTCATACCATTTTGTGTTTATCAACGCATTGCTATGAATGTTTAAAACATTACTCGATATTTCTATATCAGCCAACTTGCTACAATTCAAAAACGCATTGGCGGAAACAATTTCAATATTTTCCGGAATGTTGATATATTCAAGGTTGTTGCAACTTTCAAAAGCGTTCTCTCCTATGCTTTTTGCGGAACTAGGAAGAATAATATCGTTCAGTTTTTCGCAAAATGCAAAAGCACTTGCACCAATTGATTCGACATTTTTCATTACAACTTTTTGCAGACTAACATTATGCGAAAACGCACCATTGCCTATTGTTTTAATACTTTCGCCGATAATTATCTCTTTTAAATAAGGCGCATCCTTAAATCCGTCAACTTTAATCTGTGATACAACTCGATTATTATATTGCATGGGAATTGTAATAGACTCTGCTATCACATTTCCTCTCCCTATCGCGTATGTTCCGTCATCTAATAATTCGTATTCAAATTTATCAATATTATCAGCCAGTCTTCCATTTACTAAATCTTCACTCCACTCTTCTTCGGTTTTAGAATATTCTGGATGATACTTTAAATAAATTTGGTATGCCGATAAACCATTTTCGCCGTGCTCGCCTTGAATTCCTTGTTCACCTTGAATTCCTTGTTCACCTTGGACTCCTTGTTCTCCCTGTGCCCCGCGCTCGCCTTGAATTCCTTGTTCGCCTTGAATTCCTTGTTCACCTTGGATTCCTTGTTCTCCCTGTGCCCCGCGCTCGCCTTGAATTCCTTGTTTTCCCTGTTCGCCTTTTTCGCCACGCTCACCTTGAACACCTTGCTCTCCTTGTATCCCCTGTTCGCCTTGCTTTCCTTGTTCACCTTGGACTCCTTGTTCGCCCTGTGCTCCGCGCTCGCCTTTATCACCTTTTAATGATAATAACCACTCTTTTTCCGAACCTACAAATCCATTGTCAACGGCAATTTCATAAGCACTCTTTCCATTTTGAACATTATCTGTACCAGCTGCTTTTGTACATGCAAATAAAGAAAAGCTCATTATTAACAATAAAACAACAATATAACTTTTTTTCATAACCTTTTCTCCTTGTTGTTATAAATTTTAACCGTAATTTTTACGGTTGTCAATGCATTTGTCGTAATTTCTACGGCATAATAACATTATGGACTTCAAATCACGATTGAAAGAATTAAGAACAGAGGACGGCATTTCTCAAAAGCAACTTGCCCTTGCCATCGGTACAAGCGACGATTGCATATACTTTTGGGAAAAAGGCAGAAGCGAGCCGTCCATTGCCGATATTATCGCCTTGGCAAAGTATTTCGACGTTACAACCGATTACTTGTTAGGTGTAAAATCCGATGTATAGTCTTCAAATGTTTTACAAAAATTCATACAAAAACTCCGCCACGGCGGAGTTTTTTAATGCGGTTTTTGTGCGGTTTTTAATGCGGTTTTTTGCTTTTTTGCGTTGTTTTGCGCTGTTATTTTTTGTTGTCGCGGTCGTCTTTGCGCTTTTTCGCTTCCATTATGTTGACAAAAAAGATTATGCCCACAAGCACGACAAGCCCGACCAAAATCCACACTTTGTAGGTGTCGAAAAAGATCTGCACCTTTTCCCAAAGCGTTTGTGCCTGAGCGATTTTTTCCTCAAAATTTTTGATTGTGTCGCCGATTGCGGACAGTGTGATTTCTTTCATTATTCTTCAACGCGGATAAGCGCGGCGACGTTTTTCACGCCGTCAAGAGCGGTGATTTCTTTCAACGCTTTTTCAATGATTTTCTCGTGGCTCAGGTGCGTGACGAAAATAATGTCCGTCTTTGAATTGACGTTCTCTTCGTTCTGAAAAACCTTTTCGATGCCGATTTTGTTTTTGCCGAAAACGGTTGAAATTCTGCCCAGAATTCCTTCGCGGTCGGTGGCGCATATACGGACGTAATACTTGCTTTTAAAATCGGTGATAAAGTCCGAATCGCGACTTGAACCGTCGTTTTTGAACGGTAAATAGCGTGGTTTGCGCTGATGCGCCGCATAAATAATATCGCTGACGATTGCGCTGCCGGTGGGCAGATCGCCCGCGCCCCTGCCGTAAAGCATAATATCGCCGACGCTGTCGCCGACAAGATACACGGCGTTGAAACTGCCCGACACCGCCGCAAGCGGATGGCTGCTTTTAATGAACGCGGGATGCACGCGCGCCTCGATTTTTCCGTTGTTGTTTTTGCTGATTGCAAGGAGTTTCAACGTGTAGCCGAGTTTCTTCCCGGTGTTTATGTCGTCCACGGAAATCTTCGTGATGCCCTCGCGATACACCCTTTGTACGGGCACTTTTTTGTGATAGGACAGCGTGGACAAAATCGACAGTTTGTACGACGCGTCAAAGCCTTCGACATCGGCTGTCGGATCGAATTCGGCATACCCCAAATCCTGCGCGGATTTCAGCGCGTCTTCGTACGACGTGCCGTTTTCGCTCATCGCCGACAAAATATAGTTCGTCGTGCCGTTTATTATGCCTTTAATCGACAAAATCGTGTTTGCCTGCATGCCTTCGGTAATCGTGCGGATTATGGGCACGCCGCCGACGCAACTCGCCTCAAAATACAGCCCCGCCTTGCCGCGTTTTGCCGCCGCTTCGAGTTCGTGCCAGTGTTTTGAAAACAATTCCTTATTTGCGGTGACGATGCTTTTGCCCGCTTCCAGAGCCTTGATAAGGAACGTCCTTGCGGGTTCGATACCGCCGAAAAACTCGCAAACTATCGAGATATCTTTGTTATTTACGACGTTGTCGATGTCGGTTGAAACGATGTCGGGATTTACGCCCAACTCTTCAACCCTTTTCATGTTGCGTTCAAGCACGTGCAGGACTTCGATATCGAGCCCTTCGTACTTTTTGAAAGCGTCGTGGTTTTTTTCCAGAATCTTATAAGTGCCGCCCCCGACCGTACCCAGCCCGAGCAGCGCGATGCCGACTTTTTTCATTCGTTATTACCTTCTTTATTCATATCGTACAAAATTTTAAGCCCTTTGAGAGAAAGCGAACGGTCAACGACGTCGATAATCGACTTGTCCGCGTTGACGACAAGTTCCGACAAACCGCCCGTCGCGATGACTTTCGCGTCTTTCATAAGCGGATCTTCGCGGAATTTTCTGACAATGTAGTCAACCTGCCCCGCATATCCGTAAACCGCGCCCGACTGCATACCCTCGATTGTGGAACGGGCAATCGCGTCTTTCGGCGGAACAAGTTCGAAACGGGGAAGTTTCGCGGCGGTGTTCACAAGGCTTTCCGACGCGGTTTTGACGCCGGCGCAAATCGCGCCGCCCAAAAACGTGCCGTCTGCGGTAACCGCGTTGAACGTCGTCGCGCTGCCGAAATCCACAACGATAATCGGCCCGCCGTATATGAAGTGCGCCCCGACCGCGTCGACGATCCTGTCCGCGCCGAGTTCGATGGGGTTGTTGTATTTGATTTTCAAACCCGTTTTAAGCGTGGCGTCCACGAAGACGGGCTTTTTCTTCATATAGTACGTGCACATATGCTCCACCGTGTAGTTGAGCATGGGCGCGACGGACGACATGATAATGCCGTCGATATCCTGAAATTCAACGCCGACGTTTTTGAACAAGTCGTACAAAATCATTCCGAGTTCGTCCGCGGTGCGCTTTGCCTCGGTTGAAAGACGCCAGCTTTTTTTCAGGACGTCGCCGTCGTACACACCGAGTTTCATATTCGTATTTCCTACGTCGATAACAAGTAACATTTTTTAATCCTTATCGTGATTTTACGTTATTATACCAAAAGCGCGCGCATTTTACAACTATTATTTTTCAAACATATATGATACGCGTTATAAATATAATTTTTATATGCAAAAAGTAAAATGGCTTTACGCCGCGTTTTTCGCGCTTTCGTTTGCGCTTATCGTGGAATGGACGGGAAGTTTCACCGTGCAAAGAAACCTTTCGTGGTTTTCAGGTCTTACTTTACCGGTGTTTTGGTTGGACGCGACGACGTTCACGGCGTTGTACTCGGCCGCGACGGCACTTGAAGCGTTCGTCGTGTCCGACGCGCTCGTCAAAGGCGCGGTAAATCCGACGTTCGGATTGTATGCGTCGGTCAAGTTTTCGTCCGCATTGTTCCTTGCGCTGTTTTTCGCGGCAAGAAATCCTCTTTTGGGACTTGTCACAATGACTGTCACTTTGGCGTTAATGTGGATTTTTTGTATTTTTATTCTGCGATCCCGCGCGGGGAAACTTGCAAAAGCCGCCGTTCCCGTCCTGCTTATATGGTATTCGTATCTGTGGTCGCTGTCCTACGCCGTCGCGATTATAAATTAAA
>ULRA01100037.1_pt1 | contig 11482 bp, 8 predicted proteins | sample 1954981 | NCBI WGS metagenome assembly ULRA01 (sample SAMEA4835669, study PRJEB28245) | human gut metagenome | biome: gut microbiome; material: fecal sample | place: Denmark | collected 2008
CTGCCCTTGACGTCGCGACACCTCACGTCCACAATACTGTTTTCCCCGACGTAGGTTTCGGGCACGAGTTCTGGCGACAGATACTCCACACTCTCTATCTGCTCATCGTCTGCCAAAGGCAGCAAGGCATTGAGCAGGCTGATGCGCAGGTCCTTGTGCTCACCGAATATCTTCTTGAATGTGAGGTCGGCTTTTGGATCAAGGTATCTCATGAGTGGAAACGTATTGATGGGTTGGCAACTGTAAAATGCTTATATGTGGCAAATTTACAAATAATAATCGAGGAAAGCACGCCTGTCAAGTTAATCATTGTTAAGTGCCTTTGCTGTTCAGCTCAGGACCAAACTCTTTTGCCTCCTCAAACTCGATTATCCTTGGGCAAGGACGGTTGCTCGCGTGCTCAGCACGGTAGGTTCCTCCTCGTGATGCGTGAAGAGCAACTCACGCGAATTGAGTATGCGTGTAGCGAGTTGGTGTGTCAAAATCACCATATTTGTGTATTGTGCTCCCGTCAACTAACCCATACCTTTGCACCCAAAAAAGAATAAACCACAAATTATGTTTAGAAAAGTAATGTCCATCGTGGTGTGTGCAGCCAGTGCAACCGTATGTATGGCACAGTCTGTGGATGCTGTGACGGGAGCCACAAGGCAGGTGGCAGACACCGTCCGTATGAGCAAAGTAGAGAAAGCCCTCTCCCGTTTGAGCCTTGGAGGTTATGGCGAAGCGGTGATGTCCCGAAATTTCTATAGTCAGAGTTTCAACAGATACAATGCCCCCGCACGCTACAAGGACGACAATAGCCACGGACGCTTTGACCTTCCCCATGTCACGTTCAACTTGGGTTATGACTTTGGCCACGGTTGGACATTTGGCACAGAGGTGGAGTTTGAGCACGGCGGCAACGAGACGGCCGTGGAAGTAGAAGCGGAAGAGTCGGGCGAGTATGAGGCCGAGACGGAGAAAGGTGGCGAGGTGGCACTCGAGCAGTTTTGGTTGAACAAGGCTTTCTGGAAGGGAATGTTCAACGTCAAGGCTGGTGAGATCATCGTGCCTGTGGGCTATTCCAATGCCCACCATGAGCCTCTGAACTTCTTCACCTGTTATCGTCCGGAGGGCGAAGCCGCTATCCTGCCCAACACTTGGCATCAGCTGGGCGTCTCGTTCTGGGGACGTGTCAAGGACTGGCGATACGAAATGCAGTTCCTTTCTGGTTTGAACTCCGAGAGCTTCACGGGCGAGAACTTCGTCCACCCAGGTGCTACCAGCCCCTACGAATTCAAGGTAGCCAACACCTACGCCCTGGCCGCACGCGTCGACAACTACTCCGTCAAGGGCCTTCGTGTGGGCGTAAGTGGCTATTATGGTCATACGTTTCGCAACTCTATCAAGGATCCTGGCGCCACCTATGATGATGTCAAAGGCGCACTCTCGATCATTTCGGGCGATTTCCAACTCAACCGATGGAACTGGATTGTGCGAGGCAGCGTGGTCTATGCCCACCTTTCCGATGCTGATCGCATCTCGACCTACAACAAGGCCAACTCCACACACCATAAGTACCAGGACGGCAACCCCTTCCACAACACCAATATTGGCAGCAACGCATTGGCTTACAGTATCGAGGCGGGCTACAATCTCTTCTCGCAGATCCAAGGACTGAGAGACCGACAGAAACTGTACCTTTTCGGCCGTTTCGACCATTACGACTCGATGGTGGCAGGCACGTACAAGAGCCAGTACCGCCATTGCGCTCCCTATATTACAACCGTGGGCTTCAATTACCACCCCATCAAGCAGATCGTCATCAAGGGTGAGTACGCCTATCGCGCCTTCAAGAAGCCCAACAACAAAGGACTGAGCAGCGACAGTCCCTTGTATGTTCAGCCATTCAACAATGAGCCAAGTATCAGCTTGAGCATTGCCTATCAGGGATGGTTCCTTAAGTAAAAGGAATGGTTCCTCAAGTAAAGTAATACCCAAATAAAAAAGATAAAAAATGAAGAATCTCAAGAACTATTCTTTTGCCCTCATGCTGGGCATTGGAGCATGTGGCTTCATGGCCTCTTGCTCCTCAGAGGACGACGTGAAGACCGAAGTGGTGACAGGTAGTCAGGAGGCGCTTAATGCGGCTTGCAAGCAATGGCGCGTGGCCCGTGCCCACTGGGAGAAGTCGGAGGCTTTCCTCTTTGGTGCTGCTGACGAATACTCCATCGATCCGCATACCGACACCTGGCCTGTAGATCAAGCCGCCCTTGCCAATGTGCTGCGCGACCAAAGCATCATGTCGGATATCGAGAACAAAGTCCGACTCCTCAACTCGGGCTTGCTGGGCTATCACGGTATTGAGTATGTGCTCTTCCGTCAGGGCAATCCGCGCGACATCAGTCAGCTCACCGACCTGGAGTATCAGTATGTGTGCGCCGTGGCCAAGGACCTCTATCAGGCCACTTGTGTGCTGCAGACCACGTGGGAGGGAGCCAAGAGTGGCACCCGATACAATGAGACTCTCAACTATCTGAAGACCCACAACAAGTTGCAGGACGATGGCAATGTGAGCAGCGAGGGACTCAGTTACAAGGACTTCGGCGGCCTGTTCAAGAACACTCCCTCAACCGATTATTCCAGCAACCTCGACGCCACCATCCAGATCATCGAAGGTGCGCGCGACATCATCGGCGAGGTGGCAGGCTCGAAGATCGGTCTGCCATGGTCGGGCCAGGACGATTCCTACATCGAGTCGCCATACGCCTACAACAGCATCGTGGATTTCTATGACAACATAGCCGGTTGCAAGAGTGCCCTGTATGGAGCAGTCGATGCCACCACGCCCAACGACAAGTCGCTCATCTACTTCTGCCTCAATGCGGGCAACGCCACCCTCAAAACCCAGGCACAGACCGTGCAGAGCAAGATGGATGCGGCCCTCAGTAGCATCAAGGCCATGAAGAGTCCGTTTGCCCTCAACTATACCGACGCCTCTGCCAAGAAGGCCATCGATGCTCTGGAAGAGTTGGACGGCTCGCTGGAGGCATTGGGCGCTACGCTCAAGACCTATGCCGGCAACCAGGCCGTGGAGGCGCAGTGCAAGGTAATCAACGCCAACTACGTCGATAACGTCATCGTCAAGACCTATACGGCCCTCTGCGACCAGGCAGAGATCCTCTACAAGAACATCAAGAACATCAAGAAATAAGATACATGAGATTAAGATATAACCATTATCTCTGCCTCCTGCTGGGTGCCATGGCTATCGCCTCTTGCTCCGACGATACGTCCGATGCCCTTTCGTGGGAGATTGGCGATGGAACCAAGATAGACTATCCGGAAGATTACTTCACCGGAGGTCAGTTGGGCACCACGACCAACAACTCCTCCACCGCCTACAAGCAGCCTTCCCTGGCTGTGGAGAACGCGGGTATGGTGACTGCCTTCAACGAGGGTGAGTACCTTTTCGAGAAAGACTTCAATACCAACACCACGGGTGCCTTCCGCGGCTTGGGTCCGGTGTACGTGCGCCCTGGATGCAACTACTGCCACCCAGGCTACGGACATGGTGCGCGCCAAAATGCCTATTCGGCCACGCAGGAGCGCAATGGCTACCTCCTCGTCATCTACGACAAGCAGACCAATGCCTACATCCGCTCGGTGGCTGGTATGCCTCAGACCGCGGCCGTGAAGCCTTTCAAGGCCCCGATCGACGAATCGCAGATTCAGATAGCCTGGAAGCACTACACGGACGAGTGGGGCAACAAGTTTGACGATGGTGAGACCTACGACCTCACTTATCCCGATGTGACGATCCCTGCTTCTGCCTACTACGCCCCCGTTTATGTGCAGCGCAATGGCAAGGATGTGGAGATTTCTGCCTCGGAGTATGACGACAATATCGCCATCCGTCTAGAGTCCACCATCGGCATCTATGGCACGGGCTTGCTCGATGCCATTACCGACGAAGACATCACGGCGCAATGGCAGGCTGAGTCGCCTTACGTCACGCTCAACCCCGCCATGTGGGATCAGGCCGCCAATACGTGGAAGAGCTACTACAGCAACAGCTTGCAAGGCGATGGTACGAAGTATGTGCGTCGCTTCACCTATGCCATGAGTCGTGGACCTGTGCTCGACGGTGCTGGCGCCAATGCCATCTGGAACATCACCAACGTGACGCGTCCTGACCGCCGCTACCACTATCTCGACCTTGCTGGCAAGTATTATGCCGAGAAGTCCTCGCAGGACCCTGAGGTTCAGGCTGGCTTCACGGAGTATATCAACCGCATTGACCCGGAGAAGAAACATCCGGAGTGGCATACGGGCGACTTGGCAAGCGACATCAAGACCTATCTGACCAGCAAGAAGCTGGATGCCGAGATGACGCAGGAGCAGTATAAGAGCCTCATGATCTGGCATCGCGGACTGGCTGTGCCTGCGGCCCGCAATACCACCACAGAAGACTTCAAGGCGGGCAAGGCCCTCTTCTCCCAGATCGGCTGTGCCAATTGTCACCGCCCGTCGTGGACCACGGGAAGCGACGAGATTCGCGACCCGAACCGCCTCTTCTCCAATGCCGACATGCCCCGCTATCCCTATCAGAAGATATGGCCCTACACCGACATGGTGCAGCACCGTCTCTTCATGAAGAACGATATCCGCACAGGCTGGTGTCGCACCACACCTCTCTGGGGACGTGGACTGGCCAGCAAGTGTGGATCGGGTACGGAGCGCTTGCACGACTGTCGTGCACGCAACGTCATCGAGGCCATCATGTGGCATGGCTGCACCGCTGAGGGCGGCAAGAGCGATGCCTATGAATGTGTCAAAAAGTTCCGCGCACTCTCCAAGACGCAGCGCGACCAGATCGTCTTCTTCATCGAGTCCGTTTGATACAATAGCGTAATCCAACGTGAATAATAGATTGATCAATTATTTTATGGCTTCCCTGTACACACTTCTCTTGGTGTGTATGGGGATTGCCACTATTGTGGAAAAGCTCCATGGCGTCGGCTTCGCCAAGGAGCAAATCTATGGCACGGGGTGGTTTGTGGCACTATGGGTGCTGCTTGCCCTCCTGTCCGTGTATTACATCGTCAAAGCTCGGTTGCATAAGCGCATGGCCGTGCTGCTGCTCCACCTCGCCTTGTTGCTCATACTCATGGGAGCCTTCGTCACCCATCTTTTTTCCCATGATGGCACCATCCATCTGAAGCAAGGAGCCAGTGTGGCGAGCTATGTGGACCAGCATGGGGCAGCAACCGATCTTCCGTTCTCCTTGACCCTCTCCGATTTCAAGGTCCACTACTATCCCGGCACCAATGCCGTCATGGACTATCAGTCCGACATCGTGGCGGAGCAAGGCGACAAGACGGAGCATCTGGCAGTCTCCATGAACCATATCGGCCAGGTCGCTGGCTACCGCTTCTATCAGTCGTCCTACGACGCCGACCTCCGTGGCACGACGCTGCTCGTGTCCTATGACCCCTACGGCATTGCCGTGACCTACATGGGCTATCTGCTGTTGCTCGTCGCGCTGCTGTGGACGATGGTCTCGCGCCATACGCGGATCCGCCAGCTCTATCGCGTCGCTACCAAGGGAGCCGTGGTCCTGTTTTTCTTCCTTCTCTCCACCTCCTCCGTAGTAGCTAAACCTTCCGTCACGCCTGTCAACAGCGAAGTAGCCGACGCGATGGGGCGCGTCGCTGTGCTCTACAACGGCCGCATCTGTCCGCTGAATACTGCCGCTACGGAGTTTGTCACCAAATTGTGTGGCAAGAGCACCTGGGAGGGCCTCTCTGCCAATGAGATCTTCCTGAGCTGGATGATATTCTATACGGAATGGGAGGCGCAACCAATCATTCGGGTGAAGAGCCAGGAGGTGCAGAAGCTGCTTGGCATAGAGGGCGAGTGGGCTTCGGTCAACGATTTCTATACCTCGCAGCATGAGTATAAACTCAAGGACAGGGTAGGGGACAGTACGCTCTCCGATGCGCAGCGCAAGGCCCTTCGCGAGGTGGACGAGAAGGTGCAGGTCGTCACGATGTTCTACAATGGTGAGATGCTCCATCTCTTTCCGCTCCCTTCTCAGGGTGGGCTGAAATGGTACACCCCAGGTAGCACGCAACTCCCGAGAGGCATTCCCGAGGCAGAGTTTCAGTTTGTCAATCACGCCATGGACTATCTCGTCAAGTCGATCTTGGCCAACGATGTCGATGGCGCAAAGACCATGATTGCCAAGATCAAACTCTTCCAGAAGGAGAAAGCCGGCCAGGTACTGCCCTCTCCTTTCTCTCTCAAAGCCGAGGTGCTCTACAACACCTTGCAGTCCCAGCGCGCTGTGGTCTTCTTCAGCCTTGCCCTGAGCCTGTTGTTCTGCATCATCGCCTTTTGTGGCAAGGAGGCCAAGTGGCTGAGCCGTCTCCATACCTTGTTCTGCGCACTCCTCGCCCTGTATCTCACCCTGCTTCTCGCCCTTCGCTGGTACATCAGCGGCCACATCCCTTTGAGCAACGGCTTCGAGACCATGCTGTTCATGTCGTGGGCCACCCTCCTTCTGTCCCTCCTGATGGCCAGGAGGATGCCGATTCTCAAGGTCTTGGGCACGCTTGTCTCCACCCTCTGCCTGCTGGTGTCGATGATAGCTGTGGGTAGTCCTCAGATCACCCAGCTGATGCCCGTACTCCAGTCGCCGCTCTTGTCCATCCATGTGGCCGTGGTCATGCTCTCCTATGCCCTCTTTGCCCTTATAGCGCTGATCGCCCTGCGCTGTCTGCTGCTGAAGGACGGAGATCTGCTGACGCGCCTCACGGCTCTCTCGCGCTTCCTGCTCTATCCGGCGGTCGCCCTGCTGGCCATTGGCATTTTTGTCGGTGCCGTATGGGCCAATGTTTCGTGGGGAGCCTATTGGTCATGGGACCCCAAAGAGACCTGGGCCCTCATCCTGCTGATGATCTACGCAGTCCCTCTCCACCAGACGCCGATCGTCAAGGCGGGCCGTCCTCGACGCTATCATGCCTATGTCTTGGCAGCCTTCCTGGCCGTCGTCATCACCTACTTCGGTGTCAACTATTTCATGACGGGTATGCATTCGTATGCCTAAGCGCCGGGAGACAATTCGTCTCTTGGGCGGGGCGTCGGTGCGTGCTTGGTTTTTAGTCTTTTAGAAAGAAGCCTTTGGCCCGTTTTCCATGTCGGTAGTATGACTACTACTTATGGCAAACGAGCCAAAGGCTTCTCTCTTTTATTTCTTAAGCCGCTTGTTTTTAAGCCGCTTAATTCTTGTACTCCTTCAGTTTCTCCAGACAATAAGCCTTGAAGTCGTTCCAGTGGTAGTAAGGCTCCACGTCGCTCTTGATGGGGAGCGTAGCCTCGTCCTCGCAAAGCAAGACCTTCACCAGAATGTCGTTCGCCTTGTTGCGATAGAACACAAACTGAAGGTTGGTGGCCATCGGGGTGATCTTGTAGTCAAACCATTGAGAGGAGATTCTCTCCGGGTCCTTGATCTCCTCGCCATAACCGTTCAGATCCAAAAGGCAGGTGAGCGGAGTGACCATGGTGTCGTGGCCATATCGCAGGGTGGCTCCAGGATGCTGGAGAGCGATGCAACTGTCAGCCTTCTCGATAATATCCATCAGCAGGTTGCGCTGGGAGAAAGGCTGGACATTGCCAGTGTAGGGAGAGTTGCCATAGCCCATCTGCCACCATACGTTCGTGGCAAGCCAATTCTGGTACAACTCTTCCTCGGTGAAGAGATCATACAAAGAGACCTTGCCCCTCAACTCCGTGCCCTGGATGGAACTGGCCATCTCGTATAGCCTCCTGTTCAGATCGCTCTGGTCGATATTCTGTCTCACCCACGCTGGGTCGTTGAAAAGCTCCTGCATCACGCGGCTGTAGCAGGCGTGCTTCTTGAGAAACTCCGCCTGCACAACCCTTCGGCCCACAGAGTTTTTCAGGCTGTCAAGATATCTGTCGCCATGATTCATATAGTACATGTCGTGCTCGCTGGCATCATGGAAGATATGGAGCTTCGGATTCATGCGGAGCATCTGCTGCAAACCGTTCTCCATGGAGAGGATGCATCGGATCACTACCGTACTTCGTGCCTCAATATTGGTCTCGCCAGCAAAGATCTCAGGAAATCTTTCCATCATTCGCTTGGTTATCCCCTGGTGCTGAAGTGCTCCGAGCGGAGTCAGCTCGCCGTCGCGTCCTCTTGCCTCCTCGCGAAGCAATTTCACCTTTGCCAGTGTCTCTTCGCCCTTGGCCGTGAGCTTGCCCTCCTGCTTCGCCTTCAGCAGAGCAAAGTAAGGCACGTCGTAAGCCTCCTTGCCAATCATATAGCGGGAGCCATGGCGACCATAGTGGCTCAGATAGAAGGGCTTATATCCCTTGGGCGCAGGAGTCAGCTCCTTCTGCGGGCCACGATAAGCCACATAGTTACTACCCGAGAGCGTGATGTCTCGCTTGAAATCCTCCTGAGGAGTTTGCGCTGTCGTTGGCATCACCATGGCCAGGGATGCCAGCAAAAATAGATTCTTTATTTTCATTTTATTATCCTTGTTACCTAAACTCTACCATCAGGCCTTTCCTATGCCTGTCTGGGCAGCAAATGATTGCTCTGAACATGATCCTATCCGGTAATTCACATGCCTTGGTGTCGTGAAAGCAAACACCGTGAAATCCTGAATCGCAGGGCGAAGGTACAAATAAAAGCCGAGAATCTCGCTTCTTTCAAAGTTTTTTTGATCAAGAAGCCATGTTTCAGTATTTATAAGTATCTTTGCATTGGTAAATAGGAAAAGTGTCGACAACGGCTTCAATGCCATCCAACTCCATTACATATAAGAAAAAGGCAATGAAAGTAATAAAGCTTCACGGTGGGACTCGCTTTCATCAACTATGTCGATATTTAGATTCATACGACTATGGAGCAGAAAACGATTGACAGATTTAGAGGTTGCCTTTATGGTCAAGCCATAGGTGACGCGCTCGGATTGGGAACGGAATTCATGATAGATGAGGATATTGCTTGGAAATATCCTCATGGACTACAACACTATAAGCAGATATACCAGGACAGACATCGGAAGCGATGGAAAATAGGCGATTGGACTGATGATACAGACATGATGCTGTGCATTGCTGACGCAGTCATAGAGGACCAAGGTGTCAATTTTAGAAATATTGCCCAGCACTTCAAGAAATGGGCCAACGGCATCCCTATGGGTATTGGTGAGCACACCTATAAGGTCTTGATGGCGAGAGACTATACGGAGAAGCCGTTTGAGGTCTCTTACATGATTTGGAAGATGAGCAATTACCAATCTGCGGCTAATGGTGGCTTGATGCGTACATCTGTCGTTGGACTTTTTCCGAAGGAAGTCAGGACTTGTGCAGAGCAGATCTGTCGGCTCACCCATTACGATCCTAGATGTGTCGGTTCGTGCGTGATAGTGTCCGAACTTATACACGCATTGGTTTATGGTATGCAGCCTCCGACATTTCTTCAAATAAGAAGTTTGGCACTGTCGTATGATGTAGAGATCTGCGACTATGTGGACAAAGCGTGGGATGAATCCGATGTCAAGGATTTGGTAGATTATGACCACATGGGCTATACTTTAGTCACATTGTCCGTAGCTCTTTGGGCTTACTGGCATGCTACTTCATTTGTAGAGGGGCTCCTTGCTGTGGTGAATGCGGGAGGCGATGCTGATACCAATGCGGCAGTGGCGTGTGCCGTACTTGGAGCGAAATATGGGTATTCATCCATTCCGGCCGAATACATTGAGGGCCTTTTGTATAAAGAGTCCTTGGACAAAACGATGGATAGCCTTATGAACATTTGCGGCAACGCGTAACCGTTTTCGAAAACGTTAAATGTTAAAACGTTAAGACGGTGACAGGGCATCACAGGGCGGGCCCGCCCTGTGATGCCGATTGTTCATAGACAATGAGCGTAAGTTCTATTGCCACCGTGGACTCTCTAAACTCAAACAATCCCCTAACTTCCTCATCGGCACCATGTTGTCTGTTCAATACGTTTATGAGGCATGTGTAAAGCACTTCGACGATGAATAGCTTGAAGGACTGTAGATGGAATGATATCGGTTCGGTATCCTAGAGAAAACCCCGTTTTGCTATTCCTTTCGCCTAAAGAGCTGGATAAGTGAACGGATATCCCCGTTTTAGGTGGGTGGATATCCTCTGTTTTCAGCAATACAAATGTTATCAATCGTCAGATAAATGATAATTTACCGTGGCTTGACCGTTCATTAAGAGTGGCAAAAGTTCGTCTCGCTGCTTAGTGAGAACTACATTTTGTTCTGAAATCTGTTTCATGTGCTCAAATAAAGGACTTATCATTTCATCAAATTTCTTCAATGTTTCGTTTTGTGGTTTCACCAACTTTATTGAATAAAGTGTTGAAGATGTCATACTTGGAACTCCAGTTCCAGAATTCCAACGTGTAAAGTCAATATCCTTTATTGTATAATAAATATACTTTGCGCAATTACTTAGCTTCATTTCTGAATAGAACATTGTATCAACAGTCCAAAAGGCTTCGTTTACATACATGATATTATTCAATGAACCCTTACGAGGCATCAATACTGATTCTCCATCATATAGATATTCAGATACTTTACGCATTTCACCACCGCTACCATAAACTGGATATATACCATCCGCCAAATGTTTATGGTCACGACCATTTCTTATTGTCAGTAAGTCCTCCAAAAAGCAAAAATCCCATCCTTGCGGTATCTCACGCTTCAGCTTATCATTCCATACCATAGCTCCGCCACTTGATTTATACGGTTTTCCCTCCTCATTCGGGAAGTCAAACTGCACAAACCAATAGTCGTAGAGTTGCTTTGCCATCGCCTCTAAATTATCATTTATCTGACGATTGATAGCTATCTTATTATCAATGTCTGTCAATATACGCCCAATCCTTTTCTGGACATCAAGAGACGGAATCCACACTGTGCATTCTTTAATCTTGTCTGGAGAGGTGTGGCGTATTTTTGTTTGTTGAGCAGCGGCACTAAGCTGCTGTTTAACGCAAGCTGACGAGATTAGGTAGAAAGCAAAGTCTTTATCCAATAGGCTCTCGTTGCAGTCAATTTTTGCAATATCTTGACTTTGGATATATTTTCCACTTTCTGGTATTCTTGCAGTAGAACCAAGCAATCCGATTGCCTGTTCTGTCAAAGGCGTAATAACGTCTCCCTTTTCAAGTAGAAATTCCTCTTTGAAACCACCTGTATAGTAGATGTTATCTTTTGATAGATTCTCTTTGAAGCAATTATTTCGATAGTCAAAATTTCCACAAGTTAGACGTACATAGTTTCCTTGGGTGGCATAAAATTCACCACCCAAGCTTGCACCTCTTGTAACATGTGCTAAATCTCCAATTTTATATTTCTTCAATTCCATTTAGTAACTATTCAGCAATAACACCCCTTTGAGTTTTTGTCTA
>ULRA01099532.1_pt1 | contig 11451 bp, 10 predicted proteins | sample 1954981 | NCBI WGS metagenome assembly ULRA01 (sample SAMEA4835669, study PRJEB28245) | human gut metagenome | biome: gut microbiome; material: fecal sample | place: Denmark | collected 2008
GCTATCAGTTTGTCTACATCTTCTTCTTCTGTATCGAAAGAGGATTATACGTGTATATATAGTATATACTTATGATAATAAAACAGGTGAAATTTTGGAGCATAAATACCCTATTAATAGGCTTTGCAATGATTCTATCATTGAGCATATTTAACTAAAGAATGAGCATTATAATTTGGAATTAGAAAAGGAGTTAAAAAAGGAAATTTATTTCGTAATCTTTTTATGATTATCGAATATATTTACTATATTTGCTACGTGAATTTTGAATAATTCATGAGAGAAAACTTATAAAATAAAACTTCAGTATAAAAACACTTGAGTAATTTTTAGGTCTGTGTGAACAAATAAAACAATAGAATTGTTTCAATAATATAAACCGAGAATCTTGCGAAATCAGTAGTCAATGAAGCTTATTGTCAAAATAGGATTAATCGCCCTGCTTGTAATGCTGAACTATCAGGGAGTCGATGCGGATGTTGTATCTTCCGCCATTGACAGGTATGCTACTACTACGGAAATCTCAAGAGAATACGCCGTCTGACCATGGTACATTGGAAACCATGTCTTTCACTACTTCTTTGCTGACAGGACAACAGCAGGTATTAACTAAATTAGTGCCTGACGATCTTCGTATCCGTAGAGCAGAGGAACTTCAACAGAACTTCTTAAAAATTCTCATAGGACGTTTTTCACTACGGGAGGAAATACTGGCTATTGACCGCGCCAAGATCTTTCCGTCTAATCCCATTCATTGTGTGTCTCCGGCATGTCATTATTTTGTGTTCACGCTGAGACGCATCTTGATTTAATTAATCGTTATAAATTTAGTTGTTTAACCTCCTCCGACGCCCTGCAGAGTGTCGGGGTTGGTCTCGAATTATCTTTTTTTAAACTATAACGATTAATTAAAATATATCATGGAAGCTATTCAAAATAAAACTACTAATAAGATTGTAGGTATTAAAAATGCAGGTTGGGTAATTATATGCTGCTTTATCATTGCAATTTGTATATATAACTTTTTACTGGGAAATCCAGCTAATTTTATGAACAATGACCCTAATAATCATCCGTTGCCGGGTAATTTCCTGGGAACTATTTATAAAGGGGGTATTGTGGTTCCTATTATTCAAACCTTGTTGCTCACTGTCATAGCATTGAGTATTGAACGTTATTTTGCTATCCGTTCGGCTTTTGGTAAAGGCTCGCTGGTGAAATTTGTCGCTAATATCAAATCGGCTTTGGCTACCGGAGATATGAAGAAAGCACAGGAACTTTGCGATAAACAAGGTGGCTCTGTCGCTAATGTTGTTACCTCTACTTTGAAAAAGTATGCTGAAGTTGAAAACGATGAGACTCTATCCAAAGACCAGAAAGTCTTGGCCATTCAAAAAGAATTGGAAGAAGCTACTGCACTGGAACTTCCTATGATGGAGCAGAATTTACCAATTATCGGTACTATTACTACACTGGGTACCCTGATGGGATTGCTTGGTACGGTAATCGGTATGATTCGTTCATTTGCAGCTTTGTCTGCTGGTGGTGGTACAGACTCAATGGCATTATCGCAAGGTATTTCCGAAGCGTTGATCAATACAGCATTTGGTATCTTGACAGGTGCATTGGCGGTTATTGCTTATAACTACTACACTAATAAGATTGATAAATTGACTTACAGCCTCGATGAAGTAGGTTTCTCTATTGTACAGACCTTTGCGGCTTCTCATAAATAATCGTGCCACCCCTTTAAAATGAACTACTATGGGTAGAGCAAAGATTAAAAAGAAAAGTACGTTCATAGATATGACAGCTATGAGTGACGTTACTGTATTGTTGCTTACCTTCTTTATGTTGACTTCAACATTTGTGAAGAAGGAACCGGTGCAGGTGTTTACTCCGGCCTCCGTTTCAGAAATCAAGATTCCGGAAACGAATATCCTTCAGATTTTGGTGGATCCGCAAGGGAAAATATTTATGAGCCTCGACAAACAGCCCGATATGAAGGCTGTATTGGAGAAGATGGGTGAGGAGTACGGAGTTGACTTTACTCCTGAGCAGGAAAAGAAATTTGTGACAGCTTCTACGTTTGGTGTTCCGATGAGAAGCATGCAGAAATTTTTGGATTTACCTACTGAACAGCAGGATAAACTGTTGAAAAATGAAGGTATTCCCTGTGACAGCACAGATAATCAGTTTAAATCGTGGGTACGTAATGCTCGTCAGGTGAATCCTGATTTACGCATTGCTATCAAAGCTGATGCGTCAACTCCCTACGCTGTGATTAAAAATGTAATGAGCTCACTTCAGGATCTCAGAGAGAATCGGTACAATCTGATTACTTCTCTGAAGACTACTTCTGATAAATAAAACTGAATAATTATGAGTGCTGAAGTACAAGAAAGCGGCAAAAAAGGAAAAGGATCCAAGCAAAAGAAAATGACTGTCCGCGTAGATTTTACACCTATGGTGGATATGAATATGTTGCTGATTACTTTTTTTATGCTGTGTACCACGTTGAGCAAACCTCAGACGATGGAAATAAGTATGCCGAGCAATGACAAGAATATCACTGAAGAACAACAGAGTAAGGTGAAGGCTTCACAGGCAATAACTTTGCTACTGGCAGGAGGAGATAAATTGTATTACTATGAAGGAGAACCTAACTATAAAGACTATACTTCGCTGAAGGAAACTTCGTATAATGCGGATGGTCTGCGTTCCATTCTTCTTAAAAAGAACTCGGTGGCAGTTCGTGAGGTAAACGAACTGAAAAAACAGAAAGCTGATTTAAAGATATCAGAGGAAGATTACACGAAGAAACTTTCTGAAATAAAAAGCGGAAAGGATACGCCGACTGTCATCATAAAGGCGACGGATGATTCTTCATATAAAAATCTGATTGATGCTCTGGATGAAATGCAAATATGCAATATAGGTAAGTATGTGATAACAGATATCGTTGATGCGGATCAGTTCTTGATCAAGAATTATGATACGAAAGGTGATCTGAGTAGAGATATCGTGGAATAGTAACACACTTTTAAAAGGAGGAAAAGAAAATGGCAAAAATAGATTTGACCTCACCCGAATGGTGTGAACTGGTATTCCAAGGTAAGAATAAGGCATACGGTGCCTATAAGATGCGGGCCAATTCACCGAAACGTCACACGTGGGCGATGGTGATTGTAGTGATAATTGCTGCCGTAGGATTCAGCATACCGACATTGGTAAAACTGGCTACTCCGAAGCAGAAAGAGGTAATGACGGAAGTGACTACATTGTCACAACTGGAAGAACCTGAAGTAAAACAGGAAGAGTTCAAGAAAGTGGAACCGGTGGCTCCCCCTCCCGCTCTGAAAAGCTCTATCAAATTTACGGCTCCTGTTATCAAAAAAGATGAGGAAGTGCGTGATGATGAAGAGATAAAGAGTCAGGAAGAATTGACTCAGACTAAGGTAGCTATCTCCATTGCCGATGTGAAAGGTAATGACGAATTGAACGGTAAGGATATTGCTGAACTGAAAGAAGTGATAACTAAAGCTCCCGAAGCAGAAGAAAAACCATATACTATGGTAGAACAGATGCCTCAGTTTCCAGGTGGTGATAGAGAATTGCTGTCTTTTATAGCAAAGAATCTGCGTTATCCTACCATTGCGCAAGAAAATGGAATACAGGGTAAAGTGTTTGTCCGTTTTGTAGTTTCGGCTACAGGAGATGTGAAGGATGTAAAGGTGATGCGTTCATTGGACCCGTACTGTGACAAGGAAGCAATCCGTGTAATCCAGTCATTGCCGAAGTGGATTCCGGGAAAACAGAACGGACGTAATGTTCCCGTGTACTATACCGTTCCTATAACTTTTAAGCTACAATAATATCTATATATGATGAAGCTGTATATTGCATTGTCGGTTGTTTTGCTGCTGTTGTTTTCGGGCTGTGGCAACAAACCCAAACCAGGGGAAGACGATACGTTGACTTCGGGCACAATTACGATAGCTGTGGACGAGACATTCCGTCCCATTGCGGAAGAAGAATTGCAGGTATTCCATGCATTAACGCCGGATGCTACCGTGCATCCAGTTTATTGCAGTGAAGTGAAAGCCATGAAACTTTTGTTGGCGGACAGTGTACGTTTGGCTATAACCACGAGGCAACTGACTCGACAGGAAATGGCATTTTTCAATGACAAGAAATTCTTTCCTGTATCTGTAAAGATGGCAACGGATGGTTTAGCTTTGATAGTAAACAAGCAAAATGCAGATTCATTAATTACAGTTGAACAATTTAAGGAGATACTGACGGGAAAAATTACTGACTGGAAACAGTTGAATCCTGATTCCCGTCTAGGTGCGCTTCAACTGGTATTTGATAATCCCAATTCGAGTACTGTACATTATGTACTCGACTCGATCTGCGGTGGTAAGCCTCTATCGGAAGATTTGAAGGCACAAAAAACAAATCCGGAGGTGATTTCGTATGTGGCTAAAACCCCCGCAGCTTTAGGGGTTATCGGTGTCAACTGGATAGGTAATCCTGCGGATAGTACGCGACTCTCTTTTAATGACGCCATTCGGATAATGGCTGTCAGTCGTGCGGATTCGGCTACAGTGGAAAATAGTTTCAGGCCTTATCAAGCTTATCTGGCTTTAAATCAGTATCCATTAACCCGCAGTGTGTACATTTTACTTAATGATCCTAAAAGTGGCTTGCCTAGTGGTCTGACTTCATTTCTGACAGACTTCCGGGGGCAACGTATCATTCTGAAGTCAGGATTGGTGCCTGCAACAGCTCCTGTGCGGATTGTAGATGTAAAAGAGGAATATAAATGAACAAAAAAGAAGAACCATGAAGAAATTAGTATTAATCGTGATGAGCTTGTGCCTGGCTGTAACCATGTGGGGACAGAAATCGCCGGGTAGTGAATGGTCGCTACAGGTGAAGCAGGCTGCCACGATGATAAAGGAGGATCCAGCAAAAGCTTCTGAGGCTTTTGATGAATTATTGAAAGGTAAGAATAAGAAGAATGCCTTTTTGTTGGTAGAGATAGGCCGGGCTTATCTAGATCAAGGGAAAACGGCAGAAGCTGCCGAATATGCGCAACGCGCTAAAGATATAAACAGTAAATGTGCTGTGGCTTATCTACTGAGTGGTGATATAGCATTGAATTTGAATGATGTGAATAAAGCTAGCAGCGATTACAATCAGGCTATTTATTTGGATGAGGACTGTAGTGAAGCTTATTTTAAATATGCACAGGTATATAAAGGCGTAGACCCTCAACTGTCATTGGATATGTTGATGCGCTTACAGTCCAAAACTCCGGAGGATAATCGCATCAGTAAGGAACTGGCGGATGTATATTATACTATGGGGCAATATGGTAAGGCAAAAGAAGCATACGAAAATTATCTGAAAGTAGGTACTCCCACTGAGCAGGACTATACCCGCTATGCCATGCTGTTATATCTGAATAAAGATTATGCACAGTCTTTGGATATGGTGAAGAAAGGTTTGGAACTTGCACCAGAAAATCATGTGCTAAAACGTCTGGCAATGTATGATTATTTAGAATTAAAAGACTATAAGACAGGATTGGAAGCTGCTGCTACATTCTTCGCTAATCCCGGTAATCCGGATTATGTATACTTGGACTATGTTTATTTCGCTCGTTTACTGGAAGCGGACAAGCAATACGAAGAAGCAGTGGTACAATTTAACAAAGCATTGTCTATGGATAAGTCCCATACGGAAATTTATAAAGATATCTCTGATGTGTACGAGAAGAAACGTGATTTTCCGAAAGCGATAGAAGCTTATAAGAATTATCTGGATGAAATGAAAAGCTCCCCGGATATTAGTGATCTCTTTTTATATGGTCGTTTGAACTATTATGCTGCTACCGATTCGGCTTATCAGGATAAACAACCGACATATTTGGCTGAAGCCGATACTATTTTTGCACAGGTGGCTGTTAAAGTTCCTGATAACTATTTGGGAAATTTTTGGCGTGCCCGTGTTAATTCTTTGCGTGATCCTGAAACCACTCAGGGACTGGCAAAGCCGTATTATGAGGCTGCACTGAGTATTCTGGAACAGAAGTCTGATGCTACTAAATCAGTATTGGTAGAATGTAACAGCTATTTGGGGTATTATTATTTTGTAAAAGAGGATTATAACCAGTCAAAACAGTATTGGAATAAAATATTGGAAATTGATCCTGAGAACGAAACTGCTACTAAGGCACTAGGAGGAATTAAATAGTCCTTCTTTTTTTCATTTATCATTTGGGTTGAGCGGACAGTACTTAGTTGCTGCCCGCTTAATTTGTTTAGAGATTAACGAAAGTTAAACATTGGCTATACTTCTTGTTTATTCAAATAAACTATATATATTTGTAGTATACTAATGAACTAGTACACTAAATAACTAATAAAAACATAAACACAATGATGATTGAAATAAAGAACTTATCTTTCAGTTATGGAAAGAAAAAACAGAGTGTCTTTAATGACTTCTCGTTGACGCTGGATAAAGGTTCAGTTTACGGTCTTTTAGGAAAGAACGGTACAGGTAAATCTACTTTGCTCTATTTAATGACAGGTCTGCTTCGTCCTCAGGCCGGACAGGTACTTTACAAAGGGGTAGATGTTTCCATGCGCTATCCCCTGACTTTGCAGGATATGTTTCTAGTGCCTGAAGAGTTTGCTTTGCCATCAGTCAGTTTGAAACGATACTTAAAACTGAACACACCGTTCTATCCGAATTTTAGCAATGAGCTTTTGAATGCCTGCCTTCATGATTTTGATATGAATGAAGATATTCATTTGGGTGAACTTTCGATGGGGCAGAAGAAGAAAGTATTTATGTGCTTTGCATTAGCTACCAATACCTCTTTATTGGTTATGGACGAACCTAGCAATGGATTGGATATTCCTTCTAAAAGTCAGTTTCGTAAAGTAATCGCTTCGGGCATGACCGATGAAAAAGCAGTCATCATCTCTACGCACCAGGTGAGAGATATTGACAGCCTGCTGGATCATGTGGTTATTATTGATGGAACCCGCGTATTATTGAATGAATCGGTAAAGACGATCTGTGAGAAACTTTATTTTGTAGAGCAAGGAATGAATGAATCGACGGATACAGCATTGTATGTTCAGCCGTCCGTCCAGGGAAACAGCGTAATTTTTCCGAATACGTATAATGAGGAAACGAATCTGAACCTGGAAGTATTATTTAACGCTATGCTGACAGAGAGAGAAAAAATGCAATTTCTGTTTAACAAGTAATACAAACACACTATGGATACGAATAAATTCTTTAGCTTTTCGCGTATTGCAATGGTAATGAAACGCGAGATTATGGAAAATTGGAAAACAAATCTTTATCGTCTGATCGGAATTTATGCTGCATTTGCATTGGTAATGGTGCTCACAATGTCGAAACAGGTGACGTATAGTGATTCTCAAATGGCTTTTCAGCATTATTGTTCTAATATAATGGGAACCTTTGCTTTTATCATCGGTATTTTTGGCATTGTCTATGCTGCTAACATTATGGAAAATATGATTACAAAAGAAAAACGTATCGCTTTTCTGATGCTTCCGGCAACTATGATAGAGAAATTTGTAGCACGATTCTTGATTGTTACGGTAGGATTGGCTGTGGCTGTCTTTGTTGCGGCGTCATTGGCGGAAATTACCCGTTATCTGTTACTTCCTTTATTTAATGTGCCTGAAACATTCCATCAATCTGTTTTGTATAACCTTCTTTCTATGGCTTCGGTAGATGGTGAGCAGATATATAGGGGATCAGGCTATGCTATGAATATGCCGTATCAGAATTGGTTGGGTGAATTGTGCGGATGGGCTTTCCTGTTATGGTCACATTCATTGTATATTCTAGGGGGAAATTATTGGTATAAGAAACCTTTTTTCAAGACATTGGGTGCTTTGATGCTTATTTCTATTCTGTTTTCTGTTTTATCGGTGCACATTCTTTCATGGATAGGAGATGACAATATGCGCAGTTTTTCTGAGTGGCTGGAAACTAATTTCCAGTGGATGACATTAAACAAGTTACTTTCGTTAGGAGTAGCGTTTTTCAGTGCATTCACTATGTTTAACTGGTGGCTGAGTTACCAGCTTTTTACCCGTTCGCAAGTTGTTAAACCTAAATTCCGTTTGCTATGAAATTTAAAGAAAGTAAATCCATTTACTTGCAGATAGCCGACCGGATAAATGATGAAATCCTGCAAGGACAATATGCCGAGGAAGGGCGTATTCCGTCTGTCAGAGAATACGCCGCCACGGTGGAGGTGAATGCAAATACAGTGGTCCGTACGTATGATTACCTTCAAGGACAAGAGATTATTTATAATAAACGCGGTATCGGTTATTTTGTATCGGCAGGGGCTAAAGACCGGATTATCACTTTGCGTAAAGATATATTTCTGCATGAAGAATTGCCGGAGTTTTTCAGACAAGTGAGTGCATTGGATATTCCCATAAAGGAAATAGAGAAGATGTACAAGGAATATCTGACCCAACAATAACACAACACATATATGGAACAATGCAGACATGGCATCGGTTGAATAAAGAAATCCCGGCAGAGTGGCGCTCGTCGGGATTTCTTGTATTTGTTCACTTGTTTGCTATAAAAATAGTAGTCCAGTATAACCATTCGGTTGCAGCTCGAAGGATATCGGGGTTGATGGATCGGATATTATCTTTAGGATGATGGTAATAGCCACCTCCTAATGCCCATAAATCAATGCATGGATAACCGGCTTTCATAAAAACAGCACCATCTGTACGAGGACGAGTCAGGAAATGAGTTTCATTAGTGAACAGACGTCGATGCACATACATAGCATTGGCTTTTTGGGACAGTTTGGCCAATTCGGGGTATTTATAGTGGTAGTTCGCCCCTAACATCTGGCCTACACCCACCTGCTCCAGATTCAGGATTGCTATTACTTTATCCTTTGGTACAAGAGGATGATTAGTATAATAAGTGCTACCGGTGAGTCCGGCTTCCTCGCCGTCCACACTCATGAAAATGATGCTGCGTTTGGGTTTTATCTTTGATTTTGCCAGTGCTTCGGCTACTCCCAGCATGGCGGCGGAGGAAGAATTGTTGTCATTCGCTCCTTCAATAAGGAAAGGAATCATTCCCAAGTGGTCCAGATGGGCGGAAATGATTACATATTCATTGCACAGTATAGGGTCACTGCCTTTGATCATACCCAAAATATTTTTTCCAGTAGCATTGGGATTATAGGTAGCATTCATTTTGATGTGGGCTCTCTTTCCGGTATGGAAAGAGGCAGGCTTCTGAGTCTTATAAATCTGCCGGATAGTCTCTTTATAAGTCTTGCCTGTTCCCCTGAAAATATCATTAACCACAGTGTCTGTAACATGACAATAGACAAATCCTGGATTATAGGGGGCATTTGGACCGGGAACCCATTTGTATAACAAGCCTGCCGCACCATGGGTTACGGCATTGTTCAGCTTGGTTTGGTGCAAAGTATGTTTGTACCACATGGTCAGTGAATCGGGGTTACGGCTTATATTGGGTGTTTCTCCCTCCACCAGCACAATCTTGCCTTTTACATCTATATCTTTGTAATCATCATATGCTAATTCGGGTGCTGTAACGCCAAATCCGGCGTATACCACATCGGCTGTCACTTCCCCGTCACTGGTCATTCCTCCGGCAAACCAACCATCTGCCCAAGGATATGTCTTAGAGATCCATACAGTTTTTTTCTTGCCTTGGGTGACAGGAAATAGGATATCCATAGTGCTTCCCGGTTGTATTTCCACACAAGGGTGGGGGAATAGCTGTATGTAGGAACCATTCTCACCACGAGGTATCAGTTCCCACTCTTTAAAATATCCTTTTACGATATCTACAGCTTTAGCCATTCCGGGCGAACCTGCGAGTCGTCCCTCCAAGGCTGGGTCTGAAAGTTGCTTTACATAACCGAAAATCTTTTCGGTAGTGATGTTATGATGCATGGCATCAAGGTACATTTCTTCATCAGTCATGGTGGCTGTTCTTTTTTGGGCGGATGAGGACAGAGAGCCCAATGCTAGAATTGCAGATAACAGAAGGATTCCTTTTTTCATGTTGTTCTATTGATTTAAGATTTGGTTCTAAAGATAAAAAGAAAAGATCAGATTCCTGTTTATCTTCTGGTAAAAATCTTAAGTTCATATTTCTTGATATAAATCAAACCGTTGCATCGTGAAAAGTCCGTACCTTTGCACCCCGAAAATCAAAGATGATAAGTGGACGTAATTCAAGAACCGAGGAGCATACGAAAGAACCTAGCCAGACTGGCGGTTCCTATTTTCATTGAAACATTACTGATTATGATGCTGGGTGCAGTGGATACCGTGATGCTGAGTCAGTATTCAGACAATAGTGTGGCTGCCGTAGGGGTGGTCAACCAGCTCATTATGTTTGCTTTCCTGATATTTGAGGTGATCAATATAGGAACTTCCGTACTCTGTTCGCAATATTTGGGAGCAAGAATGCACAAGAATATGGTGCAGGTGGTGGGAGTATCATTGATACTCAATCTGGCGTTCGGTTTATTCGTTAGTGCCATTTTACACTATGGAGCCACTTTCCTGTTGTCCATGATGGGGCTTCGTTCCGAACTGATGGAATATGGAGTGAGTTACATGGAGATAGTAGGGGCATTCGCTTTTTTTCAAGCCATATCTCTGACTATTTCTGCCTCTTTGCGCAGTGCCAATAAAGCAGTTTATCCCATGATGGTAACGGTAGTTGTAAATATTCTGAATATCATTGGTAACTATTCGCTGATTTTTGGTAAGTTCGGTATGCCGGCTTTGGGAGTGGAAGGTGCTGCTATTTCTACTGCATTTGCCCGAGGGGTATCTATGGTGATACTTTTTGTGATTCTTTTCCGTAAACATATTCCCAGATTTCCGTTATCCTATTTTCGCCCCTTCCCGTTTGTCGAGCTGAAAAACCTGTTGAAAATCGGAGTCCCTTCGGCCGGAGAAAATATGTCCTACAGTTTCTCTCAGGTAGTATTGACCTATTTTATTAATATGTTGGGGAATGAAGCGCTGGCTACTCGTACCTATGTGGTGAATATAGTGATGTTCGTTTATTTGTTTGCTATTGCCATGGCACAAGGCGGAGCCATCTGTATTGGTCATTTGGTAGGTGAGAGGAAACTTCATGCAGCTTATCTGTTGGGCAAATATGTGATGCGTATTTCTATTTTGGTTTCTTTAGTTTTATCCTGTATCTGGGCTTTGATGGGGCATACTTTGTTTAGCTGGCTGACGGATAATCCGGAAATTATCCGTTTGGGTACTATTATCCTGTTTATTGATGTGATTTTGGAAGTGGGCCGGGCTATTAATATTTATGCGACGAATGCTTTACGTGCAACGG
>ULRA01101508.1_pt1 | contig 11410 bp, 8 predicted proteins | sample 1954981 | NCBI WGS metagenome assembly ULRA01 (sample SAMEA4835669, study PRJEB28245) | human gut metagenome | biome: gut microbiome; material: fecal sample | place: Denmark | collected 2008
AAGGTGCTGGCCGAGATGCTGCACGATAAAAAGGCCCAGGGCGGCCAGATCACGGTGATCAAGGTGCCGGGTCTGGGCTGCTGGCGGGCCGAGACCATCCCCGTGGAGGGCCTGCGCCCCCTGCTGGGTGTGGAGGAGTAAACCATGAAAAACACCTTTGGCAGCGACCTTTCGCTGACCATTTTTGGCGAGAGCCACGGCAGGGCTGTCGGCGCGGTGCTGGACGGCATGGCGGCGGGCGTGCCTGTGGAGGAAGCCTTTCTTGCTGCCTGCATGGACAAGCGCCGTGCCCGGGGCGACGGCCTTTCCACCCCCCGTGTGGAGGGGGATGCGGTGCAGTTTTTATCCGGCGTGGTCAACGGCCGCACCACCGGCACCGCCATTGCCCTGATGATCGAAAACCAGAACACCCGCAGCGGCGACTATGCCAAAACGGCTGACCTGCTGCGGCCCGGCCATGCGGATTACACCGCCTACGCCAAGTACCACGGCTATCAGGATGCCCGGGGCGGCGGCCACTTTTCGGGCCGCGTCACCGCCGCGCTGGTGGCGGGCGGCGCTCTGGTGCTGGGAGCCCTGAACCGGGCCGGGATCGAGATCGTGACGCACATCGGGCGGTGTGCCGGGATCAGCGATGCCCCCTTTGCGCTGGACGATCCCGCCGCGCTGGCGGCGCAGGCCGAGGCACTGCTGAACAAGTCCGAGGGCTTTGCCCTGCTGGACGGCAGTGTGGAGGAATCCATGAAAGCTGCCATCCGTGCCGCCGGTGCCGAGGGCGACAGTGTGGGCGGCGTGCTGGAGACCGCCATTCTGGGCCTGCCCGCAGGCGTGGGTGAACCCTATTTCGACAGCGTGGAGAGCAAGCTCTCCCATCTGGCCTTCTCCATCCCGGCGGTCAAGGGCATCGAGTTCGGTTCCGGCTTCGGCTTTGCGGACCAGAAGGGCTCGGAGGCCAACGATGCCTTCCGGATGCAGGGGGAGCGCATCGTCACCGCCACCAACCACAATGCGGGCCTGAACGGCGGCATCTCCAACGGGATGCCCGTGGTGTTCCGCACGGCGGTCAAGCCTACCCCCAGCATCTACAAAACGCAGGACACGGTGGATTATATGGCAAAGAAGGACGCGGAGCTGTCCATTCAGGGCCGCCACGACCCCTGCATCGTGCCCCGGGCCGCCATTGTGCAGACCTGCGCCGCCGCGCTGGCCGTGGGCGACCTGCTCACCGCAAAATACGGCATGGCCTGGATGGAGGACCCCACCGGCTACCGCAAGGAGGTGCTGTAAATGGAATACGGACTCATCGGCGGGCGGCTGGGCCACTCCTACTCCAAAGTCATCCACGAGATGCTCTGCGGCTACCGGTACGACCTGTGCCCCCTGCCCACGGAAGAGGAAGTCCGGGCCTTTATGACCCGGCGGCAGTTCAGGGCCATCAATGTCACCATCCCCTATAAGCTGGTGGTCATGGAGTACTGCTCCTACATCGACCCCCACGCCAAGGCCATCAACGCCGTGAACACCATCGTCAACAGAAACGGGCTGCTCTACGGCTACAACACCGATTATCCCGGCTTCTCCTACCTGTGCGATGCACACGGGGTGGAGTTCAAGGACAGGACCGTGCTCATTCTGGGCACCGGCGGCACCCACAACACCACCTGGGCCGTGGCCCATGACCGGGGCGCGAAACAGATCTATACCGTCAGCCGCCATCCCGACCCCGAAAAGGGAGAGCTGACTTATGCTCAGGCCCTGACCACCGGGGCGCAGATCATCATCAACACCACGCCGGTGGGCATGTACCCCAATGTGGGCGTGAGCGCCCTGGATATCACCTCAATGCCCGGGCTGGAAGCCGTGATCGATGTTATCTATAATCCCGATAAGACCGAGCTCATCCTCCGGGCCGAGGAGCTGGGGGTGCCCGTTGCCGTCGGCGGTCTGGAAATGCTGGTGGCGCAGGCAGTGTACGCGGCAGAATTTTTCCTCGACCGCAAGTTTGAGGATGCCGGTGCCGAGATCGCCCGTGTGACCAGCGAACTGCGGCGGGAACAGCTGAACATTGCCCTCATCGGGATGCCCTCCTCGGGCAAATCCACCCTGGGCCGCGCTCTGGCGGAACGGCTGGGCAAGCGGTTCGTGGATCTGGACGAGGAGATCGTCAAGGCCGACGGCCGGAGCATCCCGGACATCTTTGCCGCTGAGGGGGAGGCAGGCTTCCGGAAGCTGGAGGCCGCGCAGACCGCCCGCTTTGCCAGGGAGAACCGGCAGGTCATCTCCTGCGGCGGCGGCGTGGTCAAAGACCCGGCAAACCTCCGGGCACTCCACGCCAACGGCATCGTGCTCTTTATCGACCGGCCGCTGGAAGATCTGCTGGTGGGCGGCGGAAGGCCCCTTTCCACCAGCCCTGAGGCCCTGAAAACCATGGAAGCCCAGCGCCGCCCGCTCTATCTGGCGGCAGCGGATGCTGTGATCCCCAACAAGACCACCCCTGCGGATGCCGTGACGGCGGCAATGGAGGCGCTGGATGAAATTTTTAGTCATTAACGGTCCCAACCTCAACCTGACCCAGTTCACGGAGCCGGGCATGGAGGGGCAGATCGATTTCAATACACTGCTGGATTATATCGAGGCGGGCTGTGCCCAGATGGATGTTCAGGTGGACTTTTTTCAGTCCAACCACGAGGGTGACCTCATCGATGAGATCCAGTCGGCGGCAGGCCGGGCCGATGGCATCATCCTCAACCCGGGCGGCTACGCCTATTACAGCGTGGCCATTCTGGAAGCGCTGCAGGTGTGCGGCGTGCCCGCCGTGGAAGTGATGCTGGCCGACCCCAGCGGCAAGGAGCCCTTCCGCAGCGTGGATGTGGTCTCCTTTGGCTGTCAGGGCCGCTTTGCAGGCGAGGGGGTCAGCGAATATCTCCATGCCTGCGCCTACCTTGTGCAGCTGCTCCGGCTGGATGGCGGCGCGCAGACGCACCTGGTGCAGTAACAACCCTCTCAGTCTCGCATTCGCTCGCCAGCTCCCCCGAAGGGGGAGCCCTTGGCAAGTAGGGCAGGCTGTGCAGCAAAACTGAAAGCATAGAGACAAAACAGAAGGGAAAAGAAACAAGATGATCATTTCGACCAAAAAAGGCACCCCCAAGGAAGAGCTGGAAAAGATCGTAGACAAATTCGAGAAGCAGGGCCTGGATGTGACCCTGATCACCGGCAAGGATTACAATGTGTTCGGTCTGGTGGGCGATACCACCAAGATCGATGAGCGCGACGTGCTGGCCAACCCCTGGATCGACAACGTCACCCGCGTGTCCGCTCCCTATAAGCGGGCCAACCGCCTGTTCCACCCCGCCGATTCCATCATCGACTGCGGCGGCGTGAAGATCGGCAGGGGCGAGAAGATCGCCGTGATGGCAGGCCCCTGCAGCATCGAGGGCGAGGAGCAGGCACTGCGCATTGCCAACGGCGTAAAGGCGGGCGGTGCAAGCCTGTTCCGCGGCGGCGCTTATAAGCCCCGCACCTCTCCCTACTCCTTCCAGGGTCTGGAGACCGAGGGCATCCTCGATATGGTCAAGGCACGGGAGGCCACCGGAATGCCCATCGTGTCCGAGCTGATGAGCGAGGACCGGATCCCGGAGTTTGAGGAATATGTGGACGTGGTGCAGATCGGTGCCCGCAACATGCAGAATTTCCAGCTGCTCAAGGCCGTGGGTAAGATGCACAAGCCTGTCCTGCTCAAGCGCGGCCTGTGCAACACCATCGAGGAGTGGATCATGTCCGCAGAGTATATCATGGCCGGCGGCAACGAGCAGGTCATTCTCTGCGAGCGGGGCATCCGCACCTTTGAGAAGTACACCCGCAACACCCTCGACCTCTCCGCTGTGCCCATCATCCACGAAAAGACCCATCTGCCCATCATCGTGGACCCCAGCCACGCCACCGGCAAGGCCAATCTGGTCGAGCCGATGATGATTGCCGCTGTGGCCGCCGGTGCCGACGGTCTGGAGGTGGAAGTCCACTATGATCCCCGCCACGCATGGAGCGATGGCGCACAGTGCCTGACCCCGGATGCCTTTGCACAGGCCATGGCAAAGTGCCGTCAGGTCGCATGGGCCATTGGCCGGGATATGTAAGATGGATGTGGTGGTAAAACGCGCCCGCGCAGTGGCGGGCAGGATCGCCGCGCCGCCCAGCAAAAGCATGGCTCACCGGGCGGCGCTCTGCGCGGCGCTGGCAAAGGGGACCTCCCATCTCCATCATCTTGCTTTCAGCAAGGATATCTCCGCCACGCTGGGCGCGGCGGGCCGACTGTGCGCCCGTGTCACCACCGGTGAAAACGACGCGGTGGTGGAGGGGCTGGGACGCTTTCTGCCGGTTGATGCCCCCGTGGACTGCTGTGAGAGCGGCAGTACCCTGCGCTTCCTCATCCCGCTGGCCAGCCTGACCGGGCAGGAAGTGACTTTTACAGGCCGTGGGCGGCTGATGGAGCGGCCCCAGTCGGTCTACAAAACGCTGTATCAGCAGCAGGGCCTGCGTTTTGAGCAGGGCGCGGACCGCCTGACTGTGGAAGGTGCCCTGACCCCGGGCGAATACGAGCTGGCGGGCAATGTGTCCAGCCAGTTCATCAGCGGGCTGCTGTTTGCCCTGCCCCTGCTGGGCGGCACCAGCACCCTGCACCTCATCCCGCCTGTGGAGAGCCGGAGCTACATCGATATGACCCGTGCGGTACAGCACGCCTTTGGCGTGGAGAGCCGCTGGCTGGATGAAAATACGCTGGAAATTCCCGGCGGGCAGCACTATCTTCCCGGTGATTACACCGTGGAGGGCGATTACAGCCAGGCGGCCTTTCCTGCCGTGCTGGGCGCTGTGACCGGCGGGGTGGCCATCACCGGCCTGTCTGAGGAGACCTTGCAGGGCGATGCCGCCATTCTGGAGATCCTCCGGCGGTGCGGTGCAAGATTCACCCGCACCGGGCAGGGCGTGGTGTTTGAAAAGGCCCCGCTCCACGGAACGGACATCGACCTTGCCGACTGCCCCGACCTGGGCCCTGTGCTGATGGTGCTGGGTCTGCTGTGTGAGGGCACCACGGTCATCCGCAACGCCGAGCGTCTCCGCATCAAGGAGAGTGACCGCATCGAGGCCATGGAGACCGAGCTGCGGGCCTGCGGCGGGCAGCTGGAGAGCGAGGGCGGCACCATTACCATCCATGGCTGTGCCGGAGCGCTCCATGCCCCGGAGCAGCCGCTTTCCGGCCACAACGACCACCGCGTGGTGATGAGCCTTGCGGTGCTGGCGCTGGCCGCCGGGCTGGCCCTGCCCATCAGCGGGGCCGAGGCCGTTGCCAAGAGCTGGCCGGATTTTCTGGAAGCCATCAAGCCTTTGGGCGCGGAGGTGGAACATGTTGGATAAATCAAAGCGTTATCTCATTGTGGGCCTGGGCCTGCTGGGCGGCAAGTACGCCTTGGAGCTGAGCAGGGCCGGGTTCCATGTGGACGGCATCAACCGCAGCGAGGGCCATCTGCAGTATGCCCTCGACCACGGCTATATCGCCAGCGGCAAGACCCACGATTTTGAGGATCTGGTGCGTCAGGCCGATCATATCATCTTTGGCTTGTACCCCACGGCCCTGATCGAGTGGTTCCGGACCTACGGCCACCTGCTGAAGGAGGGCTGCATCTTTACCGATGTGTCGGGCGTAAAGACCGGTCTGGTGGAGCCCATTCAGGCCATGTGCAGGCCGGGCGTGGAGTTCATTGCCAGCCACCCCATGGCGGGCCGTGAGACCTCCAGCGTGGAGCACGCCGCCGAGGTGAATTTTGCCCCGGCCAACTTCATTGTGACCCCCACGGAAAAGAACACCCCGGAGGCCATTCAGTGGGCCAGGGAGCTGGCCGAGGTGCTGGGCTTCAAGCATATCTGCACCCTGACCGTGCAGGAACATGACAGGATGATCGGCTATGTCAGCCAGCTCTGCCATGCCATCGCCGTCAGCCTGATGTGCGCCAACGACAATACCTCGCTGTGCGAGTACACCGGAGATTCTTTCCGGGACCTGACCCGCATTGCACGCATCAACGATAAGATGTGGGCGGAGCTGTTCCTCTGGAACAAGGAGAACCTTATCTCCGAGATCGACCAGTTCAGCGGGGCGCTGAACGAGATGCGCAACGCCCTTGTGGCCGATGACCGGGAAAAGCTGGAGGAGATGTTCCGCCTGTCCACCCAGCGCCGCGCGGCGTTTGATAAGAAAGCGCCGTAACCTTTTCAGCACACAGCACTGCTGCTTTTTTCCAGCTCCCCTGCAGGGGAGCTGGAAGCGAGACTGAGAGGTTTGGCACAACACGAAAAAATGAGGTGTACCGAATGCCCAAACAGGAAGGCCAGAAATCCAAGCTGCTGGCGCTATTGCGCATTTTTGAGCAGCAGACCGATGAAAACCACCTGCTGAACGTGCCGCAGCTGGTGGAGCTGCTGGAGACGCAGGGCATCCGCTGCGAGCGTAAGAGCGTGTACAGCGATATTGAGGCACTGGGTGCGCTGGGCTATGACATCAAGCTGCGCCGGGGCCGGGGCGGCGGGTATTTCCTTGCCAGCCGCACCTTTGATCTGGCGGAGCTCAAGCTGCTGGTGGATGCCGTGCAGGCAAGCCGGGTGGTATCCGGCACCACGAGCGGCTGATCCACAAGCTGGAAAAGCTCTGCTCCAACTACGAGGGCAGCCAGCTGCAGCGTCAGGTCTATGTGGAGGGCCGCCCCAAGACCGACAGCAAGAGCCTGCTGTACAGCATCGATGCCCTGCACGAGGCCATCAACAACGGTAAAATGGTGGAGTTCCTTTACAGAAAAGCCGACAGCCGCGAGAAAGAGAAAAGGATCGTCAGCCCGTGGCAGCTGGCCTGGGAGAACGGGTGCTACTACCTCATTGCCTTTGCCGATGAAAAGGGCATCCGCCATTACCGGGTGGACAAGATGAGCGGGGTCCGGGTGCTGGATGCGCCCCGGCGGGGTCAGGAGCAGTTTGCGGATCTTGACCTGCCTGCCTATCTGCGCAAGCACTTTGGAATGTACGGCGGGCCGGAGCATCGCGTTACCCTGCGGTGCACCGCGGATCTGGAAGGTGCCATGCGGGAGCGCTTTGGCGCAACGCCCATGTTTTTACCCGAGGAGAATGGCTGCTTCCATTTTGATGTCCCCATCTGCGTCAGTGACCAGTTCTATGGCTGGGTCTGCGGCTTTGGCGGCAAGATAGAAGTGGTTGCCCCGCCCGAAGTGCGGCAGGGAATGCGGGAGATGACCGCCCGGCTGGCAGAACAGCATCAATAACAAGAAAAAGGACTGCGAAAGCAGTCCTTTTTGCGTGTTTACGGTTCCTTCAATTCCAGATCACTGGGCAGGATCAGATCCAGGGCAGCGGCGGGCTCGGCGACAAGGCGGCGGCTCTGGTGGAAGATGGCCTTTTCCAGTGTGTTGCGGGCAAGGCGGCCATTGCCGGCGGTGCGGGCATCGACTGCCTGCCAGCGGGCATAATAGCCCAGCAGGGGTTCGGTGCAGGCTTCGGCCAGGGTGTAGCCCTTGTTTTTGGCAAGGACCCGGGTGATCTGCAGCAGCTCCACGGCGGTGTAGTCCGGGAACTCGATCCGGTTGGGAAAACGGCTGGCAAGGCCGCTGTTGGCGGTGAGGAAGGTCTCCATCTCCCTGGTGTAACCCGCCAGAATGACCACCAGCTCATCCCGGTGATCCTCCATCCCCTTCACCAGCGTGTCGATGGCTTCCAGCCCGAAGCTGTCCTGCTCGCCGCGGTAAAGGCTGTATGCCTCGTCAATGAAGAGCACACCGCCCAGCGCGCTTTCAATGACGCTGTTGGTCAGGGGGGCGGTGTGGCCGGTGTAGCGGCCCACCAGATCGGCACGGGTCACCTCCACCAACTGGCCGCCCTTGAGGGCACCGATGGCTTTCAGATACCGTGCCACCAGCCGGGCAATGGTGGTCTTGCCGGTGCCGGGGTTGCCCGTGAAGATCATGTGCATGGACAGGCTGGCAGTTTTGAGCCCGGCGGCGGCCCGGCGCTGCTGCACCTGCAGGTTGTCGGCCAGACCGAACACATATTCCTTGACCGGGGCAAGGCCCACCAGCTCGTTGATCTCGGCGCGGATGGCATCCAGCGCGCCGGTGTAGGCCGCAGGCAGCAGGTCGAACAGGGGCTGGTCTGCGCCGTCGTTCAGACGGAACAGCACCCCTTCCGGCCCGGCGGTCAGGGTCACGGTGCCGGTAAGGGTTTCATCGGTTCGCAGGCAATATTCACTCAGGGCGCGGAAGATGCGGTCAGTGCACGCGGAAAGGCCAGCCGCACCCTTCTGTGTGGTGCACTGGGCCGCGACATAGTCCCGCACGTCGGCCCCGGCGGAAAGGGTCAGCCCCAGCCGGGTGCGGATCTTCTGGGCCAGCGCGTTGAGCTGCTGTGCGGCAAGGGCGGCCAGATCCTCCCGGGTGTAGGAGGCCGTCTCGCAGACATCCCCCAGTGCCGACACCAGCGCCGCGCCGAATTTGTCAGCCAGTGCCTCCCGGCCCTTGTGGGAGTAGAAGATGAGGTATTTGCCGCAGGGGTCGATGCGGCTGACGGCTCCCGGGGCCAGCGCCGTGCCTGCATCCACAAGGATGCCCTCTTTGTTCACGAGATACCGGCTGGACAGGGGGGCACTGCCCTTGACGGCCAGATCAGACAGGGTCTTCAGAAAGCCGGGATAACAGCTCTCATAGTGCTCAAAGGCAAGGATCTCCCCGGGTGCATGCAGGGCAGCGTAGAGGTCCTGCAGGAAGAGCTTCTCGGCTCCGGAATTGGGGTAAAGGGCCAGATCCAGCGTGGCGATCCTGTCGCTCTGCAAAAGGCCCCGGGCCGCCATGCGGCGGGCAGTTTCTTCCAGTGCAAAATGCCTGCCTGTGCCTGCCCCGCCTGTGAGCAGGATGACGTTGCGGGCGGCGGGGGCTTCGGTGCCCAGCACAAAGGGGCGGCGCATGGCCCGCACCACGCTGTCCACAAAAGCATCCTGCCCCAGCACCGTCTGCTTGACCTCGGCAGCAAGGCCTTCAAAGCTGCCCAGGTGCTCCGGCTTCACGTCGGTGGTGCCCCTGGCCAGCAGGCCTTCGTCCTCCATGTCCCGCAGCATCTGGCGGCTGCTTTCCAGCGCGGCGGCGGTGGCATCGCTCTGGGTTTTGAGCTGGGCGTTCTGCTGCTTCAACAGCTCATCCAGCCGTTTCTGTTGTTCCAGAAGCGCCGCGTTCAGGTCAGGCAGGGCGGCGCTGCCGCCTGCTTTGGGTGCAGAAGTGCCGGGGGCGGCCTTGAATCTGCCCCCCGGGCCGAACACGCCGTTCATCAGACTTTCCCAATCATCGGTGTATGCCATAAAACTTCCCTCCGTGCAGTGCTTTTTCTTTCAGTATAGTGGAGTCTGGTACGTTTTGCAAGGAAAGGGTTGAAATAAAGGACAAAGTTCGTTACACTATTGTCAAATGAAAGGATGAATTGCCATGGAGCCAAGAACACCTGCTGAATGGAAGACGCTGTTTGAGAGCGAAGCCTTTGCCCGCCAGACGGAATACTACGGCCCGCTGGGGGTGGAGTATACCCCCGCCGGGACACACCTGCGCCTGTGGGCTCCCACGGCAAAACAGGCAGCAGTGAACCTGTACCGCCGGGGCACCGGCGGGGCCTGTGTGGGCACCCTGCCCCTGCAGCAGCAGGACAAGGGTGTGTGGAGCATCTATCTGCCCGGCGACCAGCACGGAAAATACTACGATTTCACCCTTACCACCCCGTTTGGCACCTGCAATGCAGCGGACCCTTACGCCCGCTCGGCAGGGGTGAACGGGGTGCGCAGCATGATCTTTGACCCGGCCCGGGTAGACCCGCAGGGCTGGGAGCGGGATGTGCGGCCGGTGATCCCACCGGCCCGGCGCAGCGTTTGGGAGGTCAGCGTCCGGGATTTCTCGCAGGACCCGGCCAGCGGTGTGCACACAGCCTGGCGGGGCAAATTTCTGGCCTTTACCCAACAGGGCACGACCCTGAGCAGCGACGGCATCCACCCCACCTGCCTGAATTACCTCAAACGGCTGGGGGTGAGCTATGTCCAGCTCATGCCAATCTTCGATTTTGGCAGCGTGGATGAGAGCCGCCCCCTGACCCGGCAGTATAACTGGGGCTACGACCCCACCAACTTCAATGTGCCCGAGGGCAGCTACTCCACCGACCCCACCCGGGGTGAGGTGCGGGTGCGGGAGTGCAAGCAGATGATCGCGGCCCTCCATGCGGCGGACATCGGCGTTGTAATGGACGTGGTGTATAACCACATGTATCGTTCCGATAATGTGCTGAACCGGGTGATGCCCCTCTACTACTTCCGCCAGAACGATGACGGTTCCCTCTCCAACGGCAGCGGCTGCGGCAACGAGTTTGCCTCCGAGCGGCCCATGGCCCGGCGCTATCTCATTGATTCGGTGCTCTACTGGGCGCGGGAATATCACATCGACGGCTTCCGGTTTGACCTGATGGGCCTGTATGACGTGGAGACCATGAACCTCCTCCGGGCTGAACTGGACAAGCTGCCCGGCGGGCGGGATATTCTGATGTACGGTGAGCCGTGGCAGGGCGGCTGCAGCGCCCTGCACCGGTACGAGGCCAACAAGAACAACCTGAACATGCTGAACGAGCGCATCGGCATCTTTTGCGACAACACCCGGGATGCCATCAAGGGCGGCTGCTTCGATGCCCGGGAGCCGGGCTATGTGGAGGGCAAGCCCGGGAGTTTCTGGGATATCGGTGCTTCGGTGGCGGCGTGGTGCCGCAGTGAAAAGCTGCCGCCTCACGCCCCGGGGCAGATCATCAGCTACGTTTCAGCCCACGACAACTTCACCCTGTGGGATAAGCTCCTGATGGTGCGCTACGTCCGCCCGGAGTTTGCCGCTGTGGACAAGACCGCGCTGGCCCAGAACCGGCTGGCAGCGGGTATCTACCTGACCAGCATGGGCCTGCCTTTCTGGCAGGCGGGCGAGGAGTTTGCCCGCACCAAAAAGGGGCAGGGCAACAGCTACCACTCCAGCCCGGCCCTCAACCGGCTGGACTGGCACCGGGCCGAACAGTTCCACAGCCTTGTGGATTACTACCGCGGGCTCATTGGTCTGCGGGCGGCGTTCCCCCGGCTGGGCGCGCTGGACAAGGCCGGCCCTGCCGCCATCGAGTTTTTCTCGCTGGAACAGCCTCTTGTGGGCTGGCGGCTCCCCGCCCAGTGGGGCGATGGCGCAGCGTGGAGCGCCCTGTGCGTCTACTATAACCCCACCGAGACGGCGCAGGTCGTCACCCTGCCCGGCGGCAGCTGGAAGCTGCTGAGCGACGGCATCTCCTCCAGCCTGTGGCGGGG
>ULRA01077764.1_pt1 | contig 11374 bp, 6 predicted proteins | sample 1954981 | NCBI WGS metagenome assembly ULRA01 (sample SAMEA4835669, study PRJEB28245) | human gut metagenome | biome: gut microbiome; material: fecal sample | place: Denmark | collected 2008
CATAGTTCTAATATTTTTTGTTTTATTTGCACAGATAGGATGATTGAAGTATGAAAATTGAAGCGATTGTAAAATATATTGTAGTGAGCTTCTTACTGTTTGCAAACTTGAGTTGTAAAGAAAATAAAGACGAAACACTTATAGCAAAAGTAACTGACCTGACAGAAGAAGAAGAGGTTATATCGGATATAGAGTATGATGGTGACGGCAGAATAATACGTTATGGTGATACTCCGATAGTGTATGCGGGCGATAAGGTAACCATAGGAAAAATGGATTACCTTCATTCGGGAAATAAGCTTTGCTCGGTAACTTTTAAAATGGCTAAAGGCAAGGCGATAGAAAGTCGTACACGTTGTTTGTTGAAAAGAGGTTCGGAAACATGGGATGTTTTTAAGACTTCGACTTATGAATACGGAGCTGATACATTGTGTATCAAGTCGGACTATTTTGGAGTGGAAGGAAATGATTTCTTAAAACGCGTCTGTACGAAATATATATTTGGTGATGATGGAAAACTGATGGAATCCATTACCTCACATCATGAATTAAATGACAGTACTTATGTGTGTCATAGTTATTATAATTATGATAATCATATTAATTATCGGGCAAATTTGAATATACAGGCTTATGTAATGGATAGTGATGGCTTGGATGGCTTTTTCTATTTTTTACTAAACTTGGGAGATTTCAGGGTAGATACAGTTTTGCCCAATGATATCGGACGTTGTGTAAATCATGGTGCTGAGACTTATAACGTGCATGCTAACTATAGATTGGATGATGAATCTCCGATAAAGATAGAAGTCCTGTATAATTATACAAAACTTCTGTCTCGTATCGAATTGTCTTATAAGTCATTAAAGTAGTTCATCCAATAGGATATAGATATCTTCTTCCGAAAATCCTTTTTCAATAAGGTATTTTTTGTCTTCCAAATAGAAGGTAAGGAACATGTTACGGTCTTCGCACATACTCTGTGCTTTTTGATAATAGTTGATAGCCGTTTCGATATTTCCTAATGTATAGTATAAATGTCCTGCATTCATCCAGTCTTGCATTTTGGGCTTGGTAGCCTGAAGCAGTAGATCATAATATTTACGTGCTTCTTCATATTTGCCGATAACAAATGAACACCAGCCGATAGCACGGCGTGCATTATTGGGATTTTTTTCCAGGTATTCCACTTTAAAGAAGTACCCCAAAGCCTCTTCGTATTTTTTCAAGGCTACCAGACATTGACCAATCTGTAAGGACAGGTTTAAATTGTCGGGCTGAACAATTTCTACTTTTTTGAAGTATTGCAATGCCTGTTCAGGCATGCCCAGCTTATGGTAACACAAGGCCAGATGACGGTTAGTCCATAAGGCATCCGGGGCAATGATATCAGCTTGTTTATAATAACTCAACGCTTTATCGTAATTTCCCAATTTCTGGAGGGAATAACCGGCTTTCTGCCATAACTCGGAGTTGGTTTTATTCTCTTCAAGCAGGATGCTGTATAGCTGGAATGCTTCCTCCATATAATCTTTTTGGAAGAAATAATCTGCCAACTTTTTCAGTTCTTCAGGTTGGGTTATTGCTTTTTTAAGGCTGTTATATTTCCACAGTTCAAAGCGGCTTTCGAAGATGTCTTTTTCTTCGGAACGGCGAGACCATAATTTGAAGAAGCGATATAAATCATGAATATACTGGCGACTGATATTCTCTTTTTTCAAGGTGGACTTCGTCATCTTTGTTATCTGTTCCAGCTGTTCTTGCGATACAGAGCTTTGCTCGTTCATCTGATGTATCATCAGCTCTCTTTGTGATTCAGGCATTTGTATCAAGCTGAAACAGAAAGAATATTTATCTGAATTGCAGAAGGAATCGCTATTGAGTATAATGTCCAATAAGGACATTCTCTTTTCTTCATTATCTCCAAATATGGTAACAATATCGGGAAATTGGCGGTCGAAAGGATAGAACCAATGTGACATTTGGCGGAAAAAAGGGAACTGCTTTAGTTGAGAGAATGTGCTCATATAAACATCAGCTCCCTCCATTTGCAATTCGCCCATTTCACGTAATTTGTCAGTAATGCCCGATTTGTCAATCCAGTTTTCCCATTCCGGGTTAAGATCATCGGAGTCTTCTGTTTCATCGAACCCGATTTTGTTGGCGTTCCCAATGCGCGGATTTCTCATCATTTCGGGAATGATTTCTTCCCGCATCTTCCTGTCTATTTTCTGTGTCTCGCGTGAAAGCTGCAATTGAATCTGTATGGTATGCAGGTTCTTAATAAAATCAGCATCTTCATTGAGTAGTGAGAGCTTTGCACGTGCTTCGGGATACATCATGATACGATGTTCATGGAAAAGTGCAGTTATCACTATACCTACGATAGCACGTTGGTTCACCATAGGATCAGGGTGATTATACGCTTCGAGGAGCAGCATATATTTTCGTATATCAAAAATTCTGGATTGGCTCATCGTGACGGCACTGATGAAGACGCAAAGATCATTGACCGGTACCAGAAGTGAATTGAGCAGTGTCTGGGCTTCCTGTGCTTCGGCTTCCGTCCAATATAAAGAAACCCAGGTTCTTTCGAATAACTCGTTGAGTGCTTTTTCATGACGTTCGCGTATTCCTGCCAATTCTGATTTACAGCGATTGGCATCACTGTAAATCAGAGGAGCTGTCGCTGCATCTTCCGTATAGGCTTCCAATTGCATTTGCAGCTCGGAAAGAGTATGCGGTTTAGCGTGCTCATAAGTGCGTATCAAATCATAATATAAAGCAAAAGAAGATGTACTGTTTTTCATGATATGTGTCCGTTCTGCCATTTCGTAAGCCGATCGGAATATTTTATTATACATATCCTTTTGTTTGGGATCTTTTATGCCCTTTGCGTTGTATTGCAACATCAGATCGTATGTCGTTTGCAGTGTTTCTACGTCAGTACGCAGCTGCCAGCTGGAACATTGGCTGGCCATGGCATGGATTTGTACCAATGCTTCTTTCAAACGATGATTTTCGAGTAAATTGAAAACGTATTCTATTTCATTATGCATATTAGCCATAAGTTATATTTCTATTTATGTGTAAAACAACCGGAAGCCCTTTTAAGTTCTCATTTCAGCCAAGTGGCACGTTTCCATATGTATTCCATCGGTCCGTGTGAATGATGGCTCATCCACCAGCGGCAGAATGTAAACTGCAAGATGAAGAATGCGATACCCGCCAGGCAACTGACAGTGATGCCACATTGGTTGTGAAGAGCAAATCCCCAGTTATAGTATAACATAGAACCTACTATGCTTTGAGTAATATAGTTGGTAAGACTCATCTTTCCGTATGGAGTGATTTTCATTAAAAGATAATGCATATTTGTATTATAGAATGCAAAGATAACTCCCGAAACCAATACCAACATGAATGAGAAGTTAGAAAGCGAGGTGATGATAAGTGATAAAGGGGTCAATATTGATTTATTGACAATGAATGCCGGCAACATATTGCCTAATCCGTATAAAGGAAAGAATGCGATAAGTGCACCGGCAAGTATTTTATTCCATACCTTCAAGTTCTCTTTTTGGAATAGTCCGCGTCGTCCGATTAACATACCCAACAAAAACAAAGCTGCCGTTTGGAATACACGTCCGTGATCCCATGCCCAGGCAAGACTGGCTATTTGTCCTTCCCATAAATTCACCCGGACTGTTTCCAAAAACGAACCATGACTTTGTACGGCAAAGGTGGCATCCCAAAAGCTGCGGGTGGGAATGGCCGGAGTAATGAAAGACGGGTCCAGGCAGGCACGTATTACATAGTAAAGTGGCAAAGGCTGTATCAATAGCACGCAAGCGAGAAGGAATACCCATTTGTCTTTCAGACGGCAGGTGAGGGGCAGGATAAAACCTACCAGTGAATAAAGTACCAGCACTTCCGCGGTGAAGAAGCTGGCATTGATATTGCCTATTAAGAATAACAGGATGAGCCGCCAGCAGAAACGTAATCGGAAATCGTTGCCGCGCATGCGCTGATTATCGTTCTGAATAAAAAAACTAAAGCCGAAGAGAAGGGCAAATACGGCATATGCCTTTCCGCCGAACATGAAGAATAATCCATTCCAGATTGCTTTGTCCGTAAAGTTGAGCCAGTCACTCTGCGTGGTTGTATCTGGAAATGAATAGAAATTAAAATGCTCAATGGAGTGCAGAATGATGATTCCCATTACTGCCAATCCGCGTAGCACATCGGCTACATCTACACGTGCGTGTCCTTTAATTGTGCTTATTACTTTTGTTTCCATGATTTAAACATTGAGTCACAAAAGTAAGTAAAATCTTAAATAGTTGGCTATAATTAGAGGAAGTAATAAGAAAATTCTCTAATTTTGTTCCCATCTTAAACGAAGATATGGACATTTCGGAATTACAACGTATATATGCCGGACACCCGAATACTGCGGGATTGGCTGCGTTATTGGAAGATTCCTCGGTGAGGACTATTTTCCTGGGAGGCTTACATGCTTCAGCGACACCTTTATTTATTTCCTCCTTTATCAGAGAAAATAAACAGACGTTTGTTTTTATATTGGGAGATCAGGAAGAGGCAGGTTATTTTTATCATGACTTGACGCAAGTAAATGGAGAAGAGAATATTTTATTCTTTCCTTCTTCATATCGTCGTGCCATCAAATACGGGCAAAAGGATGCGGCAAATGAGATTCTTCGCACGGAAGTATTGAGCCGTTTGCAGAAAGGTGATACTTTGTGTGTTGTAACCTATCCCGATGCTCTTGCCGAAAAGGTTGTTTCACAAGAAGAACTGACTGATAAAACATTGAAGCTGAGTGTAGGTGAACATGTGGATACTGAGTTTATTGCAGAAGTGCTTACCGGCTATGGGTTTGAGCATGTGGATTATGTGTATGAGCCGGGGCAATATGCAGTAAGAGGAAGCATTATCGATGTTTTTTCTTTTGCTTCTGAATATCCTTATCGCATCGATTTCTTTGGTGACGAGGTGGACAGTATCCGCACTTTTGAAGTGGAGAATCAGCTCTCGAAGGAAAAGAAGCAAAGCATAGCCATTGTGCCGGAACTGACAAAGGCGACGGACAGGAACGGTGTTTCTTTTTTTGAGTTTATACCAAAGGATACCGTATTGGCAATGAAAGATTTCCTGTGGGTACGCGAAAGAATCCAATCCGTCAGAGATGAGGCGCTCTCTCCACAGGCTTTGGCTGCTTATGAAGGGGAGAAGACAGAATTGATGAGTTTGGAGACAAAGTTGATTGATGGTTCAGAGTTTGCAGTTCGTGCGTTAGAGTTCAAAAGAATAGAATTTGGGAATAAGCCTACGGGTACTCCGCAGGCCACCTTGCCCTTTGATACAAGTGCGCAACCGATTTTTCACAAGAACTTTGATTTGGTAAGCAGTACGTTTACCGATTATCTGGAACAGGGCTATACATTATATATATGTACGGACAGTGAAAAACAGGCTAAGCGGTTGAAAGATATTTTTGAGGAGCGGGGAGATAAAATAGCATTCACTCCGGTCAATAAGACATTGCACGAAGGATTTAGCGATAATACTCTTCGGAGCTGTTTTTTTACCGACCATCAGATATTCGACCGCTTTCATAAATATAACCTTCGGAGTGACAAGGCCCGTAGCGGCAAAGTGGCACTGACATTAAAAGAGTTGAGCCAATTTGAACCGGGAGATTATGTTGTGCACATTGACCATGGAGTAGGGAAGTTTGCCGGGCTGGTGCGTATCCCCAACGGCGATACCACGCAAGAGGTTATCAAGTTGGTTTATCAAAATGAGGATGTCGTCTTTGTGTCTATTCATTCCTTGCACAAGATTTCCAAGTATAAAGGGAAGGAAGGAGAAACTCCGCGCCTCAATAAACTGGGTACCGGTGCTTGGGAGAAAATGAAGGAACGCACCAAGACCAAGATTAAAGATATTGCCCGTGATTTGATTAAGTTATACTCTCAGCGAAAGCAGGAGAAGGGCTTCAGCTATACTCCCGACAGCTTTTTGCAGCATGAACTGGAGGCCAGCTTTATTTATGAGGATACTCCCGACCAGCTGAAGACAACTCAGGATGTAAAGGCTGATATGGAAAGCGAACGTCCGATGGACCGTCTGGTGTGCGGGGATGTTGGTTTTGGAAAAACGGAAATAGCAGTGCGTGCTGCTTTTAAGGCTGTGACGGACAACAAACAAGTGGCGGTACTTGTACCGACTACCGTATTGGCTTATCAGCACTTTCAGACTTTCCGTGAACGATTGAAGGATTTTCCGTGTAAAGTGGATTATCTGAGTCGGGCTCGTAGTGCCAAAGACAGTTCCCGCATCGTGAAAGAATTGGGAGAAGGCAAGATTAATATTCTGATTGGTACGCATAAAATTATTGGCAAAAGCATTAAGTTCAAGGATTTGGGGCTACTGATTATAGATGAGGAGCAGAAGTTCGGAGTCAGCGTAAAAGAGAAACTTCGCCAGATAAAAGTCAATGTTGATACTCTGACCATGACGGCTACCCCTATTCCGCGTACTTTGCAGTTTTCACTGATGGGTGCGCGCGACCTTTCTGTGATACAGACTCCTCCCCCCAATCGCTACCCCATCCAGACCGAGGTGCATACATTCAATGAAGAAATTATCACTGAGGCTATCAACTTCGAGATGAGTCGTAACGGTCAGGTATTTTTTGTAAACAATAGGATACAGAACCTGGTGGAGCTGGAAGCAATGATTAAACGAAACATCCCGGACTGCCGTGTTTGCATCGGTCATGGACAGATGGAGCCGGAAAAACTTGAGAAGATTATTTTCGACTTTGTGAACTATGATTATGATGTGCTGCTGGCGACTACCATTATCGAAAGTGGAATTGATATCCCCAATGCCAATACCATTATCATCAATCAGGCGCAGAATTTCGGGTTGAGCGATTTGCATCAGATGCGTGGACGTGTGGGACGTAGCAATAAGAAAGCATTTTGCTATTTATTGGCTCCTCCACTCACTTCGTTGACTCCCGAAGCCAAACGTCGTCTGCAGGCCATAGAGAACTTTAGTGATTTGGGTAGTGGAATCCACATTGCCATGCAGGATCTTGATATCCGTGGAGCGGGTAATATGTTGGGTGCCGAACAAAGTGGTTTCATTGCCGATTTGGGATACGAAACTTATCAGAAGATTTTGGCTGAGGCTGTGAAAGAGCTGAAAGAGGATGAATTTGCAGACCTTTATGCTGAAGAGCTGCAAGCGGCAGGTGAGGAAAAAATAAGTGGTGAAAACTTTGTGGATGAGTGTCAGGTGGAAAGTGATTTGGAATTATTGTTTCCCAATGAATACATTCCCAGCAGCAGCGAACGTATGTTGCTTTATCGTGAGTTGGATGGCTTGGAGCTGGATAAAGATGTGTTGGCATTCAAATCCCGTTTGGAAGACCGTTTCGGGAAAGTTCCGCGCGAAGGTCAGGAACTGCTTCGCATTGTTCCCTTGCGCCGGATGGCAAAACGCTTGGGTGCAGAGAAAGTTTTCCTGAAAGCCGGACGAATGACGCTGTTCTTTGTGAGTAATCCTGACAGTCCTTACTATCAGAGTGCAGCCTTTGGAAAAGTGATTGATTACATGGGAAAGAATCCCCGTTATTGCAATCTTCGTGAGCAGAATGGTAAACGCAGTATGGTGATAAAGAATGTGGAAACAGTAGAAACAGCGGTCGGCATCTTGCAGGAAATAGTAAGCCTGTAATATCGTTTTTCACCGGTATCTTTGGCTTTTCCGAATATTCTCTTTATCTTGCCGATTATTAACGTTGTAAATCATACATTTAATATGCGGCAGCTCTTTATACTGTTCAGCTTGTGCTTTAGTCTTTCGCTTACTGCGCAAGAGAAAATAACCTTGTTGTTTGTGGGAGACCTGATGCAGCATCAGGCACAAATAGAGGCTGCCCGTGTAGGGACATCCTATGATTATTCGTCTTGTTTCAAGCATGTAAAAGATGAGATAAGTGCGGCAGACTTGGCTGTTGCCAATCTGGAAGTGACATTGGGTGGCAAGCCCTATAGCGGTTATCCGGCGTTTAGTGCTCCCGATGAATATTTGTATGCTGTTAAAGAGGCCGGTTTTGATGTGTTGCTTACAGCGAATAATCATTGTCTTGACCGAAGGAAAAAAGGATTGGAACGCACCATCCTGATGCTGGACTCCTTGCATATTCCACATGCGGGCACTTATGTAAATAAGGGCAAACGGGATGAGGGCTATCCCTTGTTGATAGAAAAGAATCATTTTCGTATTGTTCTGCTCAATTATACTTATGGAACAAACGGCATTGAAGTCACTCCGCCCAATGTGGTGAACTACATTGACCGGGAACAAATTAAGAAAGATATTCTTAAGGCGCGCCGCATGATGCCCGATGTCATTATAGCGTGTATGCATTGGGGGATAGAATATCGTTCGTTGCCTGAGCGTTCGGAACGGGACTTGGCAGATTGGATGATAACTCAGGGGGTAGATCATGTGATAGGTTCTCATCCGCATGTACTTCAACCCATGGAGGTCATACAAGATAAGCATACTCCTGCCAAACATGTCGTTGTGTATTCATTGGGTAATTTTATATCAAACATGTCGAAAGAAGATACGGATGGGGGAGCTATGGTGAAATTGGAATTGCAGCGTATTTTTAGAATAACTCGTTTGATTAACTGTGAATATTCTCTAGTTTGGACTTCACGTCCCAATTTAAGTGGAAAAAAAGGATTTGAGCTTTATCCGGCTTCTTTCCTTGATAAACCGATTAAAAATGAGGAGGTTAGTGCGATGAAACGTTTTCTTATGAGAGCTAGAATATTGTTTGATACATACAATAGAGGAATAAAAGAATATTTTTTTGAATAATTTTTCGGCAAAAAGTTTGCAGATATAAAAAAAAGCCTTACCTTTGCATCGCTTTTGAAAGGAAAGCCAATACGGTGGCTGTAGTTCAGTTGGTTAGAGCGTCAGATTGTGGTTCTGAATGTCGTGGGTTCGAGTCCCATCTGCCACCCCGATAGAAGAGGAAGTTCGATAAGAATTTCCTCTTTTTTATTGTAGTAGGGGCTCAGTTTGAAAAGGGCTCTGGGGGGCGGTTCAGTTTGAAAACTTGGGGCAATCCGAAAAGTTGTTTCGGCTTCAAAAGAAAGTTGATAAAAGTTGCTTTCACGCATTGCATGTATTGAATCCTTTTGTTTATCAATGTTTCGGTGTGAAAGGAGACCGATAATGTTCATTTCACACAAAATCTACCCCGTCAGGGAGCATGTTTTACATGTACGTTCGCATGTACCTCCAAAAAGACAAGGACATTTTTTTAAAGACCAAGAGCTTTCCCAAAAAGACCATAGTCTTTGTAAAAAACTTCAAGACCTTTTTGAAAAAGTTGGAAGAGTTTTCAGAAAACTTCAAAGTCTTTTCGAAAGGTACACTACAGCCTTTTATAATAGCACTCAATTTCCATATATCTTTCATCAACCGTGGATTGGCTTTATTTTAGATTTTAATTTATCGTTGAATCGAAAAAATACATTAATTTTGTTCGTTAAACGCATAATAGCAATAAAACAATGAGCAATATTTTGAAGTTGACCTTAATCTGTAGTTTGATATTCCATGTCTTGATGGGGAAAGCTGCCGGAGTCGGAGAATTAAAACAAATAAAAGAGAACTACAGGCAGATGTTAATACCGTCATCCATAGAGCAGGATTCATTGCTTTCGGATTTGATAAAGATAAAACCGGAAAAGGAGATGTCTGATCAGGCGGTAGTGGAGTTGCACCAACTTTATCCTTTTGATTTGAAAAAAATAGATGGTTATCTGTCATTGATGTCGGCAGACGGTTCGTGGACTGACATTGATTATGCAGATACTAAGCGTTCAGGCTGGGAACCTAAACTCCATGCGGAACGAATATTGGAACTGTCGAAACTGTATTATTCAAAAACTACAGAGCATTATCATTCGGAAAAGGTAAAAGAGGCAATTCATTTAGCTTTGAAATATTGGTTTGATACCAAGCCTCGTTGTCTGAACTGGTGGTATAATCAGATTGGTATTCCTAAAACACTGGGAGCTGCTTTTATTTTATTGGAAGAACAGTTGACAGACCAGGAGCACCGGGCTGCTGTAGCGGTAATGGAGAATGCTAAGTTCGGGATGACGGGACAAAATAAGGTATGGTTGGCCGGAAATGTCTTGATTCGGGCTCTTTTGCAAAATGATGCAGATTTAGTGAAGGCTGCGCGAGATGCTATTGCCTCGGAAATTGTATTGGGTAGAAAGGAAGGGATTAAAGATGATTGGAGTTTTCATCAGCATGGTCCGCAGCAACAATTCGGAAATTACGGATTGTCTTTTGTCACGGGAATGAGTTTCTTCTTTCAGCTGTTCAAAGATACCGATTACGAGTTCACCGGACAGCAGAGGGAAATATTGGTTTCGTTGATTGACAAAGGTTATAGATGGGTGATATGGAACAGATATATGGATGTCAGCTCGTTGGGACGGCAATTCTTTCATAATGCTCAGATACATAAGGCATATAGTTTGGCATTTGCTGCTGAAGATATGGGATTGGCAGGTTTTCCTGCGCATGGTAATACGTTGATAGGTCATAAACATTTTGATGATTCCGATTACACGGTTCATCGTAGCAAAGATTGGATGTCTTCGGTTAAAATGGCTTCTCGCAGGGTGATTGGTACGGAGTTGGTAAATGAGGATAATCTGAAAGGATATTACTTGGGAGACGGAGCAACTTATTATTATGTTCGGGGAGATGAATATCTGGAAGTATTTCCTTTTTGGGACTGGCGGAAGATACCGGGTGTCACTTCGTATGAGGATATTGCACCGATGCCTAATGTCAATGTGACAAGGTCCGGGAATAACAGTGATTTAGTGGGTGGCTTGAGTAATGGAAAAATTGGAATGACAGCCATGGAGTTGAATCGTGACGGACTGGAAGCGCATAAAGTATGGTTATTTGCCGATAAATTTGTTTTCTGTTTGGGGGCCGATATTCATTCAGATACAACTTTGTGTGTAACAACTTCCATAGATCAGCGTTCAAAGAGTGGAGAACTTTATGTTTGGAATAAGAAGAAATGGAGTGCAATTACAGGAGCAGAAGCGTTCCGGCAAAAAGATTTGCGCTTTTTTCATGATACTGTCGGTTATATTGTTTTGGACGGGGATACATGTGTGGCACAATCGGAAGAACGCGAGGGACGTTGGAGCGATTTTATGGGAATGTATACGCCTGCTACTCTTCATGGAGAAGTGGCGGCATTGCATTTGCGTCA
>ULRA01051462.1_pt1 | contig 11371 bp, 10 predicted proteins | sample 1954981 | NCBI WGS metagenome assembly ULRA01 (sample SAMEA4835669, study PRJEB28245) | human gut metagenome | biome: gut microbiome; material: fecal sample | place: Denmark | collected 2008
TTATTAGATTAACTTTTCCGCAACTTACAGAAGACAGAAGAAAAGAACTTGTTAAATCTACTAAAAAAATGGCAGAAGATAATAAAATTGTTTGCCGTAATTTAAGAAGAGATGCTATTGAAGAACTTAAAAAGTTAAAGAAAGATAGCGTTATAACCGAAGATGATTTGGCAACTTTTGAAAAAGATATTCAAAAGAAGTTAGATGGCGCCACTTTGGAAATTGACAAAGTGATGCAAGCAAAAGAAGTTGAAATTATGCAAGTTTAGTGTGGAGAAATAAATTTAATTTATAATGGTTTTCAAGAAAAATAAAAAAAGTGTTGTTAAAGAGAATAAAGAAGAGTTAAAAATTGATTATGAAAATTTGCCTGCCCACATTGGGTTTATAATGGATGGAAACCGCAGGTGGGCAAGAAAGCGTGGGCTGCCAACTCTTGCTGGACACAGGGAAGGTGCTGAAGCGTTAAAGCGAATTGTTAAAAGGGCAAGTGAAATTGGAATTGTTAATTTATCATTCTTCTGTTTTTCGATTGAAAATTTTAAAAGAAGCAAAGAAGAAGTTGATTATTTGTTCAAACTAATCAATGAAATTTTAGATTTGGTGCCAGATTTAATTAAGATTGGCTATAAATTTCATCATTCAGGAGATAAGTCTCTGCTTCCAAAAGAAACGCAAGAGCAGATAGAAAAAATTGAAGAAAAAACCAAAGATTGCAATAAAGGCGTTTTAAATTTACTTATTGCCTATGGCGGAAGGCATGACATTGTTTGTGCCACTAAAAAAATTATTGAGCAAAATGTAAAGGCGGAAGACATAACAGAAGAAACTTTCAAAAATTTTCTTACAACTTCGCCACTTCCTGACCTTGATTTACTTGTTAGAACAAGTGGAGAACACAGAATTAGTGGTTTTATGCTTTATGACATGGCATATGCAGAAATATACTTTGTGAATAAACATTGGCCTGATTTTAAAGGAAGTGACCTTGACGATTGTGTTATTGAATTTCAAAAACGAAACAGGCGCTTTGGCAAATAGGAGAAGTTATGCTTAAAAGAACAATAACAGGTTTGTGTATTTTAATTGTGCTTGCAGGTTTTATTGCTTTAAAACTTGTTAGCAGTTTGTTTTTTGATGCTTTTGTTTTGATAATGATTTATGCTTGCCTTATTGAAATGTTTTTGGCTTATAAGGTGGCAGATAAAACATTTTTTATTGTTCCGCTTGTTCTTTTGCCGATTGGTCTTTGGGCAATTTTTAAATTCACAACAATGCCACTTGTTTTTATTCTAATTGCCTTGCTTTGTGTGTTTATTATAAGCATGATTTCTGAACTGGTTATAAATGTTAAGAAAAGAAAGCAAGAAACTGATGAAGATATTGAAAGCAAACCTCAGTTGCTTTCACTTACAAAATCAACAATGTTTGTTGCAGTTTATCCTACATTGCTTTTAGCATTTTTGTTTGGAATTAATAATTTTGAATTAAGCACAAGTTTTGTGGGGCTTATAATGGTTTTTTCAATAAGCATATTCACTGATGTTTTTGCATATTGTTTTGGTATGATGCTTGGGCAAAAAAGCCCGCATAAACTTGCACCTGAAATTTCACCTAAAAAATCTGTTGTTGGAAGTGTTTTTGGCTTAATTGGTGGAATAATTGCTGGGGCTTTGGGGTGGATACTGTTTTATCATTTAAATTTAATTGATGGTGCTCTTACTTCAATTAACCTTGCTGAGTCAATTGTGCTGTTTAGTGTTTTAGGTGTTTTTGGAAGTGTTTTAACCCAACTTGGAGACCTTGTTGCAAGTGCCTTTAAGCGAGTGGTTGGACTTAAAGATTTTGGCAACATTTTTCCTGGGCATGGCGGGTTTATGGACAGAGTTGATGGGCAAATGTTTAGTGCCACATTAGTTTACCTATTATTTATGGTTATTGTTTAAAGGGGTCTCTATGTTAACTACTATTTTATACATAATTCTAGCAATTGTTGTTTTGTTAATTTTAATAACTGTGCATGAGTTTGGGCATTATCTTGCTGGCAAAATGCTAGGCTTTAAAATTAATGAGTTTTCAATTGGTTTTGGCAAACATACAATTTTTCAAAAAATAAACAAAAAGGGTGAAAAGTTTTCAATCAGGCTAATCCCTTTGGGGGGATATTGCGCGTTTGAGGGTGAAGATGAAGACAACCCAAACAACCCAGAAGCGTTTAACAATCAAAAACCATGGAAGCGTTTAATTGTTACTCTTGCTGGTGTGTTTTTTAACTTTTTGTTTGGCGTTTTAACTGCTGCCATCTTTTTAATGTGCACTCAGTATGCCATTCCGCAAGTTTATCAACTTGCACCAGGAAATACCTATTTGCAAGAAGGGGATATCATCAGGGCAATTAATGGTAAAGACCTTGAAATTTACAGGCACATGAGCGATGTTACTGCAAATTATGGCGAGGGTGAAGAGTTTGTTATTACCATTGAAAGAGATGGCGAGATTATTGACATCACCATTGCAAAACAAAACTATCAAGCGTTTTATTATGTTGCAAATGAAGCAGGGATTATAAATAATCTTTATGATGTTGGCGGAAATCCAGTAAGTTCTCAAGATTTCAAAGAAATTATAATGAGCATCACCCCAACAAAAGCCGAAGATGGAAGTTATGAAAAACCTCAAATAACCAGTGTTTACGCATATTATTATAAAAATGATGCGGGTGAACTTGTTGCCTACACTAATGATGAAATTATTGAAAAGGCAATGATAACTCTTGCCCCAGAGGGTGTTTCTCTTGGCTTTGTTTATTCAAACTATGCTCAAAGATACGGCTTTTTTGAATCAATTTTAAAGGCATGGCCATTTAGTTTCTACATTTGCGGAGTTATGCTTTCAGCACTTGCAGGAATTTTCACAGGCGCAACGCAATTAAAAGACCTTGGCGGAACGGTTACTGCAATTGGTCAAATTGCCGAAGTTTCACAAATGGGCTTTACGCAATTTTTAATGTTGTTCCCATTGCTATCGTTAAACCTTGCACTCTTTAACATTTTGCCAATACCAGCACTTGATGGTGCAAGGGCGGTGTTTATATTAATTGAAATGATATTTAGAAAACCTGTTCCAAGGAAAATTGAGGGGTATATTCACATGGTTGGGCTGATACTGTTGTTTGCTTTGGTAATTTTCCTTGATGTTTATCATTTCTTCTTTGTTTGATTTAACTGGCCCTAAATGTTTAGGGTCGGTTTTTACTTAAGAGGTTAGATATGGAGATAGATGAAATTACACAAAAGTTAAATGAGTTTACAAATAATGAGTTTGGGTTTGTTTTAAGGTCAGCAAAACTGCACACAAACAATTCGTGCGTTATTGAGTTTGGATACAATGATGGTTCAATTTTAAATAAGCAAAAAAGGCAAGAGTGTCAAATTTTTTTAATGAAACTATTGCCAGAGGGCTTTATTTATGAAATTAAATTTGTTAAAAACTATATAACAGAAGAAACAATAAAAACTGAAATTAAAGAAATAATTAAAAACAATTTTCCTGCTTTGGTTTATGACTTTTTAAAGATTGACACAACCAGTTCACCAATCATAGTTCAGTTAAAAATTGGGCAGAAGGTTGAGGGTTATGCCAAGTTAAAAAATGTTTCAGGCTTTATAAATGAAAAGTTAAAAGAAACATGTTTAGTTGATTTTGAAACTGAACTTATTGTTGACGAAAGTTTAGATGATGTTGTTGAAGTTGCAAATGAAGATTTTGAAATTGAGCCACTACAAATAAAAACTATTGATGTTAAAGAAATTAGCCCACTTTGTGGTGATGTGGTTAGTGGTCCTGCTTGTTACATTAGAGACCAAAAAGAGCCATCAACTTTGCCTGTAACACTGTGTGGGAAAATTAAGTTTTTAAAATCTAAGGAATATAAAAAGAAAACCAATAATGAAACATTAAATAACGCCGAAAAAACAAATGCTGAAACCGAGCAAAACAATTCAACTGCAAGCGAAGAGGAACCTAAAAAAGAAGAATATGTAAAAAAGTTTTATAAGTTTGTTTTGCAAGATTTCACGGGGGAAATTAACTGCATTTATTTTGCAAATAAATCAACACAGCAAAATGCTGAAAAACTTGCTGATGGCAGTGAAATTATTGCCACTGGAACCCTTGAGGAAGACAAGTTTTCTAATGGTTTAAGTTTTAAAATAAAAAACATAAGTTTGTGTGTGTTGCCTGAAAATTTTGTTGAACCAGTGGTTTACAAGCCCGAACCCGAGCATTATAAATATGTTTTTCCTGAGCCATATGTTTCAAAAGAGCAAGTTGATTTGTTTTCAGTTTTAAGCCAAACACAAGAAGAAATTGCTCCCTATCTGGCAAGCCATGATGTTGTTGTTTTTGACTTTGAAACAACAGGTTTAAGTGCCACTGATTGCAAAATTATTGAAATTGGGGCAGTTAAAATTCATGGTGGAAAAATAACCGAGCAATTTGAAACCTTTGTGAACCCAGAAGAGCATATTGACGAAGAAAGCACCAAAATTCATGGTATTGTTGACAGTGATGTTGCAGATGCTCCAACATATCCTCATGCTTTGCAAGATTTTTACAAGTTCACAAGAAATTCAACTCTTGTTGCCTATAACATTGCGTTTGACTTCAGTTTTTTAAGTCTTTATGGTTCAAAGGCGGGGTATAACTTTAATGATAACCCTCAAATTGATGCCCTAAAACTTGCAGTTGCTAATGTTAAAGGAGTTAAAAATTATAAACTGAAAACCATTGCAGACCATCTTGGCGTGCTTCTTGATAACGCTCACAGGGCAGTTTATGATGCTATTGCAACGGCTGAGGTGTTTATTAAACTTGCAAAGTATATTAACTAACAAAAAATCGCTTAATTTATTGTTATATTAAAAAACGCCACTGACAACTCAGTGGTGTTACAAATGAACAATATGTTTAATATATGCTTTATTTTTGTGTTTTGTTGTAATAACTATTTTTCTAGTCCTAAAAGAAAATCGGTTGACACTTTGAAATAATTAGCCAATTTTATTATATTAGTTAATGTTGGCTCAGTTTTTCCTGTTTCATAATAACTTATCAGCCCAATGCTTATTTGAAGGTCGCACGCTAACTGCCTTTGGCTAATTCCTTTTTCCATTCTCAGGGTTTTTAAAATTTCAGGGAATTTCATATTTTTAGTTTACACGATAAAGTAAAACCAATTCTTTATGCTCAATATTTTGAGCACAATTATTGTTATTACTTGACAGTTTTATGTTTAATATGCTATATTAAAATGCAGATTAAAATATTTGGGGGATTTTATGAACATTAAAGGGGTTTTAGCATTTGTTGGCAGTTTTGTGTTTGTTATTGGCTTAACATTGCTTATTTTGTTTACAACAGGCGTAATTTCAACTGAACAGCCAACAATTGTTTGTGCTGAGCACACTTTTTCAATTTGGGTTGAAGATAATCCTGCAACCTGTGAAGAGTTAGGCAGGTATCACCGAACTTGCACAGTGTGCAGTTATGTTGAGCACAGAACAATGCCCAAATTAAACCATGAAGCAGATAGTTGGGTTGTTACAACCCCTGCAACCTGCACTCAAACTGGTGTTGAAAGTGCTGTTTGTTCAATGTGCAATAAAACTGTAACAAGGCAAATTAGTGCCCTTGGGCATGATTTTGAAACGAATTTCACAGTTGACCAACCTTCAACTTGCACAACACAAGGAAGCAGGTCAAGACATTGTTCAAGGTGCGATGCTAAAACACAGGTTGAGGCAATTCCACTTGCCGAACATGATTATGGCGAACTTACACTTGTGCATGAAGCCACTTGCACCTTGCCTGAGACCTGGCAGCGTGAATGTTCTGCGTGTCATAACATTGAAGAACAAGATGTTAAACCACCGCTTGGGCATTTGGTTGACACCAGTGTTTTTGTTACAGATTTTGAAGAAACTTGCACAACTGATGGGCAAAAGTCGAACCATTGCACAAGAGATGGATGTGACTATATTGAAAACATTCAAATTATTCCTGCCTCACATTTGTTTGAAGAAACTTTCACAACTGATCTTGAACCAACCTGCACCACACAGGGAAGTATGTCAAGGCATTGTTCAAGATGCACCGCAACAACTGATGTTACCCCAATTAATGAACTTGGGCATGATTATGGAGATTTTGTTGAAACAATTCCTGCAACCTGCACACAAAATGGTGAGCAAACAAGAACTTGTCAGCGTTCAGGGTGTGGACATGAGGAAACCCAACCAGTCACTGCCTTAGGGCATGATTTTGAAGATGAATTTACAATTGATGTTCCTGCAACTTGCATTGATAATGGCTCTAAATCTCGTCATTGCACAAGATGTTCTGAAACAACCGAACAAACAGTGATTGCTGCCACTGGTGAGCATTCATATGGCGAATGGCAAGATGTTACCCCTGCAACTTGCACACAAACTGGTGAAGAAAAACAAACATGTTCAAGATGTCATGATGAACAAACAAGACTAATTAACGCCTTGGGGCATAATTACAGTTCAACCTTCACAACTGACCTTGAACCAACCTGCACAACTGCAGGAAGCAAATCAAAACATTGTTCAAGGTGCGATGCCAAAACTGAAGTAACACAAATTGACGCCCTTGGCCATGAATTTGAAATAGAAATTGAAGATGAAGACACAAAACCTGCAACTTGCGAAGAAGCAGGCATAGGCAAACGCAAGTGTTCAAGGTGTGATGAAACACAAGAATATTCAATTGCTGCACTGGGGCATGTGCGTGATTTTTCTCAAGGTTTATTAGAAAATCCTGCAACTTGCACAGAGCCTGGGTGGACATATTATGTTTGCCAAAGACCTGGTTGTTGGGCACATGTTAAAGTTGATGACCTTCCTGCTCATGGGCATGAAAGTGGTGGAAAAGAAATAATAATTCAACCAACTTGCACAGAAGGGGGTAGATACTATTATAATTGTATTAATTGTGGGGAAGAGATTACAATTTCTACTACAGGTCCAACTGGTCATAAGTGGGATCATACAGGTTTTCTTCAAGATGGATGTATTAGTACCAATTATTATGAGTGTTCTGTGTGCCATGAAACAAAAACTGAGCAATCAGGCGAACATAATTGGGTTTCAATTGGGCAAAATCATGAAAAATGCACCATTTGTGGTCAAGAACGCGGACAAGTTTAAAAAAATATGATAAAATGCTTGCAATGTGGGCATAATTAGGATATAATAAAATTGTTATTATGCTTTGCTTTGGGAGAGACAAACAGTCTCTCCTAAATTTTTGAAAAAGTGAAGGAGTGAATGCATGAAAGAAAATATTGCAAATAAGGTTAAAGAATTTTTAACGCCTGTTATTGAAAACTTGGGTTATGATGTTGTTGATGTTGAGTTTGTAAAGAAAAATGATGGAAACAACTTAACGGTGTTTATTGATAAAAAGGGCGGGATTAGCCTTGATGATTGCGTTTTGGTGCATGAGGCAATTGATGCTCCGCTTGATGAACTTGACCCAACACAAGGAGAGCATTACATTTTGAATGTTTCTTCACCAGGGCTTGACAGACCAATTAAAACAGATGAAGACCTTAAAAGAAACCTTGGGGAGCATCTTGAAGCAAGCACTTATGCAAAAATTGGAACAAGAAAGCATTTTGATGGAATTTTATCAGACTTTAACGAAACAGAGATAACATTGGTTGTGGATAACAAGCCACTTACAATTGCAAGAGATAATATTTCAAAATTAAACAAATATATTGATTTTTAAGGAGAGAAACAGTGGTAAACAAAGATTTTTTTCTAGCACTTGATGAACTAGAAGCACAAAAAGGAATTAAAAAGGAGTTTTTTATTGAAACTCTTGAGGCAGCACTTGTTGCGGCATATAAGAAAAATTTTGGTGAAGCAAAAAGCGTTGAGGTTAAACTTAACCCTGAAAAAAACACAATTAAAGTTATTGCTTACAAAACTATTGCTAGTGAAGTTACTGACCCTGACACTCAAATTTCACTTCAAGAAGCACAGAAGATTAAAAAGGGCGCTAAGGTTGGTGACACAATAAGTGAAGAAATAACCCCTAAAGATTTTGGAAGAATTGCAGCGGGCACCGCAAAACAGGTTATTATTCAAAAATTAAGGGAAGCCGAAAGAAGCATTGCATTTGGTGCGCTTGAAGGCAAGGTTGACACTTTAATTAACGGAACAATAAGAAGGGTAGATAACGGCATTGTTTATGTTGAACTTTCAGGCACAACAATTGAAGGCGTTATGATGGAAAATGACCAAATTCCTAATGAAAAATATAACATTGGTGCGAGAATTAAGGTTTACATTAAAAAATTAAGGGAAACTGCAAGAGGGGTTCAGGCAATTGTAACAAGAAGCAACACTGGGTTTGTTAAAAAACTTTTTGAGGCTGAAGTTCCTGAAATTGCATCAGGAATTGTTGAGATTAAAAGCCTTGTTCGTGAAGCGGGTTACAGAACTAAAATTGCGATTGCAAGCAACGACCCTAATGTTGATGCGCTTGGGGCTTGTGTTGGTAACCGCGGGGTAAGAGTGAATGCAATTGTAAACGAACTTAACGGTGAAAAAGTTGATATTATCATTTGGTCAGAAGACCCATTTGAATATATTGCGCGCGCACTCAGCCCAGCAAAAGTTATCAGCGTTGAAATTGATGAAGTTTTAAAAACATCAAAGGTTGTTGTTCCTGATGATAAGTTGTCTCTTGCAATTGGCAAAAATGGTCAAAATGTTAGGCTTGCAGCAAAACTTACCAATTGGAAAATTGATGTTAAAAGTGAAAGTGCCAGCAAGGAAAGTGAACAGGGTGAAAACCAAACTGAAATTTCAACTGATGTTAGTGATGCAGATTCACTTTTTGTTGACCTTGATGATTAAGGAGATAAAATGAAACCAGAAAAAAAATCGCCACAAAGAATGTGTGTTGCGTGCAGGCAAATGAAAGATAAATCAAGTTTAATAAGGTTTGTTAAAACTGCTGATGGTTCGGTTGTGCTTGATAAAACCAACAAACTTGCAGGCAGAGGTGCTTATGTTTGCAATGATAACACTTGCATTTTAAAGGCCATTAAAACAAAGGCGTTGAACAGGGCGTTTAGCACAAACATTGCTGATGAGGTTTACTTAAACTTAAAGGAGAATATTGTTGAATAAAAAGAAGATAGAAACCTTTATTAACCTTTCAAAAAAAAGTGGCTCATGCGTTTTTGGGGTTGACAATATTTTGAAAAACAAAAACATAAAACTTATTATTGTTTCAAGCGATTTATCTTCAAATTCAAAAAACAAATTGTTTGCTAAATTTGGTGATGATAAAATTGTTGAAACCAGCGAAGAGTTTGAGGGTGTTTTAAGCCAAAACATTAAGGCTTTTGCAATAACCAATGCCGAACTTGCAAATACAATAAAGCAAAATTTATAACAAAAGGGTTCTCGGGGGTAAAAAATTGAGTAATTTAGAAAATAAAGAAAAAATGTCACTTAGTAATATTAAAACAGTTCAGGAGCATTTGAAAAATAACGATGTTCCAAGTTTTATTGCAAACATTAAAAGAGCAAGGGCAAGGTTAGAGCAAGTGCTTGGTTCTTTGCGTGCACAACAAAAATCATTGCAAGAAAAAGAATTTCAAGCAATTAGCGAAAAAGTTAATGAAACCGCCAAGAAAGGAACTTTGCAACCAAAGCAAAAGCAACAAACTGAGCAAAAGCCAGAAAAACCTGCACAAAACGGAAAAACTCAAACAAGAGTGTTTTCAAACAAGCAAGAGCAAAAGCCTTTTGTGGCAAAACAAAAAGGGCAAAATTCTTTTGGAACTGGTGCACAGAAATTTCAAAATAAACAAGGGGCAAAGCCTGTTAGTGTGCAAAAACCTAAACCTGCTGGTGGTTTAAAAATAAGGCCAACTGAAACATTTGATGCCTCAACATTAGTTAAAAAAGATATTAGCCATTCACCTAAAAAGAAAACTTTTGAGCATGTTGAAGATAAAAAATCAATGAATAAAAAAGCGCTTGTTATGCGTGGTTATGTTGAAGACGCTTCTCTTATTGATGAAGATTATGTTGGGTCAAAACGCAAATCTAAAAAAACCAAAGAGCAAACAAAAGTTGTTGCCCCTAAAATTGACCATGCTGTTATAACAACAGATAATTTAACAGTTAAACTTCTTGCCGAAAAAATTGGAAGACCAGTTAGTGAAATTATGAGCAAGTTCTTAATGCTTGGAATGATTGTAAACATTAACAGCAATATTGATTTTGATTCTGCCGAACTTATTGCAAATGAACTGGGCGTAACGCTTGAAAAGAAGCATGAAAAAACCTTTGAAGAACAAATGGCTGAACTTCACAATGCAAGCAATGAAAAGGAAGAAGATTTGAAAAGGCGTCCACCAGTTATAACTGTTATGGGGCATGTTGACCATGGTAAAACTTCATTGCTTGACAGAATTAGAAAAACCAATGTTTCGGCTGGTGAGGCTGGTGGAATAACCCAACACATTGGGGCTTACACAATTAAGGTTAACAACCAAACCATTACCTTTATTGACACCCCAGGGCATGCGGCTTTTGCTGCCATGAGAAAAAGAGGGGCAAACTTAACTGACATTGCAATTTTGGTGGTTGCGGCAGATGATGGGGTTATGCCACAAACCATTGAAGCAATAAATTACATTAAAGAAGCAAAGGTGCCAATGATTGTTGCAATCAACAAAATTGATGTTCCAACTGCTAATGTTGAAAGAATTAAACAGCAGTTAACTGAACATGGTGTTGTTCCTGAAGAATGGGGCGGAGACGCAATTATGATTCCTATTTCTGCAAAAACAGGCGAAAACATAGACAAACTTTTAGAAATGATTTTGTTTGTGGCAGAATATTTAAATTTAAAAGCCAACCCTAACAGGCAAGCAAGTGGCTCAATAATTGAAGCAAAACTTGACAAAGGCAAAGGTTCAGTTGCAACTGTTCTTGTTCAAAATGGCACGCTTAAAGTTGGCGATTATGTTATTGCGGGAACCTGTTCAGGAAAGGTGCGTGCAATGGTTGATGACAAAGGCGTTCAAATTAAAAGTGCAGGGCCATCAATTCCTGTTTCAATTTTGGGGCTTGCAGGTGTTCCAAATGCAGGCGATTCGTTGTTTGTTGTTGATGAAAAGTTAAGCAAACAAGTGCTTGCTGAAAGAATTGAGAAGGAAAGAATGGGGCTAATTAAAAAGGCTGACATTTCGGTTGATGCCTTGATGGATAAAATTACTGAAAGCAATTTTAAAGACTATAATGTTATAATTAAA
>ULRA01032126.1_pt1 | contig 11241 bp, 8 predicted proteins | sample 1954981 | NCBI WGS metagenome assembly ULRA01 (sample SAMEA4835669, study PRJEB28245) | human gut metagenome | biome: gut microbiome; material: fecal sample | place: Denmark | collected 2008
GGGGATATGTTTTTTGCTTTTGTAACTTTAATATAATTTGCGATTATTAAACCAAAATGAAAATTTTGACAAAAAACGAAGTTTTTTCAAATAAAAAAGGCGGATAAACCGCCTTTTTGTCGTTTTATTAAGATTTGATTAAAATCGGATTAGAGAAGAAGCGTTTTGTCTTCGCCCATTCCCATCATTCCGTCAAGCACGTATTTTTTGCCGTCTTCGTCTCTCAAATATCCTTCAAGTTCACCGAAAGCGACGTAATAGTCGATGTTGACAACGAGCGCGTGCATAATCATCGGGTTCATATTGTATACCTTGAATTTGAGGTTGACCATATCGTGTTCGTCTTTGATCGTCCACACGGAGTGGTCGCAGAAGTCCTTGCTTTCGGGACTTCTTTCAAACTTGACGGGAGGAAGTATGCTCGTCGAGCCTTCGAGCCACAAGATGTTTTCGTTGTACTTTTCTTGGTCTATGGACTGATTGCGAGTGAGGTTGAAAGCAAGCCATTTTTCTTCTCCGTCCACGTTGCATTTTCCCATAGTGGTAACCCAATCGTAATGTGCGCGACGGGGATAATATCCGCGGTGATCGTCGACGACTGCGGTGCTGTCTTCGTCCGTGAGCATTTCCTCGCCGTTGATGACTAGACGACCTTCTGCCTTGAAGAAGTCTTTTTGACTGTAAAGAGGACGGTTTTTGCCAAACGGGATACTTGCCACGCAAGGCTTGGAAAGACGAGTGAGGCGGAAGTTGTACTCTATCGTTGCTTCACCGCAATTTTCCTTGATTGCTTTGACGATGGTTTTGTCCTTTTGGGTGACGGTGATGAGGCATTTCCCCTCGTGTTTACCGCTCAAATCACAACGTCCGTCTTGGAAATTGTTGACGTATTTGACATGGGATACGGGAGTTTGCCCCTCTGCAATCGCGCCGTTGATGAGGTTTGGTGCAATTACGGTGTCTTTGGATTTGAGGTTGGTGTCCCAACAATAAACTATCTTGGTGCGTTTGTCGTAAAAGATGTTGAGTGTCTTTCCGAAAATGCCCATATCGCACACGACGGCCAACAAAACGCCGTTTTTGAGATGTACTTCAGTCGCTTCCCAAAGCGTAAGTTTGAGACGATTCATACATTGAGGCGCGCGAGTGGGCTTTTTGAGTTTGACGAGATCCATACTTTCAAATTCCTTGTCAAACGTGCCGAAAGCGCATATACCTTTTTCGTCAACCATACTTTTCGGGGTTGGAACCGCTCTTCTTTTGGGGTCAATAAATTTGCTGTATTCGCCCATAATTTTCTCCTAATATCGATTTATATCCGCGCAAAAAGCGTAAATACCATAACAAATTTTAGTTATTGTATATATATTTTATGATAACTTGTTAATTGTTCGATGTCAATAGCGGACTTGCCAAATATTGTGCAAAACGTGCGTGTTTTTTCGCAAACAAATAGTTTTTTTTGCATCAAAATTGGCATTACCGAATCGGCGCAAAGGCGATATAATCGTTAAAATAAGAAACGCACGCACATGCGATACGAGTAAAATATGATTTTCGATAAAACCATAACACAATTTGCAATTTGCAAATGTAAATAATTTTCAAAAAATCATTTGACAAACAAATGTGTAAATGCTATTATCTTATAGCATTCACGTGGGGATATAGCTCAGTTGGTAGAGCGCCTGATTTGCATTCAGGAGGTCCTCGGTTCGAATCCGTGTATCTCCACCACAGGTGAAAATACCCGCATTCCGTTGCGGGCGCAACGCATCACTCCGTGATGCAACCGAGGACAAGTCCTCGCTGACGCTCGCTTCGATATGCAAGCATAAGAGCTCGCTATTTTACGAATCCGTGTATCTCCACCACATTGATGGATTGTAGCTCAGTAGGTTAGAGCACCACCCTGATAAGGTGGGGGTCGGTGGTTCGAGTCCACTCAATCCAACCAAAGCACTCAAAAGAGTGCTTTTTTTGTTATGTTCGTGTCCTTTTGCGTGTTGCCACGCACGCTCCTATCGTCGCACGAACCACCTTTCGGTGCTGACGCTTTGCTTCTGCAAATGATATTTGCCCGCTTCGCTATTAAACGAGTCCACTCAATCCAACCAAAGCACTCAGAAGAGTGCTTTTTTGTTGTATTCGTGTCCTTTTGCGTGTTGCCACGCACGCTCCTGTCGTCGCACGAACCACCTTTCGGTGCTGCCCGAAAGCAAAGAGAGACGCAAGCGCAAAGCATTTGCGGAAATCGTGCGTAGCGGACATAGCAAACAAGCAAGACACGCAGTGTCGTGCGTACAATGCACAAAGTGCGACAGCACGGCTTGTTTAGCGTAGACGCTTTGCTTCTGCAAATGATATTTGCCCGCTTCGCTATTAAACGAGTCCACTCAATAGGCCATAGCACTCAAAGGAGTGCTTTTTTTGTTATGTTCGTGTCCTTTTGCGTATACGTGGGCAAAACATACGCTTGTGCATATGGGCGCGCGCGTATGAGCGCATGCGTGCGCATTATGCGCGGGAGCGATGTCGGACAGCTTGTAATATAAGTATAAAAACGTGACGGCGAAGGCAAATTGTTTGACGGAAGAGGCTTAAGATGCTAAGATAGTGTCCTAGTAAATGCATTATGTTATCTTTTTGTATCAATAAGCATTTGCACAATGCGAAATAAATTTTCGATGGGAAAAAAGTATGGAGTATTCAAAATCTATAAAACGACTCAGAGAAGACAAGAATCTCACGGTTGAAGAGCTTGCAAAACGCTTGTCGCTCGACGTTGAAGAGATTCAAAAAGCCGAAGACGGAGAAGACGTGGATCAAAAGACCTTGGAAGCGATTGCAAGGTATTTCGGAGTCCAATACGATTCTCTTGTGGAAGGCACGGCGAAGAGCAAGAAGAAGGAGAGTATTTTTGATCCGACCGAGTGGTACAAGCTCGACAACGCGGCAAAAGTGTATCCGTCCTCGTCTTCAAACGAATACAGTACGCTTTTCCGCTTTGCGGCGGTGATGAAAGAGAGAGTGGACGGAGAGATTTTGCAACAAGCACTTGACGATCTCGTGCCGAGATTTCCCACTCTTATGGTCACCATCAAGCGCGGTGCGTTCTGGTACTATTTTGAGAGATTGCCCTTCAAACCCAGAGTGGAAAAAGAGAGCCTTTATTCTTTTCAACCCATTCCGCTTGACGGCAAACGCTATCTTTTCAGAGTGGTGTATAGCGATTACAGAATCGGGTGCGAGTTCTTCCACAGCATAACGGACGGCACGGGAGGATCGACTTTCCTTATGAGCTTGCTTGCAAGATACTACGAAATCAAGACGGGCAAGCGAATCGAAGACTACAAGAGCGCAAAGGACTATCGCGATTTGCCTACTTCCACCGAGATTGAGGACAGCTTTCAAGTGTATGCCGAAAAGCACGACTATGCAAAACGAAAGATCAATTTCACCTACATTCCCAAGCTCCCTAAGGCTCGCCACGGCGTGATGACTCACGTGATCACTTCCGCATCAAAGCTCAACCAAAAGGCGAAAGAATACGGCGCAACCATCACGGAATACGTGCTCGCAATCATATTCGGCATCATGTTCGATATGCGCAAAAAAGAGGGTAGCAACAAGGATATCAACGCAAGAGTGCCTGTAAATCTTCGCAAATTCTTCCCGTCGGACACCGTGCGCAACTTCTCATTCTATCTTGACGTGACGCTCAAAGACAGCGTGGACGGGGGCATCCAAGCCTATGTGGACGCGGTCAAAGAGTGCTTCAAAGAGCAACTCAACGAAAAGTATCTGCAAGAGAACGTCAATGCAAATATGCGTGAAGAACGCAACAAATTTATCGCACTTGTGCCGCTCGCGCTCAAAGATATCGGTCTCAAAATCACAAAATATATAATGGACAACAAAGCCGTTTCTATGGACTTTTCAAACTACGGGCGTCTCAATCCGCCCAAAGAATTGTTCGAGATCGTGGATAGGGTGGAGTTTTGTTTGAAGGAGCCGAAGGACTCGGGCTATAAACTTGCCGGCGTGACGTTCGGCGACGAGTGCGTGCTGACGTTCTCAAGGACTTTCAAATCTTCACAACTTGAAAAAGAGTTCGTCAGAACGTTGACGGCGGAAGGTCTCGATGTGTACATCGAAACAAACGGAGATAAATAATGAAATATTGTAGACTTTGCAAAACGTATCATCCGGAATATGACGACAACTGCCCCCTTTGCGGCGCAGGACTTGTCGAGGCAACGGATAAAACGGACGAGAACTTTGATTTTGCCCCCTACAATGCCAACGAAAAAAGGCGCAACGCACGAAAGACTGTCAGAGACGTGTTTATCGCGCTCTCCGTGCTTACGCTTGTGGGATTGTTGCTCGCATCCGTTATATCCAAGGTGTATTCTATCATTTACATCGGGCTTGCGTCCGTAGGATTTTTCTGGCTTGTCATCGGACAATTCGCCTTCTTCCGCACGGATCTTAGGACGTTCTATTACAGATCGACTTTCTGGCTCATTATCCTTGCGATTCTTGTGAGTTTGCACTTTGGCAAGTTCTACATCGCGCTTTCTTACGTGATACCTTGCGCGGCAGGTGCGCTTAGCATCGTGACGTTGCTTACCGCGGTTATCACAAAAAAGTGGTATAGATATGCTTTTCACTCTTTCGTGCTTGCGCTGTTTATGATCGCCTTGTTCCCGCTCAACTATTGCTTGTCTTTGCACTATGCGGGATACAATTGGATTGCATCCCTCGCAACGCTCGGCGTCGGACTTGCCGAGATCGCGTTCTCGCTTATTTTCGGCAGACAAGTGTTGGGAAGTGAAATCAAAAAGCGTTTCTTTGTCTGACGAGGCACAACGGCAAATTTCATATCGGCGGCTTGATTATATTTGTTCTCGAAACCGCTACCGAACAGACAATCTTGCGAAATTGTGGCAGGGGTTTATACCCGTGCAAGACTGATAGCAAAGATGAATTGTGTGGTAGTAGGGCAACAACCCGAGCGAGGCTAAGGCAATACACATGAATGCGCGTTGCCTTAGCCACGGCGACGGTTTTTGCTCGTTAAGCACATTCTAAAAGTAGCTTGTCCGCAATCAATGCGATAAATTCACCGTTGGTGGGTTTTTCGTTGGGAGAATAGATTTTAATGCCGAAAATGCTGTTGATGTTTTCGATTTTGCCTCTGTTCCATGCCACTTCGATTGCGTGGCGTATGGCACGCTCGACTTTTGAGGCAGAAGTATTGTAGCGCATTGCGATACCGGGGTAGAGTTGTTTGGTAATTGAATTGATAATCTCCGGCGTCTCAATCGTCATTTTTATTGCTTCGCGCAAGAATTGATGTCCCTTGATATGTGCGGGAATGCCAACCGAGATAAACAAGTTTGCAATACGCTCGTCGAGATTGTGATTTTTGACGGATGTGCGTTGCGGCTTGTTCTGCGCGATAGGTACGGATAGGTCGGATATCACTTTTACGAGTGTGTTGAAGTCAAACGGTTTTGCAAGGAAATAACTCGCTCCGTATTGCAACGCTTTTTGCACAAATCCGTCCGTTGCGAGTTGTGACATCATAATCACGATAGGTTTTTTGCCTTCAAGTGCGCTGAGCACGCCGAATCCGTCCAGTTCCGGCATAACGATGTCAAGCAATACGAAGTCGGGGTGATATTCGTCGATAAGGCGAAGAGCTTGCACTCCGTTTTGTGCGATGCCTACCACTTGCATGCCGTCTTTGGTATTGATGAAATCGCTGACACTGTTGCATAATGCCGAGTTGTCATCTGCGATTACAATTGATTTGTTCATGATTTTCCTCCAAGTTTTTTATATAAAAACATTATAAATTCCGTTATTAAGCAAAAAAGGAAAGTTTTCACCATTTTTTGTCGAGCGAAAGGGTATTTTGTTTATTTCAACCAATTTTTGTGGATTTTTTGGAATATTTATTGTCACTATGTACATTTTAAAAGAAAAATCGCGATTTTTCAACAATTATTTTCACTAATTTTTCAACATACTATATATTGGTGAAAAATGTTGAAAACACACTATATGAGGCAATTTTGAAAAAATTTGAAAAAAATAGAAAATATAGTTTACATAATCATATCTTATCAATATAATATATGAAAGTTAAAAACCCTTATAAGAGAGGCCGTTATGGGTAAGTACAAAAAATGTCCGCGTTGTGAACTCAATTGGATTCCCGTTGAAGAGGAGCTTTGCGAAGTGTGCAAGGCGGAACTCGGCAAAGCAAGCAAAATAAGTCTTCTCGAAGACGATGACGATATCGAAGAAGAGGAAAGAATTTGTCCTATCTGCAAAGTCAATTATCTCGAACCCGACGAGGATATTTGTCCTGCGTGCAGGGAAGAGCAAGCGAACGCAAAACAAGCCGACGAGGAAGACTCGGGTGATTGGGACGACTTCGTTGACGACGCTGCAATCGTTGACGATGACGAAGAAGAGGTGTCGCTCAATCAATTGCAAGAAGACGAGGAAGAAGAATTCGAGGACGATGAGGAAGAAAGTTGTCCCGACGATTTTGACGATTCGGATATCGGGGACATCGACGATTACGACGATGACGAAGACGATGAAGAGGATGAAGAGGACGAAGAAGACGACTTCGACGATGAGAAATAAAAAATACAAGCACTTGCTACAAGCAAGTGCTTTTCATTTGGATAAGCGCACTAAATCGCGAATAACTGTGGCAGAGCCGTTCGAATGTCGGACGGCTCTTTATATATTTTTGTCGTAACTTCTCTAAATTCAATAGCCCCCTCTTTCCGGACACGCCGGTATTTCTCACCCCGCTCGGTTAGTGATATTTCTCTACAAGAGAAACATCGCTCGTGGGGGCGACATTCGGCACTCACATAGATAGGGATATTTCTCTTATTATGCCACTGCGCTTTGTGCGCCAGGCCGTGGCCAACAGACGGCGCAGTTGCTTGTACTATTCGTCAAGTTCGGCGCTCAAAGCGGTCGGCGCCCTGCGCCTCCAGCATCGAATAAGCACATTCCGTTAATATGTATGATTAAAAATGAGAAGCGATTGTAAATAAAAAAGGAATTTTCATTTTACAAGAGGCAATTTACAGTATATAATATCAAAGCAGTATATTATTATAATATATATCAATATTATTGAGGCAAGATATGGCAAAGGAAAAAGAACAATTTGTAAAAGAAATTACGGATATGAACGAGGATTTTCCCCAATGGTACACCGACGTCGTGCTCAAAACGCAACTCGTTGACTACGGTCCTGTCAAGGGTACTATGGTTATCCGCCCTTACGGTTACGAGATTTGGGAAAATATCCAACACGAGATGGACAAGCGTTTCAAGGCAACGGGCCACAAAAACGCATATTTCCCGCTCTTTATTCCGTACAGTTTTCTCGTCAAAGAGGCTGACCACGTAGAAGGATTTGCGCCCGAAGTCGCACTCGTTACGCACATCGGCAACACTCCGCTCGAAGAGCAACTTGTCGTCCGCCCGACATCCGAAACCATTATCTGCTCTATGTATGCAAAGTGGGTGAAGAGTTATCGCGATTTGCCCGTGCTCATCAACCAGTGGGCAAACGTAGTGCGTTGGGAAAAGACCACTCGTCCGTTTTTGCGTACGAGCGAGTTCTTGTGGCAAGAAGGTCACACCCTCCACGCAACCGAGGAAGAGGCAAGAGAAGAAACGCTCAAAATGCTCGAAGTGTATCGTGAGTTTATGCAAAACGTGCTTGCAATCGACGTTCTCGTAGGTCAAAAGACGGAAAAAGAGAAATTTGCGGGCGCAGTGGACACCTACACTATGGAGGCAATGATGCTCGACGGCAAAGCGTTGCAATCGGGCACGTCCCACTATCTTGGACAAAACTTTTCGTCCGCTTTTGAAATCAAGTATCTCGACAAAGACGGTCAACTCAAAAACCCCTATCAAACCAGTTGGGGTACGTCAACCCGTCTTATCGGTGCACTCATTATGGCACACGGCGACCAACGCGGTCTCAAACTTCCGCCGGTAGTCGCACCTATCCAAGTCGTAGTAGTGCCCGTCGCTGCTCATAAAGAGGGCGTCATAGACAAGGCAAACGAAGTTGCAACCGCACTCCGCAATGCGGGCGTGAGAGTGGAACTCGACGACAGAGAACAATCCCCCGGTTGGAAATTCAACGAATGGGAAATGAAGGGCGTCCCCGTACGTCTCGAAATCGGTCCTCGCGACATCGAAAACGGTCAAGTAATGGTTGCACGCCGTGATACTCACGACAAATTTGCACTCAAATTCGACGATTTGACCACGGAAATCCCCGCATTGCTCGACGATATCCAAAAGAATATGTTCAAGCAATCCCACGATTTCTTGCACTCCCACATCGTCACTTGCCACAACCTCGACGAGATGAAAGACGCGCTTGACAATCACAACTTCGTCAAGACAATGTGGTGCGGAGACCGCCATTGCGAAGACGTCATCAAAGAGAAATACTCCGCCACCTCTCGTTGTATGCCGTTTGACCAAACGCCCGTCGGAGACGTATGTCCCGTATGTGGGAAGCCGGCCTCGCACGTCATCTACTACGCAAAAGCGTATTAAGACGCGCTATTTAGCGAATAACTTCGGCAGAGCCGTCCGTAGGTCAACTCATTTACGATTAGTAAATTAGGGTTGCCCCTCGGACGGCTCTTTCTTGTTCTTCATCTAAATATCGCGCCTAACTTTGGACGCGATTGACTTTGCAACAATCGCTATTAAACGCGTTATGCATCGATTTGGCACAGTTTTAGAGGCACTATTTAACGAAAAGCTTATTCGAAGCGTACTTATAAACGGAATTTGCTTATTCGGAGTTGGAGGCGCAAGGCGCCGACCGCACCGAGCGCCAAGCTTGCGTCACACACAAGGCTTTTTGCCACAATTGCCACTTGTGCCAATTGTTTGCTTTTTGCCTTGGTGTTCCTTCTTTCCTTCACACAAAAGACTGCGCTTTCATCTTATATATCGCACTATCGTTCGCTTGTCTTTTGTGTGTGGAAGCCTTGTGGGTGTAGTACAAGTGAGCCGATAAGTGTTGTTCTTTTTATCGGTAAACGAGTGGCATAATAAGAGAACGATACTCGTCTATGCGCGTGCCGTAAGGAGCGTAGCGACGGAATAGCGATTGTTACGCTTTGCGTCAATCGCGTCTTTCCCCTCTTGCGAACGATGTTTGTTTAAGTAGAGAAATGATGCTTATTTGAGCAATATGGGCGCGACGCGTTAAGCAACCCGTCTGGTAGACGAGTTGTAGCCAAAGCGAATGAGGTGGATTGCGGTGCGCAAACGCCGAAGTCCAAAGCCCGAAGGGAAGGGGTGATATTGCATTAAAGGAGTTACGACGATACTTTATTAAAAAAGACACGCAATTTGCGTGTCTTTTCGTTACTCTTTGTTTTCTTCCTTGTCGTGCTTGTCGAAGAGTTTGAATTTTTGTTCTTGCTCTATATACTCCTAAAAATTTGATGTTTTGTTAATATCATATAAAATTCGACTTGTAAATATCTATCTTTTATATTTCTTATTTTTAGTCTTAATTAAGAAATATTCATTTTATCTTTATTGCCATTTTCGCGCTTCTTTTATATAATGTCAGTATGGCAAACAAGAAATCTACTAAAAAAACGAAATCAACCAAGGCCTCGACTTCGAAGAGTGCGTCCAAGTCCAAGCAATCACAACAGAGCACCGTCGAAAAAGCGGTGAAGAAGGCGTATAAGAAAAATCCCAAAGCGGTTGTCATATCAATAGTTGCAATCGTGCTTATCATAGCAATCGCTTTTGCAATATTGTATTTCGGCTTCCCCGATACTTGGAAAGAAATCGTAGCCCTATTTAATAAAGACGAGAATAAGGGTGGAAATTCTTTCAAACCGCTCGTGCGCGGTGACGGGGAACTGCTTGTGCATATGCTTGACGTAGGGCAAGGGGATTGCATTTATATTCAACTTCCCGACGGAAAAGATATGGTGATAGACTGCGCCAACTACAACAATTCCGGCACTTATCAAAAGGAAACGTTTGACTATCTCGACGCTTATATAGAGGACGATACCGTCGAATATCTTATGCTCACGCACTGCGACAGCGACCACGTGTACTTTATGGACGATTTGCTTGTAAGATATCAAGTGGACAATCTCTATATGCCCAACGTGCTTGCAACGCCCAAAAACGAGGAGTTGAAGAATCAAATTGCCGAACTCGACACGTCGAGATTTACGGATAAGGACACGATTGACTCCGTCACGTATGCTCAATTCTTTATCGCTGCGCTCACCGAGCCCAATTGCACTATAACGCTCAACGTGGATAAAGATGCGTCTTCCAACACGATAATCATTGAAGAAACCTCGTATAGACTGGTGTTCTATTGCCCCACGCAAGAGTATTACGATGACAATAATCTCAATGGTGCGAAGCGCAAAAACGCGATTTCACCGATTGGCATTTTGGAGTACAACGGACGCAAAGTTATGCTCACAGGCGATAGCAACGAGATAAACGAACCTCTCGTTATGGCAAGGACGGGCAAAATCGATTGCGACATTTTGAAAGTTGGGCACCACGGAAGCGCAACGTCCACGTCTACGGCTTTTTTGGATTGTTATACGTTTGAGTACGCATTGATAAGTTGCAATGAGGCAGGCAATACGTTCAACCACCCGCGCCAAGATACGCTCGATAGACTTGCGCAACACAACATTAACGTCTATCGCACGGACAACAACGGCAACATCGTCGTGTCGGTGGACAAGGACGGAAATATCAAAATTACCACCGAAAAAGAGTGGAATCAATCCCAAAACCTAATAGGACTTACGGGAACGGCAGAAAGCGATTAAATGATAAAAAAGACACGCAGAAGCGTGTCTTTTTTAGTGATATTGCACCGAGCAAAAGTCGTCGCTGTGGCAAAGACAAATCACAAGTTCATTGTCTAACGCCACGCTAGCCTTATTGCTCAGCTACCGCGCAACCGATACACGCTATCAGTTCAAGCAAGGATAAAAACTCTTGCCACAATTTCGCTATATCGCTTGCTTGGTGTGTGCGGCTACGCCTAGATTGCCACGTCACTACGTTTCTCGCAATGACATAAGGAATATTCCATTAGCGCACGCAGTGCGCCTAACGTCACTCGTAGACAGGCGGAGCCGTAGTTTATAACTCCAC
>ULRA01101049.1_pt1 | contig 11230 bp, 10 predicted proteins | sample 1954981 | NCBI WGS metagenome assembly ULRA01 (sample SAMEA4835669, study PRJEB28245) | human gut metagenome | biome: gut microbiome; material: fecal sample | place: Denmark | collected 2008
TACACGCCGTGATCACTGCCGAGGAAGTAAAAAATATTATAATTTTAAAAATCAAGATAAAAATATAACCAGCTGTGTTTTTACTTGTTTAAAAACTAAATCTCACGCCGGCATTGATCTGCCACTGTTTTTGAAAAGCACCGCCGAAAGAACGCGCCACATCAAAATAAAGGTCATTATTTCTGCCCAACTCCAGCTCGCCGCCTAAATTCAGTTCCCACCAGCTGCCGCTGTAATCTCTACAGTCGCACAAGGTTTCGTCCCCCAACGTCAGCACTGTGTCTGCTCTGCCGCCAAATTCATGCAGCAGGGAAGCCTTAATATAAGCACTGCTGCGCTGATACTTTTGGCCCACTTCCAGGCCTATACGACCTACGGCGCTGTTAATGCCTTCTGACTCAACTCTGATTCCATAATCAGTAACAGCGGCCTCTCCATTGATATGACTGACCAGCAGCTGCGCCTGTGGTTCTAAATACACGCCCTGCTCACGCTGAAATCGTTTACCATATTCCAAGCTCAAAGCCGTGGCCCTGGACTTATAATCGCGTCTGTCAGCGGCGATACCAAAGGTATCGATATCGCCTTTCATCTGACCGTGCTTGAGCACGATATCTACTCTGTCGCCCAACTGGCTGTATTTACTGCCATACAGCATTACAGCAGCTGTCTGCTGTTCGCCGCTGCCGTTGCCATAGCTCATATTTCCTTTGGCATATTCAAACGCAGCACCACCGAGCCACTCATTCATACTGCCGCCATCTCTGTCTTTAAATGCAGTGTCATAACCGATCTGATAAGTCTGATAATTATTTTTGAAGGCTTCGCCGCGCAGTTTGCCGTTGTTGATACGAGCCCATAAGCCATGTTCTGCCCGTGCTTCCTTCAGCTCGTCCAGCCGGCCCTGCAGCATATCACTGCTCAACACCCAGCTGGAATACAGGCTGTCTGCCGTTTGCAGGATGCTGCGGGCATCTTCTGTCGTTTCATTATGCAGACTCTCAAGATACCACTTGATACCGCCATCATTTTCATTGGAGATCTCTGTTTTATAAACATAGATCCCTCCTCTGTAAATATCACTCGCTATAAAAGTATGCTCACCACTGGCATCATCTACCAGCAGCAAATGCAAGTCGTCCCCCTGCCTTCTGCCTACTTCGCTGACCAGTATATTATACGTGCCTTTTGTATCACTGCTGCCGATAGACACGGTATCGCTTTGCCCCGTGCTAATATCGGCTCCCAGCACAAAAGTACCTCTGTCACCATTCAGCGTCCCGGTTTGTAATTTTTGGTAACCCGCTGCCTGCTCCATATCAATAACAGCATTATCACCGAAGTCGAGCCTGGTCAGATCACTATTGCCTGTCACTTTCCAAAAAGCACCGTTACGCAGCTTCATATTGATTTGTCCGTTACTTACAATGGCCGCCGCTCCTTCGTAATAAGAGTCGTCAGTCAGCAGATTTAGATCCAGCAGCCCACTGGTATGAGCTTGGATGTTGCCGGTCAGATAAACACTGCCGCTGCCTTCGCTGTTGACGGCAATACTGGCGCCGCTCTTATATGCTCTCAAAGCATAGCTTTGCCCCTTATTATCCAAAATAAGTCCTTTTTGAAAGTCAACTTTGCCGCCAGCAGTATAAACACCTACGCCTTGACCGACAGCATAAGTTTCTTTAGCATTACTTACACCAGTCTCGGCAACGATCTGCGCTGTTTCTTTAAAAACGATTTCCGCACTACCTGCACTATAGACCCCATACGCCGACCCGCTGCCGCTTTGCGCATGTACGGTAACAGCTTTATCTACTGTAACCTTACCGCCGGTATTAGCACTGATACCCATAGACGTACCTTTAGTACTGGTCGCTTTTATAGCCGCTGCTCCCTTAAGCTCAACATCGCCGTTACTGAAGCAGCTGATACCTGCAGCGCTGCCAGCACCGGCAACTTCTATAACGGTATTACCGCCGATCTGCGTCAAAGCACGATCAGACGATATCCCGCCATTATTATTGCTGTTGATACCTATAACGTTCCCGGTATCAGAAACGGCTTTGATCTGCGCATCTTCCACAACCTCAACCTTACCGCCGTTCCAGCTCCAAAGTCCTGTCACTGCACCGCCATCACTTTTACCAGCAACCTTTACAGCTCCGTTCATCTTTACTTCAGCGCCGCTAAAGCCCTGCACGCCTCTGATTTCTCCGCTGCCGCTGACTACATCAACAGCTGTCAGACCAGTTACATCAATCAGACTGCCGCTGCCGGAAGCAAAAAGTCCATACCCATAGTCACCTGCGGTTTTGACGTTGACCTGCAACCCCTGCTCCGCCGTCAAAGATGAACCGCTTTGAATACATGCTCCGGCCCCCACATTTTTAGTGTTATTATTAGTCTCCGCCGTTAAAACTGCCTGCTTGGCAAAATTTATTTTGGCATCAGGAAAATATGCACATACAGCAACACAACCAACATAATCATCTAAACCATCATTATTATAGGCTGTGATCTGGGTCTCACCGCTGAAATTGATATTCGTCTTAATGGTGTCCGCTGGATTTACAAGACTGCCATCAACATAAATGCCAAAAGCACCGCCTGTTAAAATAGTCTTATCCGCCTCAAAATTCAATATATTATCTTTATCACGCTCTGTCACCGAAACAGCAGCGCCGCCAACAGTGCCATCAGCATCTGTAGTTTTGATGACGGTTTCCCTGCCTTTCAGCGTCAGACTGCCGCCAGCCACCTCGATTCCCGGACCACCTGTATCCCGCTTTCTATCCTCGGGATTATTTTCGATCAGTACACTGCCCTCAGTATTATCAAAACTGAAACTGCCGCCATTGACATAGATCCCCGTAGCCGAATTGATCTTCAAACTGTCGGCATTTTCAGTAAAAATAACTTTACTTGCCGCACCAGTAACCATTATACCCATGCTTGACTGTGTAAGATTACCTTCGCCGATATTAGTCACTGCATTGTCAAACACGATACTGGCGCCGCTATTAGCATGAATTGTATAGTTACTTTTTGGATATTCTGTCAGATCTGTCACATCCAGCGTCCCGCCGGTAAAAGTCAGGCTGCCGGTCGAACCAGTCGCCAAAATATTACCGGTATTTAAAGGGCTCACGCCAGTACCCTTGCCTGTCAGCGTCAGCTTGTCACCAACAGCTACCGTCACGGTCTTGCCGCTCACTTTGATTGGTTGAAAAGAGTTGCTCCCTTTATTCTCAACTGTGTTCTCCCCTGTAAAGGTATACTTCACTTCGCCGCTGACAATATCGACCTCTTTAATACTGTCATAATCTGTTTCATTGCCTGTAATTGCAGCATTATACTCTGTAGCACCGCCCTCTTTACAGACATTCATCAGCAATAAACTCAAAAGCACCGCTTTCCCTAACCTTTTTCTTGTCACTGTTTCCATCCCTTTCCCTTGTTGCCAGTCAATTTTTACTTAAACAGTTATCTGTAAGAGCAAATATTTCGCTGTATCTGCAGCAGCTTCAGCAGCAGGCGCACTTCCTCCAGCGAATACTGCTCCTGCCCCTCAGCATCAGTACCGCACCTGCTTTTACACTCACTTTTGCCTTTGTTTTCTGCCTCTTCACCTCCATCTGTACAATGCGCTCCAGCCCACTCGACCGCAGCAGCCCTGTCCAGCAGTGCTTCGAGCGAACATCCTAAAACATTGGCGCTGCGTACCAGCAGCTTCAAGCTCACCAGCACGTTATTATGCTCAATATTGCTCAGATGCGTCTGGCTGATACCAAGCCGCTCGGCCAGCTGGTGCTGATTAAGCTGACGAACACTGCGCAGCAGCTTGATATTGCTGCCGATACGCAGCAGGCATTTTTCATCGTACATCTTCCACCTCCACTTTCTATGTCTCTTGCACACTTTGGGTCAAAACATTTAAACAGGAACGTTTTTATTTGTTCAGCATCAAAAATATTTGTTTTAATAATATTTATATACATTGTAGCACATCTGTACCCCCCCGCAAGACACTTACTTTTTGCCTGTGTATCACTTTTTCGAGCCTTGTGGCGCATTACGCCAGCGGCTTTAAAACTGTCGGCGTCTGCGCTTTTATAATGGCATTATTACCCGCATGTTTTAAAAGCTGCCTAAAACTATTGCCTAAATTTCACGTGCAGCGGCTGCCTGTGCAAGCCTGCAACAGTTTATCACCATAATAAAAACGCCTGCTTTGAAAGCAGGCACTGCAAAAATAAAACACGCACAATTTATTTGTGCGTGTTTTAGCTAACTTTAAATATCCAGTTTTTTTTCATGCAGCCACTTTTCCAGTAACACTGCTATTTCCTGATTATTCATATCCGAAAACGGAAAATGCGTGTTGCCTTTTATTCCTATTTCCGGTAAATGAACCACGGCAGCGTCGCCGCCGTGACGGTTGACAGCATCTGCAAATAAGCGAGCCATCTGTAAGCGCACGCGCCAATTATCCTTGTTCCATTCCGCTGTAGGCACAGCAGGAATGTTATCACCATAATAGATGACTATTGGTATTTTAGTCAGCTTCTGAAAATCTTCTAACGCTATTTCCCTTCCCGCTAAAGCTCCGAAAGGACTTGTGGTTTCCAGCGGTTCAGGTACCTCTCCTGCGGGAAAAATAAACCCGCTGCCCGGTTCATAGGCAACGACCGCACGGATTTCAGGATTTTTTATAGCTGCCAGCCAGCCCGGACCGCCCCCCTGTGAATGGGTAACTAAAATTCCCGGTCCAGATTTATCAAATACTGCAGCTACAGCAGCACTGATAATATTTTCATCAAATGCACCCGTATTGGGAGTCATTTGTCTGAAAAACTGATTTAACGCTTCCTGATTTTTTGAAAACTGTACTCCCTCAAAAAAATCGGGCCAGTTCCCCAACCTGAAATTGCTGAACCATAACTGGTCATAGGTGGCGGCACTGATATTTTCTGCCGCCGTTGACTGCCCCGCTCTACCGCGGCGAGGCTGATCAATAAGATAGGTGCTGTAGCCTTTGCCTAAAAAAATATTTTGAAACCCATCTCTGCCATCAGGGGTAGTTTCCCAGGTTTTAGCCGATTGCCCGGCACCATGCAGAAAAACTAACGGATATTTATGAGCTTTAGCCGGCTTTTGATAAAAAACATATGCGTGATCTCCGTGCAGCGACTGGCCGGACTGATCGCTCGGAACCCTGTAATTAAAACTTCCGTCAGATCTTACTACCGTGCCGCCGGCGGCAAAACTGCCCTGCTCGGCTATTAAAACTGGTTTTTCAAAGGCCTGAACTGATGTTGCTGCGGCAAACGTCAATACCATCAGCGCTAAAACTTTAGCCGCTTTTGCTTTAAGCACCTCTCTCACCTCACTTATCTGGTTTTAACGGTCCATAGAAATAAGCTGCTGTTGCGCCGCCATCAATCAAAAAATCTGCACCGGTGATAAATGCTCCCTGCTGGCTCAGCAGCAATTCGGCTACGTTGGCAACTTCATCCGCCGTTCCGGGGCGGCCTGCCGGGCATTTTGCAAACATATTTTTATAAAACTCTCCTCTGGGGCCGTTAAATTCATCAAGCGCAAGCGGCGTTACGATAATGCCGGGCGAGATAGAGTTTATACGCGCACCTTTTACGCCCCATTTGATAGCTTCTGCCATTACACGTTTTACATTACAGCGTTTAGCCATTTGATACGCATGCAGTGTGTCTTTGATATTGGCCGGCTTTAATACTTCCAGCTGCAGCAGTTCTTCTGCCGGTGTAACAGCAAGCTGTTCGTCTGTTTCCGCACCTAAGGCAGCCATTCTGTGCCCAGACTGGCTGGATATCGTAACACCAGTACCACCAGCTTTGATCACTTTTCCTACTTCTTCCAACAAAACTGCTGTACCGTATAGATCCACTTTTAAAATAGTTTCGACAGAGGCCTGACTGGGTGAAACCCCGGCAGCATTGATAAGCATTGCGATCTCACCATATTTCTGCGCTGCAGCTATCATATTTAAAATTGATTTGCGCGAGGAAATATCCGCTTCTACCGCTACAGCGTCAAATCCGGCCTCAGCCATTATTTTAGTTACGGTTTGGGCGTTGTTTATATTTTTATCACTAACTACAATTTTTTTACCATGACCCATTCTTCTGGCGATCGCCAGGCCAATTTGTCCGGCACCAGTTAAAAGTATTACGTCCTGCATATACAAAAACTCCTTTCTTCAACATGCTGATACAATTTATTTTACTGCTGAATGCTGCTGGTTACAGATGTGCGCCGTAAAAATCCTGTAATTTGGCAACAAACTGATTTACATACTGCGGCTGATAATAAGTTTGGATATGGGTCGCTCCGTCTACTAAAAACAGTTCTTTGTCCTGGGTGCCGGTTGCTTTCTGGAAGGCTTCCTGCGACATATACAGCGAATCTGCTTTGCTGCCGGCCATCATCAGCAGCGGCTGGTCAATCAGCTCGATATTATCGGCCGCATCCCACGACATCAGTTCCATTAAACTGCTGGTTGTATAAGCAAAGGTAGAATTGGGATGTCTGTGAGTTTTGCCATAATACATCATCCCTTCACGATAAAGGTCATTAGTTATTTTATTGATGCTTTCTTCCGTCAGCGCGTCAAAATCAACTGTGCCTGAATAAGCAATTTTACCGGTGGCGATTTCTTCTGCCCGCGCGTCAGAAGCCAGCTGCAGACGTTCCTGAACTGTATCCAGCTGGCTGTTCATATAGCCGTTCCTTCTTACCTGTCCGGAATTGAACATACTTAAGGTCGCAACTGCTTTAAAGCGTTTGTCTGATTTGGCTGCATTCAAAGTATAACCGCCTCCGCCGCAGATGCCTAAAACTCCCAGACGGTCTTTATCTACCCCGGCATATGCGGAGATAAAATCTGCCATACCATGAATATCCTCTGTCCGAAAATAGGGTTTATCTATATTACGGGGCGTGCCGCCACTTGCTCCCTGATAGGCAGCATCGGCAGTGATCGTAACGTAACCGAGCTCGGCTAAACGCTGAGCATAAAGCCCCGCTACCTGTTCTTTTCCCCCGCCATTGGGATGCGCTACTACTATCGCGGCATATTTTTTATCGCTGCTGTAATCTGCCGGAGTGTACACATTAGCGGCAATTTTTAAGCCGTGCAGCTTATACTTTACCGGATGAATATTTACCTGTCCGGCCACGTTTTTAGTTATCGCGCCCTGATAGACCAAACCGTATTTATTGCTTTCTTCTGCAGAAGCTGCCCCGCTGAAGCCAATGCCTAGCGCTAACACCAAACCAGATAATAGTAATTTTTTAGTAAATTTCATAATAACCTGTTCCTTCTTTCTTTATTTTTGCAGTAATAAACTGTCCAAAACCCGCTGTGCATTGCTGCCTGTTGCAGGGCCCGCTTTTTTATCCAGCAGCCTTACTGTTTCCTGCAGCTGCTCTGCGCTTATGCCAGTATTCATACTGACGCGCATATGCGAAGTCAGCTGGGCATTGACATTGCCGATGCCTGCCAGCGCTCCGACTGTTGCCAGCTCTCTTTCCTGGCGGTTCAAAATATCACGTTCAAAAATATCGCCAAATAGATGTTCTTTCAGAAAGACGCCGATCACCGGAGCAAAATCATAGGTTCTGCCTGCCACGGGGCGGCCTACCAATTCGGTTTGAGTTTTTTCACCAATAGCATAGCGGTCACGTTTAGGATCTACCGGTGTTGCGTCACGGCCGATTTCATCGACGATACCGGCAGCCTTACGTTCATCTAAAACAGTGATCAAAGTATTGATGCCGTTCAAACTGCGCGGAAAACCGCAATAGGCATACATTTGTACTAAAACCTCTTTCACTTCATTGACAGTCATTCCATTGTCCAGAGCCTCGTTGAGCGCCGTTTTTAGATTAGGCAGGTCGCCCTGGGCGGTAAAGGCAGCTACAGTAACGATACTGGCCTGCTTAGCAGTCAGCGCTTTTGCAGCAGCTGCTTCACTATTGCCGTTAAAACCTGCCATACACACTGCCAAAGTCAATAATAATAAACTTTTTTTTAACATTTCCTCACCTCATTTTATTTAGGATACTGCCTGTCAGTTACCGTTTCCAGCCAGGTAACGCCTTCGTCACTGACTTCAGATACCGCAATATGCGACATCGATGTATTGGAAGAAGCTCCGTGCCAATGCTTGACGCCCGGCGGACACCAGACAACATCGCCCGGGTACAGGGCAACTATTTCCCTGCCCCATTCCTGCGTATATCCAAAACCTTCTGTGACGATCAGCGACTGACCTGTAGAATGGATATGCCAGTTAGTTCTTGCTCCGGGGGTAAAGCTTACTACTGCAGCGTAAGTTTTCGAAGGGCTGTGGGCACTGAACAGACTGGTGGCCCAGGCTGTGCCTGTAAAATTTTTAGGGTTCGCCTGCACCGTCGCATTACTGCCGGCTTTCGTAACTGTCTGCAGCCCGGCGGTTTCCGCAGCGGCGACACTGCACAGCAGCAGCATCCCGGCAGCCGCTACCATGATTTTTTTAGTTTTGCTTTTTAACATTTCTTCACCTCTTTTTATTTTTGTCTAAACCTGATAAAGCAATTTACTTTTTTGTTTTCATTTGTTATAATCAGCATAAATCCTCGAGCTAGCTCGAGGTCAAGGGTGTTGTTTGTGAACTATTTGTAAAATAAAACTCTGTTGGCTTGTTTGCTTTATCACGGCTCTTTTAAGGAGGTAAATCATGAATTATACTATCGGCGAATTATCCAAAATAATGAATGTTTCTATCCATACCCTGCGTTATTATGATAATGAAGGACTGCTTCCCTTCGTACAGCGCAAACCGAACGGCCAGCGCATCTTTACCCATCGCGATTTGATTTTTCTTAATACCATCGAATGTTTGAAATCTACCGGTATGCCTTTGAAGGAAATAAAACAATATATCGAATGGTGTATCGAAGGTATGCCGACGGTACCGCAGCGTTATGAATTATTTTTAGAGCGCAAAGCTATCGTAGAAGAACAAATAGCACAAATGCAGAAAATACTTGCAACAATAAATTACAAATGCGATTTTTATAAAAAAGCGATCGAAACAGGTAAGGCCGATATTTGCGAATCGGAACGTCAGCTGTTAGCGCAGAAAATTTTAGACGGAACGCTTTGAGCGTCTTACTTCCTGCTGCCCGTTCTCGCTCTGTTTCATAGTAAGTATATTTTTAGACAACGTTATAAATCCAGGCATAAAAAAACAGACATTCATTCTGAATGTCTGTTTTTCGTTAAATATTGAAACGCCAAACTGCTGTTTATTTCTCAACTTCTTCCCACTCGTCCTGCAAGTCATTTTCAATCGCTTTCCAGGCTCTGCCGAACTCTACTTCTTTAAAGAGTGCTGTCAGTCCGGTAATCTGCTTCAACCGCAGTATTTCATCCTTATCCATACCCAGATGCCTGGAGATCCAGGCATCCGAACGCCCCAGCTCATGCAGCTCGCTGATGATGTTACTCATGAGGTCGACATCGTGCGAGCCTCTGGCCCGGTTATGCCTGATCGTGCTTGCCATCCGGCAGTCGATGGGCTTATCGATGACCGATACCGGCAGTTTGCCGCCTTCCCGTTCGTAAATATCCTGATAGTCCAGCATAATGCGGTAACGGTGAAAACCGTCGACGATTATATACAGATCTTTTTCGCTGTCATAATAACAGACGATGGGCATAGTGTAACCATCTTCCTTGATGCTGTCATACAGCAGCTTCAGCTCCGGCGGCGCCACAGAGTTGGGGTTATAGGTATTAGGCTCGATCTTTTCGATTGGTACGGAAATTATGTTGTAAACAGGACTGCTGAATTTCATTTTTCATCACAAACCTTACTGTATTTTTTCTTCAGAACATCTACCAGCTTCTGCTGCTGACGTGTCAGCCCAAAACCCATAAAGCGGCACAGGTGGTCGTTTTTCAGGATACAGAAGCACATCCGCTTCCAGCTGGGGATATCTTTGGTAGATTTGATGTCGTCGGTATGGTCAGGTATTTTGCCGATAAAAACAATGCGGGAGTTTTTCATGACGGTGTAATTGGAAACGCCGTTGCGCCGGATATTATAGCCGTGTTCCTCCAGCTCGCGGATAGTTTCTTCTTCCAGTCCGCCGCCCACCGTATGCCAGAATTCAATCGAGGTTTTGAATTTTTTGATATAGCTCTGCCTGAGCCTTGCCGGCAGTGTTGCCAGTAAAAAGCGGGTATATGATTCCCAGGTATGCCCTGCCGGCAGTGTGATATTTTTATAACCCATGGCTTTCGTTCTGCCATAAATAGCGCCGAAATTAGCGCCCCGTACACGGCCGATAAGCTTGACCCAGATCTGCGGATCGATGACCCGATACAGATTGAGGCTGTCTTTGGCATAATCGTTGAAGGGTGAAGCGACACGCATTTGGTCGGGCTTAAGCCCTGCCATATAATAAAGGTCGTACAGGCGGTTATAATCATATTGAAACGTATAATTGGCGTGCCAGACATCGCTGGTGCTCCAGTCGTATATGGGCGAAGCCACCCAGACATTTTTGAACTGGTTGCTGATCCAGCAGGTTTCTTTGTAACCGTATTTCCGGTTCAAAAAACCGCTGTAACGCTGCAGCGATTCATCAGCGCGAATACCCAGCAGGCATACTGTTTTTTTGTCGCCGTGCGCGATACGGTACCACCTGCCGAATTGTTTGGCCAGGTCTTCCTGATGCATACGGTAACGATAGGTCGTCATCGGGTTATTTTTGATGTTGATTACATATTCGTGCTGAGGCATCGGCCTGACCCAGGCATCTTCTTTGGTGTTGTCCCAGGGATACCAGTACATTTCGTAGCTGCTGAGCGCCGTCCTTGTCGCCATCGGCAGGCAGACCCAATACGGCTCCACATCTTTTTCGATCCGCGCAAAGGTCCTTTCGACGTATTCTGTGGTAGCGCTGTACTGCGCTTCAAAATCCTGATGAAAAACGCCGATGCGTTTATCCGGATAATGTGCCTTTTGAAAATCAAGCACCAGATTGAGCAGCAGACCACTGTCTTTACCGCCGGAAAATGATACAAAGATATTATCAAATTCCTCAAACAGGAACTTTAACCGACGCTGCAGCGCTTCATATACATTTTCGTTTAAATATTCCCTTTTCATCATAATTCTATCCCTAGACTTTCAAATTTATA
>ULRA01055172.1_pt1 | contig 11095 bp, 6 predicted proteins | sample 1954981 | NCBI WGS metagenome assembly ULRA01 (sample SAMEA4835669, study PRJEB28245) | human gut metagenome | biome: gut microbiome; material: fecal sample | place: Denmark | collected 2008
CATAACTACAACTGAAACAACGGGTATTTATTCGGATGCTTACTGCTTTTTGGATAGCAAGAAAAGAACTTCATAAATAAAACATTATGAGCAAATGGCCTAGAGATAGATATACAGGTCCTGGCGGTGGATTATACACGGGCCCATCTGATAATCCATATGTTAGCAATTGGCCGCCTCCACACATTTTGATTAAAGAACTACGGAAAAGAAATCTGAATGATATTGTTGAATATCTAATAAGTATGGGATTTATTGATTATATGTAATAGTTAAAGAGCGACCTTCTACAGATTGGGCCGCTCTTTAAAATTGTTTAGATACTTTGTTCGATGATTCTTCTTTCTGCGGATGATAAGTTGTAACTAGAATATATGGTATCATTTAACAACTTATTTAAGTTAATAGAATATCCAGAATCTAAAATTTTATCAACTATTGAAATGACTTTTTCTTTAAACCCTGTTAACGAAGAGACTGGAAAATTATTTATCATATCTTTTGAAAAAGTTATCCCGCCACAATAACTACTAGAGGCATATTTAGATTTTATATAGAAGATTGCCAACTTCGAATTTAACAAACCACATAAAAACTTCAAGTTATTGATGTCGTCTGAACAAATAACCAATGTGGATTTGCCTGGGATATAATTTCCACTTAAATCAATAAAACCATCAAGTAGATTTAGACCTTTGAAAATAAGCTTCTTGGACAATGTTTTGCGAATATATGCCTTACCAAAATTAGATACAAATGTTTTTTTATCTACAACAGGACATAAATATTTAGCTCCAAGGTATGTTATATCTTTAACTCCCCATCTATTAGAAAATTTATCAATAGTACCTGTATTAACAAGTTTTGATTGTGCTGCAGAATTATATTTTGATGTGAGATTATAGACATACGAAGATAATTCATATGCATCGTGTGTCGCGCAAGCATTCTCACATTCTGCTATGGTGCTAAGCATAACACTTTTATCCTCCATTTTTCTGATTAAATAATTGTTCTCACTAAATAAAGAATCAATATAATATGGTTTTGGAATTGAATTAGATGGAACGGAATTCATAAATATTATATTTTTATTTCCATCAAATTTATATGCACTTATCTTGTCTGAACTACGAACAAAAAGAGTTATTATGGCATCCACCATTGCATTTTCAAAAGTTTTATTCCCTGTATGTAGAATTGTTTTCATACGGGGAATCATACATTGTTCTCTGAACTTACTTCCAAATGGTTTAGATAGCCATTTATCAGGAGTGATATAGCACAAGCATCCATTAGATAGAGTTAATCCCCATTCAAGAAAAGCCATGTATATATCCCAATTCCCTTTTATGAATTTATAATGTTTGGCAATATGTTCACGTAGGTCTGTTTGACCTAATAAAGTCATGGTCTCAGAATCGATATATGGAGGATTGCCAATAACAATATCAAAACCATTTTTATCATCACCACGATTAAACACATCGCTGAACCAAGTGTGCCAAAGGAAGAATTTGTTATTCTCGGCAAGATTGATATCTTTAAGTTGGGCAAGAACAGCTGGGTTATATGCTTGTGACTCCAACTGTTTGTTGATGGTATCGGAAATCTCTTGCTGTATTTTCACTTTTCTGTCGTGGTCGCTACAAGAGTAGTATGACGATAGCAAGTGTGATACGGTTTTCTGCAAACGATTCTTCTCATCATCGAAAAGAGAAATTTCGCCCTTATCTTTCTTATATTCCTTTTCGTAAGTGAGTTTGCTCAAATCTACGCCCATAAAACTTTCGATAAGCGAATTGCCCTGCATAATCTTATAGTCAAGGTTAGGCAATGGCGATGGAGTCTCTTCATCTACCACGATTGAAAGCCAAAAACGCAAACGGGCAATATCAACCGCACCTTTCTCAATATCCACACCATAGATGTTGTTTTGGATAATGCTCTTCTTAATCTCGGCACGATCGTAATGCTCACCACTCAACACCTCGCGACAATGCAAAAGTTCATTGAGCAAGCCCATAGGGAATGCTCCCGAACCGATAGCAGGGTCGCAAATCTTAACTTCTTCAAGTGCAGCGAGCAATTTAGGTTTCTTGTTCTCTGGAATATCCGCAACGCCCTCTTCAGGAGAAAGCACGAACTGGCGAATCTTATCCTTTGCAACGCTTGTGTTAGTTTCGAGGTAAGCAATAAGCGATTCCTGACACATATAGCGTACTATCTCTTTGGGAGTGTAGAACGCACCTTTGTCCTTGTTATCTTCGAGTAGGTTCTCAAAGATCTTACCCAACATTTCGGGATCGACACCCACTTCGGCATCGTTGGGGTCATTCTCGTCAATGGTAAAATTATATTCACTGAAGAATTGGAATAGGCGTTTGAAGTAGTCGGCAGGGAAACGACTTTCGGGTTCGTCTTCCTCATCACGTTCAAACAGACCACCATTAAGGTACGGAATATCTTTCCACTCATTAAGCAGTGATTTATCCCAGTCGTAATCAGTAAACAACGCTTCACGCTCGGCAGGTTTAGTATTCAAGATACCGAAGAATAGCGGTTCAAGAACAGAATCAAGATAATCGTTCTTGTATGCTGACTTCTCAAACATATTCTGCATATAGTTGAGGTCGCCGCACATCCAGCCTTTGCGTTGCAAAAAGTGTAGGAATGTGATTCGTCCCATCATCTTTTTAACATAGTCACGAATTTTCTTTTCGTTGTAGTCAAATGCTTGCATCAATGCAGCGTTAGGCTCACCAAGAACTTTTTCTTCCCACTTGCTGCCAACCTTAACGAAACGCTTGCCTGTAATATATTGGATAAAGTCGGCATATTGCTCACGGTACTTATCGAAGAACTCATCGGAGAGGGCTTCAACGGAGAAGGCTGTCTTCAAGTTCTCAAACGATACACCTTTCTTTTTCAAGAAGTTGAAACGCTCGATAGGTGTTCTGTATAGCAAATCATCACTACCGAACACATAGGTGTATCGCTTGGGCGATGTTGCTTCACCCTTAATATCACAAATGAATGACAAACGCCAATGGTCGCCACTATCGAACACCACCAATGCTGCATCAAACTCACCCCAAGTAGGATTAATAAATGACTTTACGAGATTACGAAGTCCGACACGCTTGTTAGCAACAGAGCCTTGACGGATATTGTAACGAAACAAACCGATACGGTAACTATCTGTAGTATCAATGTTACCCAAATAGTAACCATCATCAGAAGTGTTCTCAATGATTCTTTCGGGAGTACTTTTCAACTCCGTAGCATTGAAGAAATGCTGCAAGAAATTGTACCACCGTGCCAAGTTGAATGATGATTGGAACAGGTTTCTCAAACTATCGGGTGTATATACGGTTGCCATAGTAATGTTTACTTAAAGGATTCTGAAATAATGATTTGAGGATTGGAAATATCTTGGGCATCGTGGCGTTGATCCTTGTTCATAGTCTGATATTCGCCCAATAATTCCGAGATTTTGTTTTGCAGACTATACTCGTCCTGCTTCATCTTTGCACGGTCGTTCTTATACTCACGAGACAAGGCTTTCAAGTAGCGAGGAAGTTGGGCGTAAATACCCTCATTGATATATCCCATCAGTACATCGCATTGCGATTTCAGTTCGCTATCGGTGGTTATCTGCTTGATGGTACGCAGGAACTTGTTGGCTTCAAGCGAAGTTTTGTCAAGGTCGGTACGGTTGATAGATGAAGTATCTGCTGCCTCGACATACTCGGTGGTATATTGAGCCAATGCACTATTTATGTGTTTGTAATGTTGTTCCTCATTTGCGAATGGCACAGGCTGTTCTTCGGGTTCCGCTTTGAGGTATTTTACCGCTTCGAGGAAATCGATAATCTCAACACCTGTTGGAGTAGCCAAATAGAACTCGGTCTTAACATTGGAAGAAACAAATATGACTGATTTACCGCTATGCTTGCCTGTATCTCGCATTACACGACTCTTCATTGGTAGTGCCTTGATTTTGTGATATAGTTTGCGGTCACTGTTATAGAGTTCACGCACCTCACGCAATAGGGCAATCTTCTTGTCGATACTGTCCTTTACATTGTTGTCGAACATCTGGAATTCCTTCACAATCTCCTCTTTGGAGTAGATTTGAGCATCTTCACCAAATGCGGAATGGAAGCCTTGCAATTTGACAAGGGCATTCTTGTAGAGTTGGATTTCCTTATCACCCTGCTGTGATGGGTAGAACATATAGTTGTAGATATTCGGAGCCACCGAGCCGATACGGTTTACACGACCGATACGTTGCATCAAACGAGTGGCGTTCCAAGGGGAGTCGTAATTGACAATCACATTGGAACGATGCAAGTTCACACCCTCAGCCAATACATCAGAGGTAATAATGATATTGTACCTCATTGAGTCGCTTTCAAAATTGGCATCGAAGTTTTCTTTGATAGTTTGCCCCAATCGGTTACGGTTGGCGGCTGTTACCATCAATACATCAGTACGACCAATTTCATTTGTCAATCTGTCGTACAGGTAATTCAGAGTATCGACACTTTCAGAGAACAATACAAGTTTGCCAGATGGATTAATAGTAGTATCAAAGAATACATCGGTAAGATTCTCACGAAACTTATCAAACTTTGGATCATCATTTTCCTTTGCCCAATTTGCATTGAGTTGTTCTAATATCTCACAGTCGTGGTGGAGCATCTCAAGAAAGTCTGAACTGAATGCATCGGCAGAGAAGAGTATATCTTCGGCTGCATATCCCTTTGTAATGGCATACTCGATGATTTCATCAAGCTCCATATTCTTTGCTTGAAGGTCTTTCACTTTCAAGTCGGGTGCAATGATTACCTTGCCCTCATCGAACATCTTAATCATATCTGTTGTGATACGAAGGAGTGTACGAAGCGATTTCTTGAAGGCATAGAAACTGCTCTCCAATCGTTTAACCATATGTACACGATAGATGGCAGCCAATGTTTGACCGATGTGTACAGCGTTCTTATACTTACTACGATATTCTGGTTTTAGGAACTCAACGGCACGATAACGGGCATAAGTCAAGCCTTTACCATTGGGATTTTCGTCCGTTTTACCATCAGTCAATTGTTTCAAAGTCTCATAGAAACGATTGCTTGTATCGGAGTCCATCACATACTCCAACTCATTCGGTGGCAGGATATTGGGGAAAATGATGCCCTGCGACTTGATGTCAGCTTTGTAATCGGGGTCGTTGAGAATATTGTTGCGTGTACGGCGTACTGTTACTTTGTCAATAACCTTACTGCGTATCTGTTCATAGATTTTATCTACCTCGGCAGTTACATCACGCTGGTCACGTTCTCGCATCAATCGTTTATAATCCAAGATGTGCTCAGAGAAGAATCCTTTAAGGTTAGGAACACCGTCAATGGTACAGCTTTGGCTGTTCTGGAACAACAACAACTGATTCTGCAAATCATCGGGGCGGTTGTTGAGCGGTGTTGCAGATAGCAACATCACCTTCTTTTGTGTACTTCTCAACAAACCCATATTCATACAAGGCGATTTACATATCTTCTGCAACTCGTCATATTTGCCCGAACTGTCGCTACGGAATCCGTGTGCTTCATCGACAATGATTAGGTCAAACTCCTCTTTGTCCTTGTAGTTGTCTTTACCCTCAAGAACTTTGGATAGACTACCATTGGTAATGAATTGAGCTTTTTTGTAGATGCCAAACAATTTGAATGTATTTCGCCAGTTATCTTCCAATGCAGGAGGATATACCACAAGGATATTGGTATTCTTGCCGTTTGCCTCTACGAATCGTTTGGCAATCATTGTGGCAATCATTGTCTTTCCGAGACCTACCACATCGGCAAGGAACAATCCGTTATGCTGCATCAACATCTGATAACCTTGAATAACGGCATCTTTCTGGTATTTCAAATCCTTGACACCATCAGGCAACTGGATGGAGAAATCGTCTTCAACTTGGTCGCCAAATGTATCAATAAGCACTTTGATATATAGTTCGTATGGAGTAGGTTGATAGCCCAAATATGTTTTCTTCTTGTACTCTTCAATATCTTCTGCGGTCAAAGGAATAGCTTCATTCCATAATACCCAGAACTCATCGGAGCAATACTTGACATCGTCATAGTCTTTCATTGCCACATTGAGTTCGTATTGTGGCGGCTGCTTGATGCCCAAACCTGAATCAGAGATATTGGATGAACCCATAATAACCCAACCATCGCTGTGTTCGTTATGATTTTGCGGTAGGCATAGATAGAATTTGGCGTGCAGGTTTTTGGTCGCGTGAATACGCATTTGTAAGCGCCCCGAAACGAGGTCTTCGCACATCTGCAAGATTCCTTCTTCAACTTCGGGAGAGTATTGGGCACTTACAATGTCCTCTTTGAAACCACTGTGATAGATTTCTTTTGCCTTGTCCTCATCAGCAAGCATAAGCAAAGCCTTGTTATGCTTGCGAAAAATATCGTCAATGTTGATACCGACCAAGATTCTAATCTCAGATATATCGCCAAGCTCTTTACGCAATTTGAAATAACCTGATGAACGGAAGAAACCCACGACAGCCAAGAAACGGTCGAATGTTGCCATTCCAGATGCAATGCCTTTCAACTTGTCGAAAAGCGTATTGCCAAGTCTATTATTGAAAAACTTTGTACTCATAATTCTACGCAATACAAAACTTCTATAATCAATTACTTTTTATATTATTACTGGGAATCTCTTTCTATGAGATTCTCAAAAAGGAGCACATGCTAACAATCAGTTAGTTACAATTATTGCTGTATTATTTTATCCGGACAATTGAAGAAAAAGAGTTGGATAACATTTCTAAGAAGATGTTGTAAGTCGTTCAATGACACTGTTTTCTCGGTCTAAAATGAGATAAATTGAAATAAAAGCAGTACTTTTGCAATGAAATGGGGTTCTCATAGAAAGAGAGTCCCAAAATTTTCGTTTTGGAATAAACTCTTTCTCATTTAGTTTATCTCATTCCATTTCAAATTATGATATAGCAAATTGAGTCCCATTCAAAAAGAACGGAACCCAATCTATTTTAACGATGTTTAGTTGTCTGAATGTCGGTAACTTTGTCGAAGATATGTCGGTAAACAAACAATTTGAAAGACAGCAGGAAACCGACATTAAACAAGACTATCTCCGACAAAACAACTCAAGTGAAATGTCGGAGACAATCGAGTTGATTACCATTCCCCCAATGCTGCCAAAATCTCACTATTGGCATTGTCTACCGCTGAAGTATCAAGCGTGGAAAGATATATAAGTGTAGTCTTTTCAGAGTCATGCCCGAGGGCATCGCTGATTACGCTAATCGGGATTTGCTTCTGCTTGGCTATGCTTGCCCAACTATGGCGCGCCACATACATAGTCAAGGGTATCGGTAACTGAGCTATTTCTCCGACCTGCCTCAAATGGCGATTGATGCGTTTGGATAGTTTCTTGTAGGTTTGCCTGTCATCGGCACCATTCGTGAGTATGGGCAATAGGTACCGTGAGTCCTTGGGATATTTATCGATGATGCTCTGCATCTGTAGCTCCCAGCGGATATCCAACCGACCACCTGTCTTTCTGCGATAATAGGTTAGGTACCCACCCCGAAGATTGTTATAAGTCAGGTATGCCATATCAATGAATGACATTCCTCTTAGACTAAGACTCAACAAGAAAATATCCCTTGCATATGCAAGATGTGGGTAGAGACCTAAATCCACTTCTTTAATTCTCTTGATGGAATCAATATCAATTGCTCTTTTTACCGTCTGGGCAATACCAGTATATACGCTTTGGAATGGAGTACTTGACTCGACAAGATGTAATTTAACCGCTTTATTGAGCACCGTTCTTAATGTTCGCATATAAAAGGATATGCTGTTCATGGTCAAGTTTCTATTCTTTAGGTAGCGTTCATAATCCTCCATTACTTCTGCTGTAATCTCATAGAGCATAATATCTTCATCGCTATTGAATTTGATGAAACTATGCAAGGCGGATATATATGTCTCACTTGTTCGTGTGCGTCCCATATCAGCCAAGCGTTCAGCCTGAGATAACAGAAAACCAGAGAATGACTGTTGGCGGTTTAATTCTTCAAATTCAGAGATTATACCTCCAAAATCCAAAGGTGTTCCTTTGTCAATATGTCTTTTAGCGATTCTATATATTTGTTGCATCTCCCAATAGGTACGATTCTTGATTTTGATAAGCGAGCTACTATTGGTCAGTATTCTACCATGTCGCTTGTCCCAGTCATTGGGATAAATCCGATAACCCGATGTATAAGTGTGCGTTGTCCGCTTAATGATAATTTGATAATAAAGCGTACCATCCTTACCCTTAATGACTGAAGGGTGATAACATAATTTAATAGATACACCCATAATTATCTTCTCCTTTTTGATGTGTTGCAGTCATTCTTCTTCTCACCCCAAGGCATATCAGACGATGATCCACCGCCACCTGTTCCAACATGAGTTTGTGCAGGGCCACCTGAAAGCATCTCTAAAGTAGCCCCAAGCAGTTGAGCCTGCACCTGACTCACTTGCTCGAACGGCTCGAAGATTTCATTGATCAGTTCATATTCGGTAAGCTCGCCACTCAGATACTTTTGTATAACAGGATTGTGCCACTCAAAATACTTCACATCATCAAAGGATTCATTCCCCACTTTTGTCCATATATGAAGACTCGGTACATTTGAATAGTGGGGCGACATTTTGAGATTCATGAGCGTTGCGCCCGATGATAGGCGATATCGATGCGGATTGGCTTTTCTATCAAGAGTGTCAATGCGTTGCTTCTGCTTTTCTATGATAGCTTCGTAAGCAATGTTTTTTCGTTCGGCAATCTCGGCACGTTTGATAGCCTTGTCTATCTCTGCCATATAACCATTGCGATATTTCGCCAATTCAGCCTTATGTTGCTCCTTTAGTTGTTGTTGCTCCTGCTCTAATTGAGCAATGCATTGCTGTAATTTTTCTATCTGCTTGTCCTTGTCCGAGAGCTTTTTCTTTGCTTCTGCCAATTCTCCCGTACCGAAGAATGACAATATCTTGGAGCGTCCTTCTCGTGCCTTTTCAACTTCAGTCTGCAATTTTTCTATATCCTGTTCATATTGCAGCATCAGCTCACGATAGTATTGGCTATTTGACTTATGTCGAGCTGTAGAACCCACTACGCCACGCTGCAGTCCGAATGGCTTCATGGCAACGGCATAGGTGTTCTGATAGTGGAACAGCTTTCCACGAGCCATCACGTCATCTGCGGATAATCGTGGCCCACTCTTGGTTGCATATTTCTTTTCGCCCTCACGCTCCTTGCGTTTACGTTCTATGGTCACGATGGGTATGATGGTGGCATGAAGGTGGGGCGTCTTCTCGTCCATGTGCAACACACACGATACAAGATTCTCTTCACCGAATGTATCTTTGAGCCATGAAAGATTAGCCTTGATCCACTGGTCAAGTTTACCGTCACGTTGAAGCTTCATCATCTGCTCGTGTGTTCCGGTCAAGATGATGCGTATCGCTTTGGTCTGATTCTTGCCGACCTTGCGATGTAAACCTACGTGGTCTATACGATACTGAATAGCCTCGGTTCTGTTGGCTACTCCTTGCGGAAATTTTATCAGTTCCCGATTCAGATGTGTCCGTTTTGCGTTGGCATTATCCGGCACATATGTTTTACCCTTTGTATCCTTTCTCTCTATATGGCATGACATACCGCTGTCGCTACCACTGCCACGTTGTAGGTGGCATACTGCATATTGAATATTACTCATTTTGATTTGTTATTTAGTTAAACGATTGTTTTATAAAATGCCGTTACAATAACACCGCTGTCTGTGTAGCAGGTATCTTCAAGAACTTATGGGGACTTTTTCATTCTGCCACATCGAAGGTGGTTGAGATGAAAATGCCCTAATAAGCTACGGCATTTTATAAAATCCCTTTCTTCAAGACAGCAAGCTGTCCCGTTACGGCTCCTCCACGAGTTCCAGGCCAAGTTCGTCAATCAATGTCTGCAAGACGGGGTTACGGTCAATCATCCGTTGAAGTATCATCTGAGGGGTGTCCTCCATCAGAAGGAAGTCCGCAATGTCCAATCCTCGGGCACGTTGTTCATCGGTTGCCATATCTTCCAGTACCGTACTGACCGATACGGACCGGCAGACATTAGCAAGCATGGAAGTCTTCTGCTTCCACTGCTCCGTTGCGCTAAGGTCTGGCATCAGTACCACATCCCGATTCGCCAGTACACGAACAGCCTTTTCGTTGAAACAGCCGTTCTTTCCTCCTGTCGCCAGCCACAAGCCGTCCGGCATGAAGTGGGCTGCGATGAGTGCCGTCTTCTCGCTTTCCACGATGAACACTGTCTTGTCGGGATAGCGGACAAGAAGGTGCTCGCCAAAGAAACACTGGCACAAGTTGAAGTCGGGCAAACGCAGTTCGGTATGTACCCAACATATATGCGGATGCGGAACTTTCAGTCGATGCCCGGTCTTTGCATCGTACCCAATAATCTTACCTGCATGTACTTGTCCGTTGGAATCCACCTGCCAAAATACAGCTGAACCGTTCCATTTTTTGGAAGTCCCGATCTGGTAAAGTTTGAAGAGCCTTTCGGCATTGCTTCTGCCAATCGTGTTGGACAGGAATGTGTACAACGGGTTGATGTCATAGTGTGACAGTGAACGCTGCATGACTGCCGAATCCATAAAAGACGGAGGACTGACTGGCTTCTTTGGAGTTACGGCTTGCGGTTTCCGTTCCTGCCTGAATGATTCCGATTCATCAGGATGCTCCCGAAAGAAATCCTTTGGTGTATAATGGTAGCCGCAACTGTGCTCGTGGTCGCATTTGCCGACATGGGGAGGGAAGTCAATCTCTCCAGACTCATCGATATAACGGGTGAAACAAGCCTTGCGCCTGCATTCGGGACATGCCTTCTTGCTGCCCCGATGATACTTTTCAAGATGAAATCTATAGTTGTCCATGATAATTTCTGAAATGAATTTGCAGTAATTTCAGTTTTCAGTCCTTTCAGTTTTGCAGGA
>ULRA01094872.1_pt1 | contig 10959 bp, 7 predicted proteins | sample 1954981 | NCBI WGS metagenome assembly ULRA01 (sample SAMEA4835669, study PRJEB28245) | human gut metagenome | biome: gut microbiome; material: fecal sample | place: Denmark | collected 2008
CGAAAAGAGCGAAGTGTTGGAAGAAAAATTCTTAACGCTTGAACAGAGTGTCAGCGAAAGGATAAAAACATTGTTTGGGGAGTGATTCTATGGCAACGGAAGATAAGATCGGGAGAAAAGAGATAGTAGATAAAATTTGCGGATTGGTTGAGTCTTTGAATGAAGATTCAAACTTTTGTTTGTCAATAAACGGTGCATGGGGCAGTGGTAAATCATTCGTTTTGGATATGATTGAAGATAAATTGTCGCAGAGCCCTGAGTATATTATTGTCAAATATGATGCGTGGGAAAATAGTTTTTATCCCGATCCGCTTATTGCAATGCTGAGCTGTGTTATCGAAGGACTTGGAAATAAGCTTTCAAAAATGAGAGGCTATTTTAAAGCTGCAGCTGAATTTGGAGTGAAAAAAGGCAAAGAATTGGTCGACAAGTTGTGCGATGCTGGCGGTAAAATTGGAGTTGTAGCCACAGTGATTAAAAATGTTGCGGAAATTATTAACGACTTCAAAAATGTGACGGTGGTGAATGACACAAAAGATTCTCAATTAGAGACGTATAAAAGCTACAAAATGCTTTTGCAAGAATTTGCGGCATTGTTGAATAAACTTACAAAAAGAGTGTTTGTGGCAAAAAAACAAACAAAAATAATTGTTCTTGTCGACGAGATAGATCGTTGTTTGCCGAACGACCAGCTTAAAATTTTGGAAAGACTTCATCATCTGTTCGATGTCAAAAATTGTGCGGTTATCGTTGCAATGAATCATTCTTGCATTGCAAAAACCGTAAAAACCTTGTATGGCACGGATGGCAATGAATATTTGCGCAAATTCTTTGATTTTGTGTTCAAACTCGACACTTCCGCTGAAGTGTATTTGAACAATTTATTTGACGGCTTTATCAAGAGTTGCGAAAAAATTAAAACGCGGGATAGTGCTGCAGAGTTGCAAATAAAGCTTGCGTATCAATGCATGTTATATGGCGATAAAAAAGTGCTTGAAAAAGTGGATAATAGAGAGCTCACAAGATATTTTGATGCCGTCAACAGAGTATGCAATGACTTTGGCTGGCAAAATTTGCTGCCACACTATGTATTCTTTATTTTGATTGCGTTGTTTATCCGTAGGAATGTGTCATCATCTTTTCTTGATGAGAAAGAAATAATTGTAAATCAAGGTGAACGAACCATGAAATATAATCAACTTTCATATGATGAAAGAAATAGAACGCTTCCATACCATGATTATTTGATAGAAGATTTGGGCATAGACAGGGCGAATCCGCCAACCGAAATTTGTGAGCCTGTTGGAATAAACTTACAGCATCACGTGGCGGAATCCTCATATTGGTTCAATGAAATTGTTTGTTATTCATTGGGAGGTCAATACCCTCAAAATGAAATGAGGATGTTTTTTCATCAACCAACGGTGAATTCGGATGATTGCAAAAAGTTGCGAGAACTTGTGCTTTTGTATGGAGGGGAACAAGAAAAATGCGAGAGATGAAAGGCAGCGGAATATCTTGGGTAGGAGAGATACCCAAAGAGTGGACAATAATGCCTTTGTATTGTTTTTATTCGGAGAGAAAGAACAAAAACATTTTTGGAGCGGAAAATAATCTTTTATCTTTGAGTTATGGAAATGTAATACGCAAAGATATAAACACGAGTGAGGGTTTACTGCCAAGCAACTATAACGGTTATAACATTGTAGAAGCGGGCGATATAATTATCCGTCCGACTGACTTGCAAAACGACAAACGAAGTTTGCGAACCGGGCTTTCAAAAGAGCGTGGGATTATCACTTCTGCATACATAGCGTTAAAGCCGAAAAACGGAATTAACAGTCGCTTTTATCATTACTTGTTACACACATACGACATTCTAAAAGTTTTTTACAATATGGGGAATGGAGTAAGGCAAGGATTGAACTACGACGAGTTTGCAAAACTGATGGTTTATTCGCCGTCTGACACAGAGCAACAGAGAATTGCGGAGTTTTTGGATAAAGAGTGCGGGAAGATTGACGGATTGAAAGCGGATATTCAAGCGCAGATTGATACTCTTGAACAGTACAAGCGTTCCGTAATTACCGAAGCCGTTACCCACGGTCTGAACCCGTCCGCCCCGATGAAAGACAGTAAAGTATGGTTTGGTCAAATTCCGTCCGAATGGAAAGAATTGAAAGGAAAATACGTTTTTAAGCAACGTAACGATAGAGGAAATAATATTTGTTTACGGTTACTTTCGCCTACGCAAAAGTATGGCGTTATTCCGCAAGATAAGTACGAAGAACTGACAGGAATGAATGCCGTAAAATTGAATGATAGCACAAATTACGCTTTATTAAAAACTATACATAAAAGCGATTATTGTATAAGTTTGCGTAGTTTTCAAGGCGGTTTTGAATATTCGGAGTATGAAGGGGTTGTTTCGCCCGCATATCAAGTATTCTATCCGATTATCACTATTGCAGGCGGATATTATAAATATCTGTTCAAAGAAAAAGGTTTTATAGACGTAATAAACTCATACACAATGAGTCTGCGTGACGGAAAAAATATTGCATTTGATGATTTTGGCGATACATTTATACCCGTGCCACCGCTTGAAGAACAGCAGGAAATAGCCGATTATCTCGATAACAAATGTGCCGAAATCGAGCAGATTATCGCGGATAAAAAATCGCAAATCGAAACTCTTGACAACTACAAGAAGTCACTCATTTTTGAGTATGTTACAGGTAAAAAGGAGATCGCATTATGAGTGAATGGTGGCAACTTGTTATTGCAATAAGTGGCAGCATTGTCACAGGCATAGTTTCTCTTGTCGGTGTTTATCTTACATTGAGACATAATGAGAAACTAGAACAAAAAAGATTTGCTCAACTGCAAAAAGATAAACAGCAAGAGATAATTGAAAATCGACCGGAATTTGAAATTTGCAGTTGGAACTTCGACACAACAGAAAAAGGGTACGAGCCTGATGATTCTGTTGATATTGATTGCATGTTGACTTTGTATGGTGAGAAATATAAGAAAACTGATTTTGAAAATAAATTGGTTTGTGCCAATTACACGATTAAAAATATAAGCAACAATGTCGTTGAATTTGTTGATTTGTGTTTTTATAACAATCAATACGAATTATTGAATATGAAAAAAGCAAATATAATCAAATTTGTTAAAGATCCAGATGCATATTCAACGACAACGTATATTAGATATTCGGGAATGAAAGTTAAACATAATCAAGAGATAAAGGTCAGGATATGGTATAGAGTCAACAATGTGCCACAGCGATTCATCTCATATTTGTGTTTTATCGGGTGCAGATCATTTGACAAAAGGTATTGGATTCAAAATTTTGAAGCACCGTTTGACGGAATAGAAGATAGTTGTCTTAATACCGAAAGGGAATACTATTCGCTAATACATAGAAAAGGACAATGGGGAGCATAAAATGAATAATATACTCACAGAAAAAGAATATCAGCGTTTTATCATAGATAAACTCGTTTCAGAAAACGGATACATAGAGCGGAAAAGCGTGAAGTTTGACCGTAATTTTGCCATAGACCGAGAAGTTTTGTTCAAGTTCTTGGACGACACACAGCCCGATGCAATGGCAAATATCCGCAAAGTGTATAAGGATGCGACGGAGGATACTGTCGTAAACTTTATCAATGCGGAAATCATAAAATCTCGCAGTAGCCTTGTTTCGGTGCTCAAGCACGGTGTTGAAATCGCAGGATACAAGATCGATTTGATGTACACGAAGCCGGCAACCACTTTCAACAAGGAACTTCTCGACAAATACAACAAAAACATTTTTTCCGTTATGGAAGAAGTGTGGGCAAGCGATACGGAGCGTGTTGATCTTGTCGTGTTCTTAAATGGGTTTGCGATAATGTCATTTGAGTTGAAATGCAATCTTGCAGGACAAAACTATCAAGATGCCATAATGCAATTTCGCATGAATAGAAGCCCGAAAACGAGATTGTTTTTCTTCAAAGCAGGGTGCATTGTCAATTTTGCCATGGACTTGCAAGAAGTGTATATGACAACGCGTCTTGCAGGTGAAAGCACGTTCTTTTTGCCGTTCAATATGGGCAGTGGAACCGGGATCGACGCCGGCAAAGGAAACCCTATATATGCGGATAGATACTCGGTTTTCTATATGTGGGAAGATATACTCAAAAAAGATACGGTGTTAGACCTTATCTCGGAGTTTATCTTTATCGAACGCAAGGAAAAGATTGATGACGTCACCGGCAAGGTTGTTGCAAAGGAAAGTGTTATATTCCCAAGATATCATCAACTTGACGTAATCCGCAAGGCGATTGCCGACGTGAAGGTCAATCGCACGTCGCAAAACTATCTTATTCAACATAGCGCAGGCTCCGGAAAAACAAATTCGATTGCGTGGCTTGCACACAGGCTTTCGTCTTTGCACGACGATGACAATAAGATCGTTTTTGACAACATCATTATTTGCACCGACCGTGTGGTTGTGGATAGACAATTGCAAGACGCAGTGCGTGGCATAGAGCATAAGACAGGGCTTATAAAGGTGATGGACGACAAATGCTCGTCGGCAGATCTTGCACAGGCGCTTCAAAGCAATATCAAGATTATCGGAACGACAATACAGAAGTTTCCTTATATCGTGGATACGGTCAAAAACCTGAAAAACAAGACTTTTGCAGTAATCATCGACGAGGCGCATTCTTCCACAGCCGGCAAGGATATGGCGGCAATCACAATGACGCTTGGCGCGGGCGAAGTTGATTTTGAAGAGGGCGTTACCGATACGCAGGATATGATTGCGGACGAGATTGCCCGAAACGGAAAGCAAAAGAACGTTTCTATGTTTGCGTTTACCGCCACGCCAAAAGCAACGACTTTGGATTTGTTCGGCAGGCTGAATTCAAAAGGACAAAAAGAGGCGTTCCATCTGTATTCTATGAAACAAGCCATAGAAGAAGGCTTTATTTTGGACGTGCTTGCAAATTTCACTGAATACAACACTTATTATACGTTAAACAAGGAAATATCCGAAGATCCCCAATATAAAACGGCAGAGGCAAAACGAAAGATTGCGCGATTCGTCGAGTTGCACGAAACAAATATTGCGCAAAGGGTGGAAGTTATCGTTGAACACTTCCGCACAACAGTTATGCAAGAGCTTGGCGGAATGGCAAAGGCGATGGTTGTTACTGCATCACGCGCAAGTGCGGTGAAGTATCGTCAAGCATTTGAAGATTATGTCGCAAAGAAGGGTTATGACGGAATTCATGCACTCGTGGCATTTTCCGGAAAAGTCAAACTCGACGGCGACGAAACCGAGTATACGGAAACGTTATTGAACGGTTTTTCGGAAGATAAACTGCCTAAACGATTCGATTCCGACGATTACAACGTTTTGCTTGTTGCAAACAAGTATCAAACGGGCTTTGATCAACCCAAACTTTGTGCAATGTACGTTTTGAAAAAATTGCGTGGCGTGAATGCCGTGCAAACGTTGTCGAGATTGAATCGTATCTGTCCGCCGTTTGAGAAAAAGACGTTTGTTCTCGATTTCGTCAACACTTATCAGGATATAGTAAACGCGTTTGCACCATACTATACGACAACGTTGCTTGCAAATTCTGTTACGCCAACGGCAGTGTACAATATGGAAACGAAACTTGACGGATATATGATATTCGATCCCTATGATATAGATATGGCGGCGGAAATCATCTATAAAAAGTCAATTGACGCACGAGCAAAAAAGCAACTGCAGTTTTATTTGCAGCGTGCGGAAAAGAAACTCAAAGAATTCGATATACAAAAGCAAATCGAAATTATGGCGGTCATAAGACACTTTGTGCGTTTTTATGAATTTCTAATACAAGCGTCGTGCTTTGAAGACGTCGAGTTGCACAAAAAGTATTTGTTCTTGACCTATTTCATCTCGTACGTCAGCATATCGCAACCCGGCGGCGGATTTGACCTTTCGGGCAAGATTAAGGCGGATAATTTCATCCAAAAGAAAGGCGAAGAACATAAAACCGTAAAAGTTATGCCGAGTCCGCTTGTTAGATTGCCAATTGCCTATGATTTCAATCTCAACGAAGATCAGATGAAACGTTTGTCCGAGATTATTGATGAAATCAACAGCAAAACCGGCAAAACGTATGACAATGACGTTGTGATCAAATCTATGCTGCAAATCAAGGATTTGATGATGAAATCCGACAAGTTGCGCGAGAGTGCAAAAGCAAATACTGAAAGTGACTTTGCGTTTTCGTATTTCGATGGCATCGACGATGCGCTTATAGAAGGTCTCTCACAGAATCAAGATTTCTTCTCGCTTTTGCTTTCAAATGACGAAATGAAAAAAGAAGTTTTGGGCATATTCGTCAGCGAAATATATAAGAGTTTGAGGGAAGATAGAAAATAATATAAACTTGGATAATATTGTGTTGTTAATCCTTGCCAAGAAATGCAGATAATCCATTTATTGTAAGTTGCATTTGAATTTTACTTATATTCTCTCAATTTGCCTGTTAGACGTGCCGTAGTCTTTGATACAAGTGCGCAAAGAGCACCTAGAAGATATTGTCGTCAACGCAATCATAGATGAGTTGAATCGCCCGGGCGCGATAGAGTTTATAACGAAGAAACTTCTCGAAGCGCAGGATGAGAGCATAAAGAACAATTCAACCGTGAACGCACTTTTGAAAGAGAAAACAAAGATAGACAAACAACTCGAAAACATCGCCAACGCCATACAAAACGGAATTGTGTCGAAAACAACTGCAAAACGATTGCAAACCTTGAAGAACAACAAGAGAAACTTGAGCGAGAAATACTGATAGAACAGAGTAAACAGGCAACGCCACTGACAAGAGCGCAAATAAAAGAGTTTTATTCGGACGCGCTCGAAATGGAACCACGAATGCTCATTGAGTATCTTGTCAAAGAAGTGATAATGTACGATGACAAAATACAAATAATATTCAAATCCCCGATAAACACCGTCCCCGACGAAGATCGGGGATTTTTAATTTATGAGGGAATAAAACAACCGAAAATAATAATTTCAAGACGATGGTCTACAAAGCGCAAGATAATGGTTGAGATAAGGGTGGAATAGCGCAAAACACCTCGAAAAAGACAAAAAAATAACCTAACTTGGAAATTCAAGTTAGGTTATTCGTGGTGACCCTACCGAGGTTCGTAGGCAGCGCGGTTGGCGACTGCCGTAATAGTGGAACGAGCGAATTTATTCGCATAGTGAAACGTCAGTCGGGTGTCCCGAGTTCGGCACGCTAGGCGTGAGGATATGAAATATCCAAACCTTGGTAGAATAGAAAAAACCCGACTGCAATAGTCGGGTTTTGTGGTGACCCTACCGAGGTTCGAACTCGGGTTACCGCCGTGAAAGGGCGATGTCTTAGACCACTTGACCATAGGGCCGTTTTTGTTTTTATCTGGTGGAAGTTACAGGACTCGAACCTGTGACCCCTTGCTTGTAAGGCAAGTGCTCTAACCAACTGAGCTAAACTTCCGTGTGGATTGCTCCACTATGGTAGCGGCGATCGGATTCGAACCAATGACCTGCCGGGTATGAACCGGCCGCTATAACCAACTAAGCTACGCCGCCATATCTTTTGGGTTGTTGCTGAGGGGAGCGCGTTGCGCTCCGCGACAACAAATTTTGCAAGGGCGGACTTGCATTTGACGCTGACGCCTTGACGCCGACGTCGCATTCCGCTTTCGCTGTGGTTGCGGGGGAAGGATTTGAACCAACGACCTCCGGGTTATGAGCCCGACGAGCTACCAACTGCTCTACCCCGCGATATTCAATGCTTGCTTATGATATGATAAATCATAAAAAATGTCAAGCAGATTGAAAAAATAAATTTTATCAAGTTTGAAAAGCAGGGATTTTTTTCGTTTTATGTACAAAATTTTGCAAATTTCATCAAAATCATGCGAAATTTTATTTGGAGTTTTAACGAAAATTTAATGGCCATACATTTTAATGGATTATATCCTCACAAAGCGAAATCGGAGCGAAAAAACGCGAAAAAACGCAATTCTAACGCCTTTCATTGTGGAAAATCACCAAATTGACTAAAAATTAAAAGTGGTTGAAATCGCCAATTGATGTGGCTTGTGGTTTCGGTGGTCGGGGGATAGTATGGATATAAAATATTTTAAAAAATGATTTTAGCCATAAAAAACGCTTGCGCGCCCCGCACGCTACGTGTATAATAGTTTATACTATTGATATAATGCTCGTTATATGGAGTTATGATATGAAAAAGAAATTGATACTCGCAACAGCCATCGTACTTTTGCTCGCAATCAGCGTGTCTATGCTTGTAGGCTGTGACGAAATCATCAAAAAGAACGAAACCCGCGACGCAAAACAAGTCGTTGCGACAGTGACGTACAAGGATAAAACCGAATACGTTTACAAGTACGAGTTGGAAACTGTATTTAACAACTACGCTCCCGCATACGTCAATTACTACGGTATGACGTATGAAGATGCGGCAAACACGCTTGTAAAATCCCTTGCGCAACAAAAGTTGCTCAATCTTTTCGCGCTCTACAAAGTTGCGGAACTCAAAGGCGTGAACGTCCCGACCAAAGCGGAAGAGTTGCTCACCAAGAGTGAGATAAACAAAGCCGTGACCGATTCCAACGAAAGTATGCTTTCAACTCTCGTGTCCATCGTCAAAGACCTCATTACCGAAGATAACGCAAACGCAGGCGGAACGAATACCGACTCCAAGACCGATGAAAAGGTTGAAGTGACAAAGGACAACGAAGTGTTTGTGAGATTCGAGACCAACGGCGCAACTGCAATCGACAAACAAAGAATTGCAAAGGGCACGAAGGCAACCGAACCGACCGATCCTACGAAGACGGGTTACACTTTCTACGGTTGGCATCTTGACAAGGACTGCAACGAAGACGGATACGTCGGTGACGAATTCGATTTTGACACCGCAGTGAACGGCAACATCACGTTGTACGCAAAGTGGGTGAAACACACCGACGCTCGTACGGAAAGACCGACCGTAGAGGAAGAGAAGGATTACGATCCCGAAGACGACACGGTTGAAATTGCCGCAAAATTCTTCACGGAAGATTATCAAAAAGGCTTGTTTGACGCAGACGACGCCGAAAGCGTGTTCAATAAAAAGTTTGTGGAAGCAGACTTTGCAAAGAACGTAGTCTATGACAAGGAAACGACCACTCTCCAAGAGGCACTCAAAGAGTATGTCACGGAAGGTCTTGCCGATATGAAGAAACAACTTATGGCAAACCTCTACAAAGACAACGTCGAAGAGTGCTATGAGTACTATCTCAACAGCCAAATGCAATCCGTGCTCATCGCAAGACTCAAACGCATGATTAAGGATAACGTCGAGGTTTCTGCGGAAGAAATCAAGAAACAATACGACGACGCGGTTGCAAAGAACAACGAGACGTACAAGGGCAATGAGTCCGGTTATAAATCCGCGCTTACGAGTTCTCTCTCCGGAACGTATTATCATCCCACCAAAGATTACGGTTTCGTCATCAACATCTTGCTCAAACTCGACGACGAGAGCATGACCAAGCTTAAGAACTTTGCAAAAGAACCCGGTGCTATGGGACAAACCGTGCTTACCAGACGCGACCAACTCATCGCGGATATGAAAGTCAAGGTTTCCAACCCCAATTACAAATCGGGCTCCGTGATAGAGGATAAAGACGGCAACGAGATCGAAGTTCGCGATCCGATGACCGATGCACTCAATCCCTACAACGACGTTATCGGCAAAGATACGACCAAACAATACGACAATTCTTACGAATACGAAGTGAGCGAGGGCAACTACGCCAACGATTACAACCAAATCGTGGATTTTGAAGAAGTCGACGGCAAATACCAAATCGTGTTCAAAGCAACGCAACATCCGTCGATGGCGTACTTGCTCAAGTCCGTTCCCGCATTCGACTACGTTGAAGGCGGTGTAACGAAGAACGGTATCATCCACCAAATCTACAATACGTTTGACAAGGTCAACGCAGCAACGGGTCTTACTCACGAACAACGCGTATACTGGCTCCGCGAAGTAGCAACGACGTGGTTGTATCTTGTGGGCGACGACAGCGGTGCAGTGTCCTCCGACTCCAATAACAATGGTCTTGGATATATTGTGGCTCCGGACGATAGCAATAAATTTATCGCCGACTTCACGGATTATGCACAAAGCCTTATCAAGAAAGGAACCGGCGCATATTGCACGGAAGAAGTGACCGACTTCACGTCAAGCTATGCAGGAAATAAGAAAGCGTACGTCGTTGCAGACAACCTCGTCACCGAGAAAGACGGCAAATACGTTGTCGGCGATACGAGCAATGCTTATGCGGGCGTGTTCGTGCTTCTCAACTCTTACACCGTTTGGGACAAGACCAATATCAAGGGCGGTGACAAAGATTTTGAAAGCGAGAACGAAACCAATATGACGCTGCCTTACGATTATGTCATCACGTTTGCAAAATCCGCAGACGATGTCAAGACGATTGAAGAAACTATCCGCGAAACATTGAAAGACGCAAAGGCAACCGACCAATACAACAGCCTCGTCAACACCGAGATCAACAATCTCAAAGATACGATCAAGTACAATGACAAGGTCATAAAAGACCTCTGGAAGGATTTGGACTGATTGAATTTTAATCGATACGAAAGGCGATTTGCGAAAGCAAGTCGCCTTTTAATTTGTTTGGAAAGTAAAAGTAACTATTTATTTAATATATATAATTGCGTGCGTGTATAGGTAGGCAACGAATGGGGGGGGGTAGTCGTAACTCCTTAAATGCAATGGCCCCCTCTTTCCGGACGCGCCGGCATTTCTAAAAAATATTATTAAATGCAACTTTCCCCCTTCCTCACGGTGTTTGGACTTC
>ULRA01046996.1_pt1 | contig 10943 bp, 10 predicted proteins | sample 1954981 | NCBI WGS metagenome assembly ULRA01 (sample SAMEA4835669, study PRJEB28245) | human gut metagenome | biome: gut microbiome; material: fecal sample | place: Denmark | collected 2008
TCGTGTTTTATCATATTTATAAGGGAGGAAGTAAATGGTGGCTGTTGGCGGCACTTTTCCTCCCCTTCTTGATGGAGTTTCATTGCAGTGCTTTGTTTGCCTGTGGCTTTTGGTTAGCGGGTATGGTTATCGCTTCAATAAAAAGCAAGCGTTTTCACTCCACACTATTTGTGGCATTCTTACTGTTATGCATTGGTGTGGTGATATTCAACTTTAAACTGTTCTACATGCAGTTTGCCGTTGGTGAAGACCTGAATCGGAATCACTTTATTATAGAACCAATCAACATTGCTATTGGTTTGTACCATTATTTTGTGGAGGGTTTTTATCATGCTTCTACCATTCAGAAATACGTGGTATTTCCAGTTTGTTTTATTACGTGCTGTTATGTGGCTTGGCAGTGGATAAGAAACAAAACCGTTACAAAAGAGCAATCTGTCTTTTTTATTTGTGGAACCATGGCGTTTATTTGTTCATTCGTAGCAGCAGCAGATGAAGCCTTTTGGTTCGATGACCTTAAAAATTTAATCTCCGCCCTAGATGGTTTTTCCTTTGCACGCTTATTTGTCTTCAACCGTCTCTTTTGGTACGTAGCTTTCAGCGCCAGCCTTATGATGTGCTTGCGTAATCGGTATCTCAAACGGATTGTACCTTTTATTCTGATTGTCCAGTTAGGTTATATAATGCTGTCGCGTACTACTTATAACGACTCCATTTATTCATTAGCAGCGAACACGATTCCTTCACTAAAGAAAGATCATCTCACTTGGAAGGAGTTTTATGACGAAGCTCTTTTTACGAAGATAAAGAAGGATATTAATTATAAAGGTGAACCGGTAGCTGCTGTAGGCTATCATGAAATGATATTGATGTACAATGGTTTTAATTGTATCGGTGGATATCTTTCCTGCTATCCCTATAAAGATATGTTGAAATACCGTCGTTTGATTGAGCCACAACTCAACGTGAACGAAGAAATCCGCCATTACTATGATATTTGGGGTGGTCGCCGCTACCTTTATTGTGAAGGTGTGGACTATCAGCCCACTCGGAAAAAGTGTGAACAATCGGTTGAGTTACTTATTAATGCCGATGTATTTCGCAATGAATTTGGCGGCAAGTATATACTTAGTCGTGCGAAACTTTCCAATGCGGCAGATTTGGGGTTTGACTTTGTAGGGAAGTGGGATAGTGTCGAAGGGGTTTATACAATGTATGTTTATGAAATGAAGTAATTTTGTGGATAGAAAATCAAGATGGGATATGGAAAATGAAATGATAGCAAGTAAACTGTCGAATTTTTGATTTAATGGCAATAATATCCCCACTTCGTAATAATAAGATCCTTCTTAAGGGTGGGTTGTTTTCTCTCTTCTCTTTCTTTAATCAGGGTGTGGGCTTCCTGCTTCTGATCATTTTGGCTAAATACATCGTTCCTGCAGAGTACGGAACGTTGAGTTTGTTCAATACAATCGTCACTTTTCTGGGATTTCTGGTGTCTCTCTCAACGAATGGATATGTGTCGGTGTCGTTTTTCAGGAAGAGCCGGGACGAGTTTCGGCAAAGTTTAAGCATTGTCTTCTTGATTACTTTTGCCGTAGCTTCTTTCTTTGCATTGGTGCTATTAGTGGGTAACTCGGCTTTGGCGCGAATGACGGAGCTGCGACTTGCTTTTTTGTGGTCTGCGCTCGCCATTGCCTTAATGAACTGCTATTTCCAGATAGTTCTTGATTATTTCCGCATCCGTGAGAAACTCATTTTTTATGGTTTGCTGAGTTGTAGCTTTGCTATAGTAAACTTTGCTATATCGTTGCTGCTGGTAGTGGCAATGAAACTTGGATGGGAAGGACGTATTTATGCACAGGTAACTTGCGCAGTGCTTTATGGGCTGATTGCTATTTACGTTTGCTGTAGATATCGTCTGTTTCTGTTTAAGGGTATTTCGTGGTTCAAGATAAGACCTATCTTGATGTGGGGTGTTCCACTTATTCCTCATCTGGCCACTTCTTGGATTAAGCAGGGAGGTGATAGGTATATTATCAATTACTATTATACGTTTGCAAAGGTAGGAATCTTTAGTTTTGCTCTCAACTTGAGCAATATCATTGACATGATTGGCTCTGCCTTTAATCAAACCAATTCGGTATCTATCTATCAGGTTTTGTCGTCTAATCTGGATGACAAATGGGAGAGATTGCAACGGCAGACTAAAGCCATATTCATTGTTTATACGATAGGAGTTGTTGCGGTACTGGCCGTTTGCTCTATCTTAATTCCCTTGGTATTGCCACGATATGCAGCTTCGCTTCCTTACTTCTACTTATTGGCTTTGTCAGGTTACTTTCAGTGTATTTATTTTCTTTACACCAACTATTTGTTCTATTATGACAAAACCAAAGATTTGATGATGATTACATTTTTTTCTTCGTTACTTCACTTGATGCTGTCGATGTGGCTGACGCAATATAGTCTCTATTATACCTGCCTGATTTATGTGTTCTTAAAGTTCATCATGGTGGCACTTGTGGTGTATCGGGCTAATTTACTTCTGAATAAATATGTGAAGACGTAGATGGTTATGGAAAAAAAAGGATGTATTGACCCCAAAAAAGGACTGCAGTATGAGTGTAGTCTCTCTTGTAAAAGATTTGAGTATGAAAAAGTTTAATGGAATTACTGCGGTATGTTTTGTGGATTCTGTTTATTCAATGCTGTTGTATCTGCTTGTTTATGGTAAAAAGCAATTTGAATCAACTTATTTTTTTGTTTCAGAAGCAATCTCAGTTGAAGTACAGAGTAAGCTGAAATATAAGCAATTTCTCTCTTTACATAAAATGGAAGCGATGCCTCGTCTTGTCAGGTGTATTTATCGTTTTCTTCTTTACCGTACTTGTTATTGGCATTGGCCTTTTTTAAAGACATTACCCATTTATGGACACGATCACTTGTGGTTTTCATCCGCATTGCTGCATAAACGAACCATGGTGGTAATTGAAGATGGTTTAGGTAATTACGATGAGAAATGGTTGATAAAGCCCCAGCTACGAAAGCATAAAAAACTTTTGCAATTCATTTATGGTCCCAATATTGTGAAGGGTGATTATGGACTAACCGATCAAGCAAAAGAAGTGGTACTGACAGAATTGGCCTCCATACCGGAGTGCTTGAAATCTAAAGCAAAAATTGTAAATGTTCAGGATTTGTGGAAAAAGAGTGATGCCAAGGACTACATTACATCTTTGTTTGGAATTACTGATGATGACTTGTTGATGTTGGCTGAAAAAAAAGTGATTATATTAACTCAACCTTACAATATACAGATTGGAGATGATAATCTTATCGAAATATATCGTAAGATTATTGATAAATACAATTCTGAAGAAGTGGTGATTAAGACGCACCCGCGTGATAATTTGGATTACGAAAAGGCATTTCCGGGAGTGAAAGTATATTCTAAGAAAGTACCCGCCGAACTTTTTGCTCTTTTGGGCATTCACTTCGATGATGTCTACACCATTAATAGTACCAGCATATATTCGTTTCCCCCCCAATCAAATCTACACTATTTAGGTGTTAAATGTCACCCGAAATTGATAGAACTTTATGGACAAGACACTATTGAAGGCCTTGCTCAGAACTGATTGGTTCGTTTGGATCATTTTCTTCTGCTGCCCTATACTTGCCATGCCTATGGTGATAAATGGATGTTATAGACGAAAACGAAATGCTTACGTGCTGTTTGCGTTGTTTATGGGACTGTGTTCAATGTTGTTGTTCCTACCTACTGCTGACGCGTATAGGCATGCTGAATTATTCTATGAAATGGAAACATGGAATTGGGATGAATTATTGCTTTATCTTTCCTTTAATATAAAAGTTGATTTCATACTTTTCCTTTATGAATTTGGAATTATTCAGTTAGGGTTGACATACGGTTTCGTTCGTTTTGGATGGGTGGTCATTGCCTACCTTATATATTTCTACATATATGATTGCATGCTTGATTCTCCACAAATAAAATGCCTCAATCGTTGGTTGGTTTTATGGATGGTTATTTTGGTGGTTCCTATTGGAGGTATTTCTTCTGGCTTGCGCTATGGATTTGCAGCTACATTAATTTCTCTTGTGTTGTGTAGAAGATACTTATTAAATAAAACGGGGCTTATTGATTATATAATAATAGTAGTTGCTATATTTGTTCACTTTGCAACTATATTCGTTGTACCTTTGCTCGTAGCAAATAAATTAAAAATTTTCCCACATACAAAGAAAAACTTTTGGATATTTTTTGTAGTGCTGTTTTTGATTTCTTCATCACTTCCATTAATCTTACAACTCTTTCCATTAGGTGAAATTAATAATTATCTGCTGATGTATACTGAAGGTAAATATAGCGATACTAGCTATCTTTCAGGTAATGTTTTCTTCTGGTTGCCTATATGGATTGGTCAGGTCGCATCTTTGTCATTATTTGTTTTCTTCATATTATATGTGCCTATTAATCATCAATCGTCTATAATGTATAATTTGTTTTTGTTATGGGCGTTTACGTCTAATTATTCGGCAATCAATGGACGTGTACAGTTTTTCTTTTATGGTGTTGGTGTTTTCTATTTATTATATAATGCTAAATTGAAAAATATTCAAATAGTGTTTGGTGTTTTCTTGTTTAGCATCATAACTGGTCAAGTGATAGGTTATAGAAAACATACTGTTACACGTTGGCCATACTTATTTGCACCTTACCCTGTTGCACTTCAAATGGATTATGATGTTAATTGGATTTATAATAATGTTGACCCTAATACTGCAGATCTCTATCTTTGGCAAAAGAGCGGTCATTAAATAATTTATATTAGGAGAATATGAAAGCTTTAATAGTTAATTTGCAGGATTGCGAAGAACGCCGAGATGCAATAAAAAAACAAATGGAAGCCTTGCGTTCTATAGACTATGAATTTATTGATGCTGTAGATGGACGTAAAATGAACACGCAAGAGTTGAATCAACTTTTTAATTTAAAACGATTTAAATCACTTTATTTTAGAGAAGCTCGTCCTGGTGAAGTGGGATGTACCATGAGTCATCAACGATGCTTCCAGGCCATTATCGATCAGAATTTGCCATATGCTTTACTCTTAGAAGATGATGCTGTATTGGGTGATGTGAATCGTATTATTCACTCAATACATACAGTGCAAAATTGGCTTGACAAACAAGAACTACCCACAGTCATATTATTTTCATCATGGTTTTGGCATTGTGAAGATGTAATTAATATTGATGATATTAGGATAGTAAAAGTGTTTGATGCATTTTTTACTTATGCTTATGTAATAAATCGTAAAGCTGTGCTGCTAATGAAGGAAGAACGACCGTTTGTTACTGCTGATGATTGGTTTTACTGGCGCAAAAAAGGTATTCAGATATTAGGAGTAACTCCGTTTGTTATAAACCATCCTACGGATGAAAGTGTGGAGAGTACAATATCTGGTGCTTCTTCAAAAAGGACCACCGTTAATCAGATGCTTTACCGCATTACGCACTTTAAACGATTATTTATACGTAAATGGTTAGAAAGAAAAGGAAACTATGAGAAGTTTAAACCGATAGCTCACGATTTGTTGTAAATCAATTGAAGGTATTAAAGAATGAAGATAGTTTACACAATAACAGGAATGTATAATTCCGGAGGTATGGAGCGTGTATTGGCTAACAAGGCTAATTATCTTTCTCATGCGAAAGGGGTAGATGGTAAATCAAACAAAGTTATTATCATAACAACCGACCAAAAAAATCGCAAGCCTTTTTTTTATCTTTTTGAAGATGTACGTTGTATTGACTTAGGAATTAATTATGAAGATGATGCACAGTTACCCCTCCCTTTCAGGTTGTTTGCTACAAAAAAAAAGAAAGCTATACACCGAATGCGTCTAAGGGACGTATTGTTGAAAGAAAAGGCGGACATCGTAATTTCAATGTTCGACTATGACTTTGACATTCTGTGCGATGTAGAGGACGGTAGTTCTAAAATTTTAGAGTATCATTTTTCTCGAGAGGCAAAAATGATAGAAGCGCGTTCATGGTTGAAACGAACGATACAATCCATGAGACTAAAAAGCTGGTTGAAAATAATTCGAAAGTATGATAAATTTGTTGTTTTGACCGAACGTGACAAGCGTTCGTGGGGAGATTTACCTAATATTATGGTGATTCCAAACTATCTTCCTACATTCCCGGATAAGCTTGCTCCTCTAAATAATAAAATAGTGTTGAGTGTGGGTCGATTATCATACCAAAAAAATTTTCATCTTTTAATTCGAGCATGGAGTAAAGTACATATAAAATGTCCTGATTGGCGACTTGTAATACGTGGGAATGGTGATGATAAAGATAGCATTATACAATTAATTGACAAATTGTCATTATCCGAATCAGTAAGCTTACTTCCTTCAACTTCACAGATTGCTTCTGAGTATTTAAACGCTTCTTTTTTAGCTATGAGTTCAAGATATGAAGGCTTTCCTATGGTGATGCTTGAAGCAATGGCTCATGGACTTCCCATAGTAACAGTTGATTATCCTTGTGGCGCATCTGATGTTATAACTAATGGCTTAAACGGAATTGTTGTTGGCTCCTCTGATTCACTTGGCTTGGCAAATGCCATAATAACTCTTATTAATGATAATGCAAATCTAAGAAAAATGAGTGTTTCTGCGCGTCATAAAGCAGAAGAATATACTGAATCTCGTGTGATGGGAATATGGCAGAACCTATTTCGGGAAATTAGTTCAAAATCTTAAATTTATTTTTGCCTTTTTGTATGAATATATTTCTATCAATAATAATTCCATGTTTCAATTGTGGTAAGTTGATGAGTCGTTGCATAGAGTCTTTGCAACGTCAAACGTGTCAAGATTTTGAGGTGATTTTTGTAGATGATTACTCTACAGATGATACTTGTCTTTTTCTCCAAAATTTCATCGACTCAAATTCGATTTTGGCATCTCTAATCAATGCTCCTTATAATGGGGGACCTGGTAAAGCCAGAGAGCTTGGGGTAAAAGAAGCTAAAGGAAAATATGTTGCTTTTTTAGATTCTGACGATTGGTATCGTGACGATTTTGTGGAAGCAATAAAAAAGCGTATGGAATCAGATATGCTTGACTTGCTATTTTTTGATTATAACCGTTGCTATGAAAGTGGGAAGACTTTTCATATTTCTTCTATTCCATTTTATAGTGACGGGTTTGTAAAATCTGATTTTATGGCTTTAACGGGCGATAGCGTGTGTGGTATATGTATAAAAGCCAACATCATAAAGAAAATAAAAATGCCTTGTTTTTACAATAGCGAAGATGCTGCGGTAGTTCCATTATTGGTATATGAATCAAAAAGTATTGCTTATTTGCCCGAAGCATTTTATAACTATTTTGCGCGTAGTAATTCTTTATCAACATCCGTTAATCCTAATATTTATAAGGGCTTTTTACAAGCAAGTAATTATATACGCCAGAATATACCCGATACTTTGATACGAGAAAAAGAGTTTAGATGTATTAATTTAGTGTTATATGGTGCTGTTTTCCGTGCTTTATTCTCGGGCGTTGACAAACGAATAGTACTTCGCTTTATTGATGATTTTGAGGTTCTGTATCCTAATTGGCGGCATAATAAATACTACTGTCATTTCCCTTTTAGGAAAAGAGTTTTCCTTGCTCTTGTTAGGAATCGATCCTTTCTGCTCATTAAATCTTTTATAAAAACACAAAAAATCGTTTTAAGTTTTCGGTAAAGACTCGTAATAGTTATGTTGAAACTACTGACAAAATATAAGATGTCAAGTAATTGTATTTAATTGGAAAAGAATAGTGTGTAGATTTCGATAAGAACATCGTGGTTTGTGGTGGTATTGGGTTTACACAGACTGTGTATACTATCACGCTTTACAAAAGTAAAAAGATGCTTTGTGGACTTTTATAATGATTGTCTAACTGAAAAGGATAAGAAATATCCGGAACTAAAGGATTTTATGAGTTCCTTATTTGTAATAAAAAAACGCAATAATCTATAATAAGTGTATGAACAATCAATATCAAGTAACAGCTACTATAGTGCTCTATAAAAACAATATAGAAGAACTGAAGAGGGCTATTTGGAGTTTTTTAAACACAAATCTGAAGGTGCGGATTTATCTGGTGGATAATTCGCCTATAGATGAGTTGAAATCATTAGCGTCATTAGATGAACGAGTGGAGTACCTTTTTATGAATTGCAATAATGGATTTGGTGCGGGACATAATAAGATTATGCGTCAGCTTGATAAAATGGGAGAATTCCATTTGGTGCTCAATCCGGATATCTATTTTGAAGCAGGGGTGATTGAGGCTCTTTATGAGTACATGCAGGCTAATCCTGATGTGGGCAATGTGCTTCCTAAAGTGATTTATCCTAATGGTGATTTGCAATATTTGTGCAAGCTTCTGCCTACTCCTATGGACTGGATTGGTCGAATGTTTATTCCTTTTAAGAGTATCAAGAAGCGTATTAATGATAATTTTGAGATGCGCTTTAGCGGTTATGATAAGGAAATGAATGCTCCATATTTATCAGGATGCTTTATGTTTCTTCGCAAATCAGTTATTGAAGAAGTTGGAGTTTTTGACGAAGGGATTTTTATGTATGGAGAAGATACTGATTTAAATCGTCGTATTTTTCAGAAATATAGAACAATGTATTATCCAAGTGCCACAATTACTCATGCTTTTGAGAAAGGATCTCATAAAAAAATTCGTTTGTTTTGGATACATGTTAAGGCTGCCGTTTATTATTTAAATAAATGGGGGTGGTTTTTTGATAAAGAAAGGCGGGAGATAAATAAAAAAGCGAAATTAGCATATACGAATATGAAATTAACTAATCGATAGAACTATCGACAATAAAATAACTGAGTTTTTACTAGTGATTTTCCTAATATATTTTTCATGAAACTTTTATTTACTGGAGCTTCTGGTTTCTTGGGTAGCAATGTGCGTCCTCTTTTGGAGGGGATGTATGGCGTTAAGACTGTGGGGCTGTCGCCGAAGGATGATTATACTATAGATATAGCAAAGGAGATTCCGGTATTGCGTGAACGGTATGATATTGTTCTTCATGTTGCTGGAAAGGCACATTCTGTTCCTAAAACGGAAGCGGAAAGACAGGTGTTCTTTGATGTGAATCTGCAAGGTACAAAGAATCTTTGTACTGCATTGGAGCGGAGAAGAGTGCCACGGGCCTTCATTTTTATTTCCACTGTAGCAGTTTACGGTTGTGCTTATGGTGAGAATATTACGGAAGACCATCCTTTGGATGGAGATACACCATACGCCATGAGTAAACGTCTTGCGGAGGAATATCTACAAAAGTGGTGTTACGAACATAATGTCATTTTAGGTATAATCCGTCCTTCCTTGATTGCCGGTCCTAACCCTCCGGGAAATCTGGGGGCTATGATTCATGGTATCCGCAGTGGGAAATACCTCAGCATTGCTGGCGGTCAGGCACGAAAGAGTGTATTGATGGTACAGGATATTGCAAAGTTGGTCTCTCTGTTGGCAGAAAAGGGAGGCATCTACAATGTATGTGACAGTCATCACCCCACTTTCAGAGAACTTGAGACTACTATTTGCAGGCAATTGGACAAGAAATTACCTTTCTCAATACCTTATTGGGCAGCTAAATGTATGGCTTTGGTAGGAGATTGCTTAGGAAAGAAAGCGCCTATCAATTCTTTGAAACTGAAGAAAATCACAGAATCGCTTACTTTCAGTAACGAAAAGGCGATGCGTGAATTGGGATGGAAGCCGACCCGTGTATTGGAAAACTTCAAGATAGAATGAATGTATATTTAGATGTCATATTGATAGGGCTGGGTATTATATCTTTGGGATTTACATGTATTCAGCTTTGGTTTTACTGGATAATCAAAAACGGATGATGTATTATTTGATGGTCTTGGTTCTGCTGTTTTTAGCAGAACTTTTTTATTTTAGAATAGCTGATAGGTGTAATATCATCGATAAGCCCAATGAGCGCAGTTCCCATACGAAAGTGACTTTGCGTGGTGGTGGGATTATTTTCTATTTCGGGGCGTTGGCCTATTTCCTGACGAGTGGCTTTGAATATCCCTGGTTCCTGCTTGCCTTGACACTGGTGACGTTCATCAGCTTCGTGGACGATATAAAATCCACCGGACAGATGACAAGACTGCTTTTTCATTTCTCTGCTATGGCTATGATGTTTTATCAGTGGGGGCTGTTCTCCTTGTCCTGGTGGTGGATAGTCATAGCCTTGATAGTCTGTACGGGCATCATCAATGCCTATAACTTTATGGATGGCATTAACGGCATAACCGGCGGTTATTCTCTGGTTATTCTTGCTGCGTTGGCTTATGTCAATAAGGAGGTGGTTACTTTTGTGGAAGCGGATTTCATCTATACCGTTATCTGTTCCGTTCTCGTTTTCTGTTTCTTCAATTTCCGCAAGCATGCCAAGTGCTTTGCCGGTGATGTGGGTTCTGTGAGCATTGCCTTCATTCTTCTTTTCTTGATAGGAAGACTTATCATTGGAACGGGTGATTTCAGCTGGATAGTTCTTTTGTCCGTTTATGGGGTAGACAGTGTATTGACTATCATTCACCGCCTGATGCTTCATGAGAATATCGGGCTGCCGCATCGCAAACATCTGTATCAGATTATGGCGAATGAGCTGAAGATTCCCCATATAATGGTTTCTTCTATTTACATGGCAGTGCAGGCAATCATCATCGTAGGATATATAATGTGTTTAGGTTACAGTTATTGGTATTTGGCAGGTATAATTCTTTTGCTTTGTTTTCTTTATATCTGTTTTATGAAGAAGTATTTCGGATTGCACCAGTCTACGTGAGTAATGCTGAAATG
>ULRA01021952.1_pt1 | contig 10884 bp, 8 predicted proteins | sample 1954981 | NCBI WGS metagenome assembly ULRA01 (sample SAMEA4835669, study PRJEB28245) | human gut metagenome | biome: gut microbiome; material: fecal sample | place: Denmark | collected 2008
GAATTGTTCGAATTGTCCGAACGGCTGCCCGAACTTTGGGTCGAATCGGAGGCCGCTTTTGGCTCGGCGGAAACAAATGCGCCGCTTTTGAGCCTGCGTTCAAGCTCCTCCATACGGTCAACAAGGGCAGTCATCTCGGTTTGTTCGTCCGGGTGGCAGACTTTAAGAAGCGTGCTTTCAAGCAAAACCCGCGGCATGGTGACCCAGCGAAGGTTCGGCTGAAGCTGCATCAGAGCATCAAGCGTTCTTTCGAGCCGCGCCTTGCCGGCTGATTCCGCCTGTGCAAGGTAGCGTTCCATCGTGTCCTGCGTGCAGTCAAGAATATCCGCACAGCTTCCGCAAACTTTTGCAAGCAGAAGCGAGCGGAAATGGTTGGAAAGATCCTGAACGAAAACGCCGATGTCGCGCCCGCCGGAGACAACCTGTTCGATGTTTTTCATGACCGCCGCCGTGTCGGAATGCAGCACGGAATCCGCAAAATCAAACAGAAAATCCGCATTCATGCTGCCGAGAACGGACAGAACATCCTGTTGAGTGATAAGTTTTTGCTCCGTGCCGTCCGCGTCGCCGCAGAAGCTCAGACACTGGTCGGCAATGCTCAGGCAGTCGCGCATTCCGCCGTCCGCCGCACGCGCAATGCACATCAACGCTTCGTCTTCAATTTCAGCCCCTGCGGAACGAAGTACGCGCCGTGTGTTCGCCGCAAGATTATGAACCGAAAGGCGGCGAAAATCAAAACGCTGGCAGCGGGAAAGTATCGTTGCGGGGAGAGCCTGCGGTTCGGTCGTTGCAAGAATGAAAACAACATGTGCGGGCGGCTCTTCGAGAGTTTTCAGAAGAGCGTTGTTTGCACTTTTTGAAAGCATGTGCGCTTCGTCAATGATATAAACCTTTGTTTTAAGGTAAATCGGAGCAAACTCGGCCTTTTCGAGGAGCGCGCGCATTTCGTCAACTTTGGAATTTGAAGCGGCGTCCATTTCGATAATGTCTATGCTTTCCGAAACGTCCGTAAGGCAGGCAGCGCATTTGCCGCAGGGTTCGCCGTCCTTCGGGTCAAGACAGTTGACGGCACGGGCAAGTATTCGCGCCGTGCTTGTTTTGCCCGTTCCGCGTGAACCGCTGAAAAGATAAGCGTGGGCAATGCGCCCGGTGCGGATCTGGTTGCGCAGAACATCGGTGATATGCTCCTGTCCGACAACTTCGCAGAACCTGCTCGGACGGTACTGCCTGTATAATGCGTGGTAACTCATGCTGCACACCTCAATTGCTCAATTACTCGGTAGGTACGATTGACAAAAAAACAAAAATACACCCAAAACCCCGTTTCCGAATTAATCGGTTTAATTCGCGTTTGTTCAGCTCAATTTTTGAATTTCATCCGCCCAAAGCCTTTGAACGGCGTCACTCGGCATTCGCCAATCCCCGCGCGGGGAAAGGCAGACGGAACCGACTTTCGGCCCGTCGGGCAGACAGTTGCGCTTGAATTGCTGATTGAAGAAACGGCGATAGAAGTTTTTGAGCCATTTCAAAATCGTTTCATTCGAAAACTCACTTTCGCGGAATGCCTGCTTTGCAATGCGGAAAAGCTTTGCAGGCGGGCAGCCCCAACGCAGAACGTAGTAAAGAAAGAAATCATGCAGCTCGTACGGCCCGACAAGATCTTCTGTTTTTTGAGCAATATTGCCCTTTTCATCGGCGGGAAGAAGCTCGGGAGATATCGGGGTTTCAAGTATTGCGGTCAGGGTGTCGTGCAGCGCAGGGTTTTCGCAGTGCCGCGCATAATAACGCACAACGTATTTGATAAGCGTTTTGGGAATGCCTGCATTCACGCCGTACATGCTCATATGGTCGCCGTTATAGGTTGCCCAGCCGAGTGCAAGCTCGGAAAGGTCGCCCGTGCCGACAACAAGGCCGTTCAGCGCATTTGCAAGATCCATCAGCACAAGGGTGCGCATGCGCGCCTGTGCGTTTTCGTAAACAACGTTGTGACAGGTTTCGTCGTGCCCGATGTCGCGAAAATGCGAACGCACCGAATCCGCAATCGGAATCGTGTGAAGCGTTACACCGAGGGAGTTGCAAAGAGCAACGGCATTTTGTTTCGTGTGTTCGGTGGTGCCGAAACAGGGCATGGTGACGGCGTGAACAAATTTGCGGTCAATGCCCATAAGGTCGCATGCCTTTGCCGCAGCAAGCAGCGCAAGTGCGGAATCCAGTCCGCCCGAAATGCCGATGACCGCGCTCATTGAATGAGTGTGTTCAAGCCGGCGTTTGAGCCCGAGAGCCTGTATCGTCAGAATATCTTTTGCGCGTGCGTTCAATTCGTTTTCGTCATGCGGAACAAAGGGATTGCGCGGGAAGCGGCGGGTAAGTTCCGTTTCGGGAAGATCCTCGCGCGGGACGGGGCCGCATGAACCGAATCCGAGAGAGAAATCAACGAAAAGACCGGAATGCGCAGCATTGCCCGCGCAGAAGCTGTTCACGCGGCGCCTGTCGTAAAGCAGCCGTCCCAAATCAATTTCGGTGATAAGCATATCGTTTGCGTAGTCAAAAGGTGCTTTTTCGGCAAGCAGTGTGCCGTTTTCGTAAGCAAAGCAATGCCCCGAAAAGACCATATCGCTTGTTGATTCACCCTCACCCGCGCTGCAATAAAGGTACGCGCAAATGTTTTTTGCGGATTGAACTTCCGTGATGCGCTTGCGGTAATCCGCCTTGCCGATGATTTCATCTCCGGCGGAACAGTTAACGATTATAAGCGCGCCGGCAGCGGCAAGTTTATCCGACGGAGGGGAGGCAACCCAAAGATCCTCGCAGATTTCAATGCCGAAACGGAAATCGGGATAATCCGTGCATGAGAAGATGCAGCCGTCGGGATTGAAAAAAGTCTGCAATGAATCAATATAAGGCGCGGCGGCGCCGAGTTCCGTGCGGGACGGCACGGCAAAATGCCGCAGCTCATAGAATTCGCCGTAATTCGGCATGTGCGTTTTCGGAACGACAGCAAGCACGGTGCCGCGGGATATGACAACGGCGCAGTTGTAAAGCTTGTCCGCGCAGCGAATCGGCGCACCTATGACGGCAGCAAGCCGAAGGTTCGCGGTTTCGCGTGCGATGCGGAGAAGCTCGGTTTCAACGCTGTCCAAAAGCAATTCGTGCATGAAAAGGTCGCCGCAGGTGTAGCCCGTCATTGCAAGCTCGGGAAATGCGGCAAGCCGAACCCCGTGTGCCGCGGCGAGGTGCAGCGCGGCAATTATCGCATCGGCGTTGGCTTTCGGGTCTGCAAGCACAACTTTCGGTGAACATGCAGCAACTTTGATGAATCCGTCCTTCATATTTTTTTTCTGCCCGCCCGCACCGGTTCGGCATCGGGGAGCGACCTTTCAATTTTTTAAAATTTTATAACTGTTTTTAAGCGTTTTGCGGGTTTTTGTCTGTGCGAACATCACACGGCAGTTCCCCGCGGGCAGACAGAGCTCCGCAAACCGCTGCATCCGTCCCGCAAACGTCGGAAGGTTTTGCGGACCCGAAAAGTCGGCTTGGAGAACAGTTTGTGCAGCTTTGCGGAAAATAAAACTCTTCCACCAAATACATTATAGCACATCGAGGTCGAAATGGTAGCCCCTTTTCAGGAAATGTTCGATTTTTTTTGATTTCCGCACACAAAACGCTGACCTGAGGAATTTTGGAAAGAAGAAATAAAAAAATGCATTTCAAAACGAAAGGAAGAGGCTCAAAAAAAGTCCGCCTTCGGGAAGGATCCTTTCCCAAAGGCGGAACAATTTATCTGAAAACCTGCACGCAGCAGGTTGTTTCGATATTGCACCCCGCTTTAATGTGCGGCGGTGCGTTTTGGTTGTTCAAGCATAATCAGCGACTGCATTATTCGGCGGTTTTTGCCGTGCTGCGCTGGCCGAGAGTTACGGAAACATCGATTTGCGAATTGCTGCGCAAAATGGTGAGCGTCACGGTATCGCCGACTTTGAACTTGCTGACAGCGATGTAAAGTCCGTCGGAGCTTGAGACCGTTTCGCCGTTGACAGCCATGATAACATCATCCTTTTTCAGTCCTGCCTGCTGAGCCGCACTGCCGTCTTCAACGGATACAATGCAGGGGTAGGTGTAAGCACTGGTGAAGAATCCGTAACCGGAGAGGGAAACATCCTGAGTGGAGACACCGAGATAGGGACGGCCGACAACAAAGCCGTAGTCCATAAGGTTGCCGATAACTTCACGGGCAAGCGTGGAGGGGATTGCAAAGCCAAGGCCTTCAATACCGCTGCCGCTGCTCTTTGCATTCACAATGCCGATGAGAGTGCCGTCCGATTCGCGGAACAGTCCGCCGCCGGAGTTGCCCTGGTTGATTGCGGCATCTGTCTGGAGCAGGGTCATGGTCACGTTGTCAATGGTAATGCTCCTGTCAAGGCCGCTGATGGAACCGCGTGTGTATGTGTTGGAAAGCTGGCCGAGTGCGTTGCCGATTGCAAACACGTCTTCACCGACGCTGAGCGTTGAGGAATCGCCGAATTTGGCGTAAGAGAGATTGTAGGCATTGATTTTGATAACCGCAAGGTCGGTCACGCTGTCGGTGCCGACAAGAGTTGCTTCGTAGTCATTGCCGTTGTCAAGGTAGACGAAAATTTTCTGTGCGCCCTCAACAACATGGTTGCAGGTCACGATATAGCCGTCCGCCGAAATGATGACTCCGGAGCCCGAACCTGCAAGCACACTCTTGTGCCCGCTCTGCGCCGTGACGTCGATGCTGACAACGGAGGACATGCAGTTTTCAATGGTTTTGTATTCCGAATCGGGTCGGGCCGAACTGCCGGCGTAAGAAATCTTGTCAGAAGGAAGGTCGCCGGTCTTGTCGCCTGATGAACCGACGGTGCCGTTTGAGCCGGAAGGTGCCGATGTTGCTTGGACGGAAGCGTTCTTTTCGGTCTGTGAGGCAGAAAGCGAATTGTTGATAAACTTGGCGCCGGCAACGATACCGACGGTCAAAAGGGCAACTATGAGAAGGCACGCAACGGCTGCGCCGATGGGCATCCTGATTTTTCTTTTCTCTTCCATGATGTTACACTCCTTTAATTAATAATGATAGTTTCTGTGAAAAGAGCTCGGAGTAAACATTGTTCATGCTGCTCCGCGGGTAAAACCCGTTGAACAGTCCGCCGCCGCATCCCTGTCGGAGCACCCTTGCGGGGCTGTTCGCCGGCCCGATTCTTTTCATGCTCCTATTATAACACGCAAATGCGGCAATTTTGGTTGCCTATCGGTGTATATTGCCTGACAGAATATGTACCTATTTTGTCATTCGACGCGAATATGCCGCTGATTGACCGAAAAAAGAATATTGTGACAAAGTGCGCATCTCGATATGTCAAATCAAAAAAGTACTTGAAACTTTGCTTAAAAGGCAATATAATATAAATGCACCAACCAACAAAGGAGCGTACAAAGTACTATGTCAGTCAAACAGCAGATACTGATTTGCGATGATCAGCATATCATTCACGAAACACTCGGCGTCTACCTCAGAAACGAGGGATTCGAGAGCATTTCGGCATTTGACGGCGAACAGGCGATTGAAGAATTCAACCGCAAAAAGCCGAACCTTGTTATTCTTGATCTCATGATGCCCAAAAAAAGCGGAATGGACGTTTGCCGCGAGATTCGCCAGAACAGCAGTGTTCCGATTATAATGCTGACGGCGAAATCCGAGGAGATCGACCGCGTGCTCGGGCTTGAGCTCGGTGCGGACGATTACATTGTAAAGCCCTTCAGCGCGCGTGAAGTTGTTGCAAGGGTCAAGGCCGTTCTGCGCAGGTATTCAATGCAGGAAACGGAACCCGCAAAGATTCTGCATTACGGAAACCTTGAAATCAATATAAATAACTACGACGTAAGGCTGAACGGCGAAAGACTGCCGCTCACCCCGAAAGAAGTCGAGATCCTTCAGCTGCTTGCCTCACATCCCGGAAAGGTTTTTTCGCGCGAAAAGATCCTTTCAATCGTATGGGGCTATGAATACTACGGCGATACGCGCGCCGTTGACACTCAGATTAAGCGCATTCGCCAGAAGCTGCAGTCTGCGGACGATTGCGGATGGGAGATAAAAACCGTTTACGGTGTCGGCTACAGGTTTGAGGCATACGGCGATCCCGATGACAGACAGGACAACGAGGAACGCAAAAAACTGCCCGAAACGCCGAAGGCATACGATTTCGTTGAAGAAAAGCCGACGGAATGAAGCGGACAGATTTTGCCCTTTTGAACCGTTTTGCAAAAATGAAAATGAACTTCAGGGCGAACCCGAAAGGCTGAAACGCTGCGGGTTCGCCTGCTGATGTTTTTTCTGAAATGCGTGTGCGGCGTGTTTCAGCACGGCCCCGCAGAAAACGAGAGATATGAAAAGATCAAGCCTGTTCAGAATAATTCTTTATATTGTGTGCGCAATCACGGTGCTGCTCGTGATACTTGTTGCGTGCCTTTTTTCCGTTGTCGGGCATGAAATGTACGCCGGAATGAAAATTGACGAACTGAAGCCGAAAGCGCAGTCAATATCGCAGCGCGTGACAAAGCTGTATGAATCAAACACGGACAAACGCACTCTTGCGAGGATGCTGCATCTCGGCGAATTTTCCGCATCGGATGCAACAATTTACATAATCGAACCTAACGGTGCGGTTGTTACAACGGCAGAACAGGATGAGTACGACCAAAGCGTTGAAACCGTCCGCCGCTGCTTCCAAACGGTCATTCAGGGGGAAGAAATTGCTCTTCCGTCAACCGATATAGGAATTGTTGTCGGCACGCCGGTGTATTCCGATTCGGGTGATATAATCGGTTCCGTGATACTTGTTGTCGGTTCAAAACAGGCTGAAAGCACGCTTGCAAAGCTTGCGGTGGAACTCGGCCTTGCAATGCTCGGCATTGCACTTTTGATGCTTATTCCGATAGTTATCATATTCAGCAAGGTAACAAAGCCCATTCGGCACGTTTCAAACGTTGCGCTGCAAATGGCAGGGGGAGACTTGACCGTTCGCGCCAAGGAAGAGGGAAGCAACGAATCGCGTCACCTTGCGCAATCGTTCAATATTCTTGCGGAAGCTCTTCAAAACAATATTGACAGCCTTGTTGTTGAGCGCAACAGGCTGCGCACCGTGCTTGACGGCATCGGCGAGGGCATTATTTCCGTGGATAAAACGGGCGTTGTCACGCATTACAACTCCGCTTCCGTGCAGCTTTTGGGCGGGAAGGAAAATACCCACCCCGCAGCGGCGGCCGGTTATCCGAAAATTGCTGCCGTGGCGATAGAAGCTCTTGATACGGACGAAGTGCGCAGCTGTGATTTCACGATCGGCGAAAGGATGCTCCGCATTGCGGCAACCCCGATTCACGAGGAGAACGGTTCGCTTTTCGGTGCGGTTGTGCTGATAACGGACGTTACCGAAAGCGAGAGACTTGAACAGACGCGAAAGGACTATGTTGCAAACGTCAGCCATGAGCTGCGCACACCGCTTGCATCCATTCGAAGCCTTGCGGATGCGCTTAACGACGGAATGGTGCAGGATGAAAAAGACAGAAAACGTTACTACGGCTATATCCTGCGCGAATCGATACGCCTTTCAAACCTTATCAACGACCTGCTCGAACTTTCAAGGCTTCAGAGCGGCGGCGTTGCGTTCTCAAAGGGACGGGTTGAACTTTATGAAATTGCATACGATGTTGCGGACAGGATGAACGATGCGGCGGCACAGCGCGGCAAAAGCGTGCGGCTTGAAGCTCCCGAGGGCGAATACTATGCATACACAAATGCCGACCGCATTGAGCAGGTGCTCATAGCATTGGTTGACAATGCGATAAAACACGGCACGGACGGCTGCACGGTCAGCGTGAACCTTTTCGAAAATGCGGAAAAGAATCGCTATGAGTTTGTTGTCAGCAATCCCGCGGAAGTCGATCCCGCCGACCTTGAACATCTGTTTGAGCGATTCTACAAAGCGGATCATGCGCACACGGGTGACGGCACCGGACTCGGCCTTGCGATAGTTTCCGAGGTGCTTAACCTTCTGGGCGAAAAAATCGATATTGAGTACGAGAACGGAATCATTGCGTTCCGTTTCACGGCCGAAAAATGCAGCACGCCGAAAAAACACCGCGCCTTGCAGAAGGCGGAGAATAAAAATGAGGACGGAGAACCGACGGCTTGAGACGGAGGAGTCGGAACGAAATGAAATGATTATTTCGGATATTTCATCGGAAGAAACAAAAATGCAGACAGAGGGACTTGAATCCTGCGGACTTTTTGCAAACGGCGGAAAATCATGCAGGCTCTGCCCGCTTGATTGCGGAGTTAACCGTGCGGAACATGCGGGCGTATGCGGTGTGGGCGGATTTGCAGCGGAAAGCCTCGGAAACAGGAACCCGTACGAAACCGCGCTCATTGCAAGAGCGGCGCGGCATTACTGCGAGGAACCGCCGATTTCCGGCGCGGAAGGCAGCGGCGCGATCTTCTTTTCGGGCTGCAATATGGGCTGCATTTTTTGCCAGAATATGGACATCAGCCAATCTGCAAAGGGCGTTGTGAAGGATGCGGGGGAGCTTGCGGACATAATGCTGCGCCTGCAGGAACTCGGTTCGAACAATATCAATTTGGTTACTCCCGCACCGCATGTGCGCATGATTGTAAAAGCCGTTCCGCTTGCACGAATGCGGGGATTGCGCATTCCGATAGTTTACAACACGAATGCTTACGAAAAGGTTGAAGCTCTGCGCCTTATGGAGGGGCTTGTTGACATCTATCTTCCGGATTTGAAATACGTAAGCTCCGCCGCCGCAAAAAAATACAGCCGAAGAGAGGACTACTTTTCCGCTGCCGCTGCCGCCGTGCGGGAAATGCAGCGTCAGTGCGGGGTTTTGCAGATCGATAAGAACGGAATTGCAAAGCGCGGAATGATCGTTCGCCATCTTGTTCTGCCCGGTTCGGTGGATGAAGCGCGCGGAGTGCTGGATTTTATCAGGGAGAATCTTCCTCTCGAAACACATATTTCACTGATGAGCCAGTATACACCGATGTTTGAGCTTCAGCCCCCGCTTAACAGAAGGCTCCTGAAGCGCGAATACAAAAGGGCCGTTGATTATGCACTTTCCCTCGGATTCGAAAACATTTACACTCAAAGCCTTTCATCCGCAAGCGCGGAATTCACTCCGGAGTTTAACGGCTTTTTCGAGTGATATGCGAGCGGAGAGAACGCATTGCGAATATAAAAAGCAAATAGTAACTGTTGTATACTGCCGTGAATGCGCATGACGCACACTCGCGGTTTTTGATTTCTGCGGAATGCAGGCGGCAAAAGGCGCATAAACTGCGGCATGAACGGATTTCAAAAAACAATTGCGGCTGTGCTGCTGGCGGCCGTGCTGCTGTTTATGATCTATCTGCCGAAATGTGCGGGAAAGATGCTTGAACGGGATCAATATCGCGAATGGCTCGAACCGGAGGAGGAGGAATTTTCGGGCGTTATAAACGTTTGGCATGTTGTCAGATTCAAGCCGTATATGGGCAGTGTGGGAGCATGGCTCAAAAAAATTGCGGACAGAGCGGAACGACGACATTTCGGCGTTTATTTTGAGGTTGAATCGATTTCGGAAACGGAAGCGGAAGCGAAGCTTCAAAACGGAGAATTTCCGGACGTGATAAGCTTTCCTGCCGGTTTTTTGAACGGCAGGGAGCTTCGAATCATGAACGGAACCGAGATTTTCGGTATCGACGGCACGGCTGTGGGTTTCGGTGACGGATACGGGGCCGGGGAGCTGCCGGCGGGCTTTGACTGCGGCATGGACGGGCGGACGCTGCGTGCACTTCCGTTTGCGGCGGGCTGCAAGCTTGCGCTGTTTTATCCGGAAAGGGTTACTGCGGCGGAAATGACCGAAATACTGAAACCTATTGCGGAGAACGGCGAAAGCAAAGCCGATGCCGATTCTTGTTCAAACGACGGATTCGGAACCGAGGCAGGGAAGTTTGAACGGAGCAGCGTTGATGAATTTAAAAAGGGCAAGGGGGATTTCTGCATCGGTGATGCGCGCGCGGCGGGAGATATGGAAAGACTTGCTGCCGCAAACAAGGCGAAATATTTCGAGGTGATGCCCTTTTGCAATGAAACGGACGAGGTGCAGTTTGTGGGCATTTCGGCGAAAACGGAGCGCGAAAAAATGGGCTGCATTTCGGAATTTATTGCAGATATGCTTTCCGCTGCGCGGCAGAGCGAGCTTTGCACATTGGGACTTATGCCGATGAACCCTGCGGCGGAGAAAAAGTTTGAACAGTCCTTTTTGACGGAAGCATACGGGCTTTTGAGCGAGAGCATCCTTAACCTCCCGAACGCTTTTACCGGTACGGCGGCGCGGAGAGCCGCTTTTTGACAAACGCCCGCCCGTTTAAGCCGCTTTCAAAAAAAGATGAGGACGAAAAACCTTTACAAACGCCTGTTTTTGCTGTAAAATACAACATGGGGATTTGTGCCGCGGCATTCATTCCGGAACGGGAAGCATTTGAACGCGATCCCCGAAACAGGAGGAGAGGAAACGGGATTTTTAATGGAAAAAAACGATATGCTTGCAAGGGCTCTCGGAAATCTGCCGTTCAGGCGGAATGTTCGGGCGCGGGAATTCACAACTTTCCGCATCGGAGGTCCCGTAACTTTTTTTGCGGAGCCGAAGGATGCGGACGAGCTTTGCGCAATGCTTTCTGCGGCGCGGAGCTGCGATTACCCTGTGTATATTATCGGCAACGGCAGCAATCTTCTCGTTTCAGACAGCGGCGTTGAGGCTCTGTTCATCCGAATCGGTGCGCGCATGGCGGGCGTCGGGTTTGACGGAACAAGGCTG
>ULRA01071678.1_pt1 | contig 10847 bp, 7 predicted proteins | sample 1954981 | NCBI WGS metagenome assembly ULRA01 (sample SAMEA4835669, study PRJEB28245) | human gut metagenome | biome: gut microbiome; material: fecal sample | place: Denmark | collected 2008
TAGACAAAAACTCAAAGGGGTGTTATTGCTGAATAGTTACTAAGTATTTCACACGTACTCCATAGTTGAAGTTTTGTGTGCCGTTGATGCCTGCATAATTGATTGCAACCAACTGCCCTCGCAGGTTTACCACTGGCGACCCACTACTTCCGGGGAGGGTCGGTATCGAATACATCAACTTTTCATGGGTCTTTTGACTTATACTGCCATGATTGAATTGAGACTTAATACCTTCTTTGGTGATAGCCAGTTTAGGACCAAGGTTGAAGCTGGTCATAAACAATTCGCTATTTTTGTCCTTGCTGATTCGCTTCTCCAGTTGTTCCCTCCAGCCATACGTTTCCAATGGATCGGTTTCGTCCACCTGGAATACATACTTGCCCAATGGTGTTGACTTATCCTTCAGCTGTATGATTGCCAAGTCGTGCTCCATATCCGTCTTAGTCACCACACAAGGCACAAAGTCTTTCGTATTGGTCACATAGGTGTTGTTATAGGCTATACTGACCTCATTGTGATACTTAATTTCAGAGTCGCTCGCACGAATTTGGTCCAAATTGTTGTATATTTGCGCATACTCTTCCATTTCTTTCTTAATCGCGTCACGTATATCTCTTATCTGGAAAAATTCCTCGTATGTAACTTCTGGGTTCACATTGGCATAGTCGTAGGCTTCCTGTGCCGTTTCCAGCTTCTCTTCATAATCACGATATTTCATCTCTATCATCGTCTTGAGGGCTTCAATGACCTTGCCAACCTGTTTGTTCACCTCCTTGTCGGCTACAACATTTGACACCACATGAGAGTTGGTGACAATTTCGCCAGTTCCAGAAATAAAGAATCCTGTTCCGTAGCTCGTGGAAACCTCTACAGAGTCTTTGTCCAGGGCGAGCCCGTCCAAGTCTCCTTCTTCGTCAAATGAAGAAAAAAAGATCGATTCTCCATTTGACAACACCACCTCGTAGTAACTTTGGTTCTGTACCAAAACGACACCACTGCTAATAGTGTCTTCAAGCTCTTTTTCTGTCATATTCTCACATGAAGAAAGCAGAAAGCAAAGCGACAACAAACTAACGATAAACTTGCTCATATTATTTTTTTGTTTTTTACTATATATACTGTAACTCGTATTGGCTTTGACTGCGAAATGCTGAATGGAATGATCTCGACCTATAAAGTGAATGACCACTATAATGTAAGACCTATGGGGTTATTATTTCTAAGAAAGCGCTGGGCACATAGGCTGTCGCTACTGCCACCACATCCCCAACAACTACTGCCACGCGTTGTTGTCCATGCCATCTTGTTACCCTGCCTGTGACACCCGTAAACGCACCTGTCGTGACACGTACCAGTTGGCCTTTCCTAAATTTAGGCACAACTCCAGACGGAACCACTATATTGCCCGCTTCGGACTCACAAATGATTCGTAGGCTCTCCATCTGCGAGTTTGGGACAATCATGGGTGTCTTCTCTATCCTACGATCAACATGACTGTGGCGGTAATAAAAGCGAACGTAGGGAAGGTTTACATTGTCGTAAACAAAAGACTTGATCTGGTCTTCCGTGCCGTAAGCGAAAAGGATGTTGGGCAGGCGCGACTCAGTGACAACCTTGCGCTTGCCTTGGACTAGTTTAACCACTTTTATCGTGGGACAAAAAACAGAAACTCCTTTTTTCTCCAAATATTCACACGCATTCTTCTCCCGTCCATAGGTGCAGCGCAAAGCGTACCAATGAGAGGCTGCTGTTTGTTTGCGATCGAGCGACATGGATAAGGAAGGCGCATATCGGGTGGACACCCCTGTATGTGAACTCTCGGCTGATACTATGCTTTGAGCTTCGGGGAGGGCGCAGGAGGTAAGTCCTGTGCTCGAGGGATTTTCACCGCCTCGTCGGGTGTTCACATTAGGCAATGTGTCCATTTAGGTCGTGTCTTAGTTCCAGGTCTGGATGACACTAACAAAAAAAGCGTGAACCGTCCGTTGTCCGATCCACACTCTGAGGCCGTGAGAAAGTGCCCTATACTGCTGAACGAACAACAGTATAGCCCACGCCGATATGATATATAGCAATTATCGCACACTTACACAAGCCGAGGATATTGTATGCCATAGTGGCAGAGCACAATATCTGCTCATGCAAAATGTGACAACTTGGTATATTCACACCCGGGACATCTACCGTTGTCATGTTCAAGGCAGTACATTGTTTCTCGAAATTTCTCACGTTTCAGAGTGTACGTTGAACTTGACGCTTGTAAACGCCTTTTATGTCTGGACTGCTTAGACAAAGCTGGCTGAGGCACGTTTCGACATGCTCCTGCTATTGGGGCTGCTCTACTCTCGAGCATCACAGCTTTTCCCACCCTAGGCCCACTTCGTATAGTGTTCACCCTCGGGATGACTCGCTACACTTTGTACGGCGTAGGCTGCCGACTCTATCATAATGGAAAGAACTCGTCTCACGGCATGATTGTGGTCTGGCTTTTACAGTCCGACACAAATTTACAACTATTTTATGAATCAAAGAAAAGTTTCTTAAAATATTTTCATTTTCAACCCCTAAATTTACATTTTCAACCCCCTAAATTAACATTTAGAGGGTGGGAGCGTCCCAAAAAACGGAACAACAAGTGTAGTTTGCGATGATTCACTACAACCTGCTGACATGGGAAAACAATAGCAACAACAAGTACTAAAAAAACAACGCTTTCGATAAGCCATGCGCAGAACCGAGCTTGATCAAATTATGCCATGGCTAGAAAGGGTGCCATGAAATGGAGCGCTTCGCAGGGACACAATCCTGCCGAAATGAAACAACAAGAAACAACGCTCCGCGAGGGTCCATGTGGCACAATAAAACGAAATCAAGTCTTGTGAGAGACCAAAATCAATCTTTGAAGCGGATCGTTGCTGTACTCGTCAGATGAGTTGGCTCTGCGTATTTAGACCGAAATGGCAAAAATATTCCCAAGATATTTTGTCGGGTTTACTTACCACCAAGGCTCATCTTAGAACATATTTCATAGCTGCAGGCTGCGGATGGAAGCAAGGGGTTTCTTGTAGCCAAAACTACGGGAAAAACGCGAGAAAAGGCAATAATGGACGCTTTGTGACTAACACAGGCTTTGTTAAACGAATACGGAGAAAAAGTTAATGGGTCGTTAATTCATGCAAATCGACTTGCATTCGGCAGGGCGCGGGGTTATCTTTGTATAGCTGCTGCGCCTTGACGAGTGATGCATCAGCCATCGCTGTATGAAAGGGAGAGCACAACAAGCAACCGTAATGTAAAATATAATCCAAATACAGAACAATGGAAAAGTTAAACTTCTTGCCTAGAGCATCCGTCAGGAGTCGCATCCTATCGATCTCGTATCGTTCTCGTATTGATCCCGTATCAATCCCGTATCAATCCCGTATTGTTCTCGTATCGTTCTCCTATCGTTCTCCTATCGTTCTCGCTTACAGAAGCGGAAACAATACGGAAACGATACGTAAACGATATTTGTTCGATGGGAAGATGATACGAGGTTGACACGTAGCTGATACGTGGAAGAAGGGTTTCCGAGATTCAAGCCACTGCAGCTGCCAGAAGCAAATTTGTAGGCAGCATCCCCACAAGTCGGTTCTTCATTTGGAGCATGGAAGGACCAGCATAGGGCGCTCCTCCGAATCTTGAAGCAAGCATGGACCAGACGACCCAAACAACTCGTCGAACAAAGAGCAACCCGCTTTCACTATCACTGCAGTGACTTCAGTTCTTCTATCATCCTACCAAGTTCAGAATAAGTGTAATTTCTGCCATCAGCAAGTTTCTCTTCCATGGAATGCTTGGCGTGACGGATAGCCTTGTCAAATTCGCCTCCTTTCTTCTCAAAATAAGAATGCAGTCCTTTGCTTTTTCGAAAGAAGTCTATCGTCTTTTCATAGCCACACTGCTTCTTCAGATCCAGCAGAAGTGCTGACTGGTCGTTGTACATCCGGGCCGTATAACGGAAATAGTACAAGAAAAAGAGTTCGGTACAACGGTGCGTCTCAAAGAAACGCACCTCGCAATAGACACCTTTCTTCGGTTTATTGACTGGATTGGCATACTTCTTCTTGAGACGCATATACTGACTACGCTCAGGTTCCTCGTCCTTTGTGTCCATGTCGATCACACAGAACACCCGATCGTATCCGTCAGCTATACCTTTTTCTATTTTCTCCTCCAGTTCCTTCATACTCGTATGCTTGGGATAATCTGGCTTGATGGTCATCCCCCTGAACACATCTCGCAAGGAGTTGAAATAATAAAACTCCGTAGGGCCCTCGCCTAAAACAAGGACTGAATGTTTGAGCTTACCCATACCCACTACTCGTCTAAGTCTATAAAAAAACTGCCCAACTCTGGTTTAGCCCCCAAACGGCCTGTACAATAAGAGTTATAGAGCGACAGATTCCGATGCAAGCCGAAAGAGTCTCCACGCGAATATTCCGATGAAGCCGTACTGTGGTTTTTCTCCACAAACCAGACCACCCCTCGGTTTTCATTGATCAAATCCTGTGACAGCAGCGTCGTCTCCTGACTCGTGATGATCAGCTGAGATCTTTCCGAGTTGAATATAAACACACTCAGATAATAGAACAGAAGATCATAATGCAGGTCTTCCCCCAATTCGTCCAAATAATAAACTTGATCGGAGGTGATCATGTCATACAAAGCGTCAAGGATGCGCACATATTTCTGCGTACCCTTGGACTGAAACGCCATAGCAACCTCGAAATCTCCATGATCCGTATGGTTCAAGAAGGCCACGGAGTTGTTGGTGGGCCTCAGCAGTACGTCTTTCACATTTTCTGGAATACTGGCTTTTGAGACACGTTCACGGTACTCCTGGGGTACAAAGCGGTCTTCTATGACAGGACGGTATGCCATGATGTTCAAATCGGCCTTCTGAAGCATTTGCGTGAAGAACTTGCGCTTTTTGTGGTCTTCGTAGGCCTCCGACAATATCTCAACAAGCCCCTTCTCTATGTCTCCATCCACATCGTGATAATTGGTCATAACTCGCCGATGGAGGGAGGCAAAGGGTCCTATATCCTCCTTCAAAGCCGCCTTTCTACAGACGGACAAGACACTATGATTGTTCAACGTATTCTCACGGATGCTCTCCTGTGTCTTGGCAAGCAACTTGAGACTGGCGCCAAACTTGATATCGGCCTGGATACTCTCACCGACGAAAGAACGCTCATAGAACAACGCCTTTGAACCATTGGGGTAATAGTTTAAGACCTCATGCAAAATACGCTTTCTATTGAAACTGACACTATAGTCGTACCTGACACCGTTGGCGTAGAAAGAGACATACATTTCCGTAGGATCCTCTGGGGTCAAGGCAAAGGGCAGAAAGCCCTCTATCTCCTGCTTCGCATCAGATTTGGGAGAGACCAACAGACGGAAGACCTCATTTAATGCGACAAGCATATTGGACTTTCCTGACGCATTGGAGCCATAGAGAATGCCCAACTTGTAGAGGAAGACTCCTTTGGAGATCTCCACTACCAACTCTGAGGCAGGACCTTTAGCCTCAAAGGAGAGCTCCTGTCTGTCTCGTATGGAGAGATAGTTTTTCACCCAAAAATCTCGTATCATCTTTTTCGTGCTTAGTTCTTTAGGCGCAAAGATAGGTCTTTTTGGGCTAAACAAGAAATATTTTGCCCGTTTTCGTATTTTTTCTACGAAAATTAGGCAAAATTCACGCCCTGCATCTTATTTCTGGTTTATACGGAAATGGATTGACAGGGTTGTTTGTGCTGATTCAATACAGCCTGCTGACAAGATAAACAACCAAAACAACACCAACAGGACGGTCCACTGTCCGATTCCGCCACCACGAGTCTGCCACTTTGTCACCCTGTCAGTTTGACGAGACAGTTTTGGCGCATTGGCACGCTTTTCGCAAAGAGAAGGGTGAGGCCCGCAAGGCAAGTGCCGAGGGATCTCGCAGAAAAGTCAAAAACAAAAACGATTAAAAATATTACGATCATGACAATTAAACCGTTAGCAGACAGAGTGCTGGTTCTTCCGGCACCGGCAGAGGAGAAAGTGGGTGGAATCATTATTCCCGACACCGCCAAAGAGAAACCGCAGCGCGGCAAGGTGATTGCCGTCGGCGAGGGTACGAAGGACGAGAAGATGATCCTGAAAGCCGACGACGTGGTGCTTTATGGCAAGTATGCTGGCACGGAGATTGAGAACGAGGGCACGAAGTACCTCATGATGCGCCAGAGCGATGTGCTCGCCATCGTCACCGAGTAAAGAGGTGGTGAGGGACGCAACGAGTTGTAAAATTGTATTTATCAAATAAAAACAGAAGAAACGATCATGGCAAAAGATATTAAATTCAATACAGAAGCACGCAATCTGCTCAAGAGCGGTGTGGACCAGTTGGCCAACGCCGTCAAGGTGACACTCGGCCCGAAGGGTCGCAACGTGGTGATTGGCAGAAAGTTTGGCGCACCGCAGATCACCAAGGACGGTGTGAGCGTGGCCAAGGAGGTAGAGCTGGAGGACAGCCTGGAGAACGCAGGCGCACAGCTTGCCAAGAGCGTGGCCAGCAAGACGGGCGACGACGCAGGTGATGGTACGACCACGGCTACGATTCTCGCCCAGGCCATCGTCAACGAGGGTCTGAAGAACGTCGCTGCTGGTGCCAACCCGATGGACTTGAAACGTGGTATCGACAAGGCCGTCAACGCGGTGGTGGACTACATCAAGGACAACGCCGAGGTGGTAGGTGACAACTACGACAAGATCGAGCAGGTCGCTACGGTGAGTGCCAACAACGACCCGGAGATCGGTAAGCTGCTGGCCGACGCCATGCGCCAGGTGAGCAAGGACGGTGTGATCACCATCGAGGAGAGCAAGACCCGCGACACCAACATCGGTGTGGTAGAGGGTATGCAGTTTGACCGCGGCTACCTGTCTGGCTACTTCGTGACCGATACGGACAAGATGGAGTGTGTGATGGAGAATCCGTACATCCTCATCTACGACAAGAAGATCAGCAACATCAAGGACTTCCTGCCCATCCTGCAGCCTGCTGCCGAGAGTGGCCGTCCGCTGCTGGTGATCGCCGAGGATGTCGATTCTGAGGCTCTCACCACGCTGGTTGTCAACCGTCTGCGTGCTGGCTTGAAGATCTGCGCCGTCAAGGCTCCAGGCTTCGGCGACCGCCGCAAGGCCATGCTGGAGGACATCGCCGTGCTGACTGGTGGTGTGGTGATCAGCGAGGACAAGGGTCTGACGCTTGACAAGGCTACGCTCGAGGAACTGGGTACGGCCAAGAAGGTGACGGTCTCCAAGGACAACACCACCATCGTCGATGGTGCTGGTGCGAAGGAGAACATCAAGGAGCGTGTGGCTCAGCTCAAGAACGAGATTGCCAACACGAAGAGCTCTTACGACAAGGAGAAGCTGCAGGAGCGACTGGCTAAGTTGGCTGGCGGTGTGGCCGTGCTCTATGTCGGTGCCAACTCCGAGGTGGAGATGAAGGAGAAGAAGGACCGCGTCGATGACGCACTCTGCGCAACGCGTGCCGCTGCCGAGGAAGGTGTCGTCGTGGGTGGTGGTACTACCTACATCCGCGCTCAGAAGGTGCTCGCCGACCTCAAGGGTGAGAACGCCGACGAGCAGACGGGTATCAATATCGTCTGCCGCGCTATCGAGGAGCCGCTGCGCCAGATTGTCGCCAACGCTGGTGGCGAGGGTGCCGTGGTAGTCGATAAGGTCCGCGAGGGCGAGGGCGACTACGGTTACAATGCCCGCAAGGACATCTACGAGGATCTCCGCGCAGCTGGTGTCATCGACCCGGCCAAGGTAGCTCGCGTAGCCCTGGAGAACGCAGCATCCATCGCTGGCATGTTCCTCACCACGGAGTGCCTCATCGTCGATAAGCCCGAGAAGGAGCCGATGATGCCCGCAGCACAGCCGGGTATGGGTGGAATGATGTAATTCTGCAACACAAAACCCCAAATATATTTGAAAAGTGGAGGTAGTCCCCTTGGTGGGAATGCCTCCACTTTTTGTTTTCCCATGGCCTGACGGCGGGAAAAATCGACAAAGGCAAGGAAAAACCACAAGAAAACAAAAGATTCTTTCCGTTTACAACCTTTATTAGAAAAAATATGATTACTTTTGCAGCAGAGGAGCGGACGGATCGTACTCGACGACACCCATCCGCCTACCCCACTAATGAACCTTCCAAGACAGAAACCTATAAAAGACAGAATAATGATGAAACAAACGATGCACAAATCCACGACTTCCGCAATATGGCTTGCGGCTGTGGCGGTCATAGCCCTCGTGGCAAAGCCGACAAGCACCTGGGCGCAAAATCCCAAGACCTTCACGGAGTATGTCAACGAGATCATCGAGACGCAGCAGGAGCAGGATGAGCCTGAGGGAGAACGCGTATTTTTCACGCCTTACCTCACGAATGACACCCACTACATGGTGATCTCCGACATCAGTATCAACACGCTGTACAACGTCTGCGAGGGCGCGTTCTGCGTCATGGACAACAACCTCCTCACGGTGTGGTCGGTAGATGGAGCGTATCTGTTTGGTCCGAACTGGAAGCCCCTCGGACTGTACGACACCCACCCGATGTGCTTTGACAACGGAGCCTTGCTGGTGAAGTCGGCAAAGAAAAACAGTCTCGGCAAGGAGTACTACTCCATCCTCTACAAGAACGGAGCGGTGCGCAACCTCGACCCGTCATGGGAGCCCCAGTCAAGGTTTGTCGATGGACTGGCTGCCGTGACCAAGAAGCAGGGCTACACCGAGATGGGCAATTTCTTCATCAACACGCGGGGTGAGAAGATGCCTTCGCCCAGCAACCTCTATTTCGGCTATGACGGCGAAAAGACGCGAGCCCTGAGATGTGGACTGCGCGCCTTTGAGACGAAGGACCACAAGTGGGGCTACATGGACGAAAAGTGTCAGGTGGTGCTGCAGCCGCAATGGGACAAGGTGCGCGACTTCAGCGAAGGCTACGCCTGGACGTTCAAGAGAAACACCAGCGACGGCACCCACACCGCCACCCTCATCGACAAGACGGGCAAGGTGGTACAGACGGTACCGAGCTTCTCTGCTATGACGTCGCTCAGCAGGACGTATATGATCGGTGATGTTTGCGACGGCAAGTACTACCTCTACTCCAACGAGTCGGAACCGACGACGACCTACTACGACCTCAAGGGCAACGCACTGGCGATATCCCACGGCGGAACCTCCTTCTACGAAGGCCATGCCCTGGTGCGCGGCGTCAAAGACACCTGGGACCGCATCTTGCTCGTCGATGACGACTTCACGGTGATGGACAGCTACCCCACCTACGCCAGTGGCGGACACGATATCTATGCCGACGAACTGTGGGTGACGAAGCCCTTCGAGCCTTTCGGCCTCCATACCATCCATTCGGGATCGGTCGTGATAGACAGCAGGGGACGACTGGTACTCAAAGAGATGAGTTCGCCATGGTCTTCCGACTACATCAGAGGATTCAGCCAGCCGAGCAAGGATGGCTATATCGTGGCAAACAACATCAATGTCGGCGACAAGCGATACCTGGCGCTGATCAAATATACGGGTGAGATCGCCTGGCTTTTTTCAGCAGAAACTTTCTCCGCCAAGGACTTGACAGGATTCATCAAGGCTCCCAACTTCAACGACACGACGATAATAGTAAAAGATCCGCCTATCACCGATAAGCCCAAGGGACCCACGCAGGTGACAGACGCGACCTACAAGGTGAACATCGTCTGCAGTCCGAAGGAAGGAGGCACGGCCAGCGTTGTGGGCAAGTCGCCCATCAAGTATGGTGACAAGGTCTCCATCAAACCGGCTGCCAACGAGGGCTGGGTGGCATCGAGCATCAACGTGGGAAAACAGGAGGTGGGCAAAGAGCCGTTTATGGTCACGGACGACGTGACAGCCACCGTGTATTTCCTCCAGCGTCCCGTCTTTGAACCGATCGACCGGACCAACACCTACGAGGGCAAAGTGAAGATCATGGAACTGGACGACGCGCCGGTCTATGTGACGCTCTATGCCACGATGAGCAAGGACAAGGACATCAGTTGCCCGTTTGGCGACAAAACCTACGGCTACCTCACCTTGATGCTGGACCCGAAAACGAGATACACCGGCAAGGGAGTGTCGGTGAACGGCTTCTTCCCGCCGATGAAGATCATCGGTTTCCAGCACGAGGGCGGCAAGCAATACCTCGTGGCCGATGGCGGATCCATCATGTACCACGACCTGCGCGTCACGACAAATGACCTGCTGGCCAACCTGTGGTTCAACCTGCTGGTGAGAATGGACGGCTTTGAGTCGGGAAGCATCGTCCCGCGCCGCTACCGCATCGAGATGACCAACGTCAATGAGAAAACGGGCGAATGTACGCTGGGCAACCTGGAGGTATTCTCCCGCAGCAAGGGATGGGTGCCGGGACAGGATCCGTCGATTGCCAGACACACTGCCAGCAAATTCCCCTCGCTCAGCGGTGGCGCCCACGACCTGGGCATTGCAGCTGACTACTTCAAGGGATGCACGCTGAAACTGGCCAAGAAGCGCGACGACGTGCTCTGGTATCCGCCGCTCGAATGGGCAAAGAGCCAGACCGAATATGACAAGAAGATAGAGAAGATGAAGGACACCTACCTCCACTTCATCACCGATTGCGAAGCGTTGTTCGGCCTATAACATCATACTCATCTTTTACGCAAGAACAAGAAAAGAATGAAACTCATCACCACCAGCGACTGGCACATCGGCAACCTCTTTCATGGCAGCGA
>ULRA01101881.1_pt1 | contig 10837 bp, 15 predicted proteins | sample 1954981 | NCBI WGS metagenome assembly ULRA01 (sample SAMEA4835669, study PRJEB28245) | human gut metagenome | biome: gut microbiome; material: fecal sample | place: Denmark | collected 2008
TTCGTCGAACAGACCGACAAATCAAAATATTTCGCTTGCCAAACACTATCGTTTTTATTAAAATTAGCAAATAATCTACAGTCATGGAGGGAGAAACAGTATGACTATTGATTTATTAAAGCAAAATCTCATAACAGCAGCAGAAATTAAGGATGCCGCGGAAAGGGTGAAAGCCTACCGAGGTGTTTTAACTGATGCCATTGACTATATCTACGAAAGCACAAACACGCACAAGCCCGAAAAGGCATCCCTTCTCGAGCTTGTAGATAGTGATGTGCTGGCTAACTATGTCCAGGATAGTGATGTGATTAACTCCCTCCATTATGTCCGTATCCTTGGTATGAATGCCGAGCATGATCAGAAGATCAAGAAAACTGCCGACAAGCTTGCATACGATAACCTTGCATATTTTATCGGACTGATCGAAGCTCAGGAAAAAGGCACTCGTGCTCAATATCAGAAACCGCCTTATATGAGCGAGGCAAACACAAGAAAGCTCTATATCGACCTTTACCTCAAAGAAGCCGGATGGGATGTACTCGACACGGAGAACGTTGCCATTGCCGGAAAAGCCGGAATTGAGATCAAAGTCGAAGGTATGCCGAACGCCCAAGGCATTGGATTCTGCGACTACGTTCTGTACGGTCGAGATGGCAAGCCCCTTGCTATCGTAGAGGCCAAGAAAACAAGCGTATCTCCCGAAAAAGGTCGCCATCAGGTGGATCTGTACGGCGAGTGCATGAAGGCAATCTACGGCTACAAGCCGATCCTTTACTATACCAACGGCTATGTGACCAAGGTTATCGACGGTATCTATCCCGATAGAACCGTGATGGCATTCCTCACCATTGACGAGCTTGAGCTGATGATGCAGCGTAGAAACCGTGGAAATATCACGGATCTCAAGATTAGCGACCGCATCACCAACCGTCCATATCAGAAAATGGCTATCACAAACCTGTGCGAGTGGCTCAATCAGAAGCACCGCAGAGGTCTGCTCGTTATGGCTACGGGTACCGGAAAAACCCGTGTTGCCATTTCTCTCGTTGATGTTCTTTCAAGAAACAATTGGGTAAAGAACGTCCTCTTCCTTGCAGACAGAACCTCGCTCGTAAACCAGGCGAAGAAGAACTTCGCAAAGCTGCTCCCTAACATGAGCATCTGCGAGCTGTCAGGCAATGAGGAAAAGGACTATAATGCCCGTCTCATGTTCTGTACATATCAGACGATGATCAACTATATCGATGCAGAGGATAAACGCTTCACATCCGGTCGCTTCGATTTGATCATCATTGATGAGGCACACCGTTCCATCTTCAACAAGTACGGCTCTATTTTCGCCTATTTCGATAGTCTGCTCGTAGGACTTACTGCGACGCCTAAGAGCGAAGTGGATGCCAACACATACCGCATTTTCGGATGTGAATCCGGCATTCCGAACTTTGATTACTCCTTGGAAGAAGCAGTCAAAGACAAATACCTTGTAAACTACAAATCGTTCAGCAGAACCACGAAACTGCTGAAGCGAGGAATCAAATATAATGAGCTGACCGAGGACGAGAAACGGCAGCTCGACGAATACTTCGTTGACGAGCCGCCTACGCCGGACTTTACTGTCTCGGAAAAGGAACTCTTCAAGAAGATATTCAACAAGAACACCTGCTGTGAAATTCTCGAAGAACTGATGCAATACGGCATCAAGACCAACGGCGGTGAACTGCTCGGCAAGTCTATCATCTTTGCCTATAATCACCATCACGCACAGATGATCGTTGATTGCTTCCACGAATTATACCCGGAGCATCCGGCGAACTACTGTCAGTTGATCGACAACTACGTGAAATATGCGGATGATCTCATTTTGAAATTTGAGAATGACGATGAATTCCGCATCGCAGTATCCGTGGATATGCTCGATACCGGCATCGACGTTCCTGCTGTCGTGAACCTTGTGTTCTTCAAGCCCGTAAAGAGCAAGATCAAGTTTGTGCAAATGATCGGTCGAGGAACACGTCTGTGCGATAACCTCTTCGGAGAGGGCAAGGATAAGACGCACTTTATCATCTTCGACTACTGTGGCAACTTTGAATACTTCGATGCCCATCCCGACGGTACTGACGGTATGGGAGGAAGATCGCTGTCTCAAAGACTGTTCGAGGTTCGCCTCGACATCCTCCACGAACTGCAGCGCATTGAGTATCAGGAACAGGAATTCGCACGAAGCTACTATAACAAGACGAAGGATCTGCTCCACGCAGCCGTGTATAAGATCAAAGGACACAGTGCAAGAATGCAGGTTCGCGCCGAGATGCAGTATGTCGATAAGTATAGCGACTACGCAACGTGGGAATCCGTATCGCCTCTTATGGTGAAGGAAATAAAGGTTCACATCACGCCCTTGCTCGATAGCGGTTTGGAAGGATTCGATCTCTCCATTGCCTTCGATATCCGAATGCTTGACATCGAACTGTCTATGCTGGTCCAGGGCAACACCGGAATGGCAACTCGTGATGTTAAGACCGTGCGTCAAGTTGCTCAATACCTGCTGACTGAGAAAGCATCCATTCCGCAGGTCTTTGCCAAGGCAGAGCAGCTCAAGACACTCGTGAGTGAGCAATTTTGGGATGCTCCGTCTCTTGAAAAATTGGAACAGCTTCGTGTTGACGTGCGCGACCTCATGCAGTTCCTCGACAAGTCTCCGAAGAAACAGATCGATGTCAATATCGACGATACCGTCGAGCCTTCGGGATACGACGGCGGTGATACTATTATCGATATCAGAACCTATCGCGAGAAAGTCTTGGACTACCTCATTGAGCATTCCGACAATGAGGTGATTCATAAGATTCAACGGCTCGAGCCGATCACCAACGAGGATCTGAAAGCCCTTGAAAAAATCTTATGGGAAGAACTCGGAACGAAAGAGGAATACGAACAGACAACGGATATCGATAACCTTGCCGTGTTCGTTCGCAGCCTCATCGGACTGAGCCAGGAAGCCGTTAATGAGAAATTCGGCGAATATCTCAACGGCAATGTTCTGAACGCACAGCAACAGGAGTTTATCAGGGCTATCATCAATTATGTAAGAGAAAATGGCGATATCAGCCGCGAGGATCTCATTGAGAAATCGCCCTTCGACAATTATGATATCCTTACACTCTTCGGCGATAATATCACAAGCGTACTGACCATCGTCGGTATTCTCCACGACAGTGTAAATGTAGCAGCATAATAGATTAGAGTCGACTGAATGTTATATACCTATGAATTAACGCATGTCGAACGCATCTTAGAAAGCGTCGCATTCGTGCGGCGCTTTCTGCAACAAAGGGAGAGTTGGTTTTAACGACAAGGAATTTCTTGATGCAATGGAACACATTGTGTCAGCTCTTATGGAGAGGGGCTACGATCCGTATGCACAGCTCACCGGTTATGTTACGGAGAACGAGCCTACATATATCACCAGCTATAAAGGGGCGCGACAGCTCATCCTCACCCTTAACAAAGAGCAAGTGCAACGGTACGTGGAAAGGATGATGAAATGAACCCATCAACTTACATACCAATAATCATTTTATGGATTATCATATTTTATGTTATTTTCCGCAATCGGCGGGCAGTTGTCGCAAGACAAATCATCAAGAAAAGAAAAATGGAGGGCAATACCAAAATGAAAGAGCTTGCAAAGAGATTTATTGATAAAGAATGCGTGATCTCCTCCTTTGATGGAAATCACCAGTACGAAGGCATCATCAAAGAGGTAACTGACGGAGCTATATTGGTCGAGAAGGACGGCAAGATCGAAGCACTTAATCTCGATTTTGTAATCCGCATTAGAGAATATCCGAGAAATAAAAAGGGCAAGAAAAAGTCTATTGTTTTAGATTAATACAACAGGAGGAAATGTTATGGAATGCTTTATTACGACAACGATAGTGGGAATTATCCTGTGTGTGCTCGGTTGTGTGAATATGACGGGTAATATATCTTCTCTCCATTGGTATCACAGACAGCGTGTTACTGAGGAGAACAGAAAGCCCTTCGGTAAACTCGTAGGACTTGGTACGCTGACGATCGGCGTTGCTATAATTCTATTCGGTATCCTATTTTGGATTTATGAAGTGGCTTTGATGGAATGGTTGATCATCATGGGTTCAATCATTCTTGGTGTTGGAATTATTGCCGGACTTTGTCTCAGCTTCTATGCAATGATCAAATATAACAAGGGTGTTTTTTGAGGAGGTTCGCTATGGAAAAGACAACAGTTGGAACCGTAATTTCTGTGAAGAAACAATGGTGGCTGAAGGTCAATACGAAGCCAGTAAGGATGCACGCTCTTGACGGTGCGACCTTCCCACACATCATTACCGTAAAATATTCCGTGAACGGTCAGGAATATACAAGGAGAAAATGGATCAAAGCCTGCGATACTCCTCCGGCTTTGAATTCGGAAGTGACCGTGATGTATGATGAATATAAACCGAGCAAAAGCAAGGTTCTTTGATTATGGAAAGTTAGGAGGATGAACTATGGGATACTGGTTCTTTATGCTGGCGATGAATTTGCTGTTACCTGCCATAATGATTATATCGGGTGGGTACTTTATGAAGAAGGCACCGAAGGAGATCAACTACGTATTCGGTTACCGTACCAATATGTCAATGAAGAATAAGGATACTTGGGAGTTTGCCCACAAATATATGGGGAAACTGTGGTTTCGCCTTGGGTGGCTGCTGATTCCCATTTCGGTTATTCCCATGCTCTTTGTCATTGGTAAGGGTGAGGATATTGTTGCTACGGTCGGTTCAATTGTGATGGTTATTGATTTGATAATTCTTATAGCACCTATTTTCCCAACAGAAAAAGCACTCAAAAAGACCTTCGACAAGGACGGCAACAGAAAGGCAGAATAAGCGATGAAAACAAAATGGAAAGATACACCGCCGCTACATAAGGTGATTACCGTATTTTCGGTTATCGTCAGCCTTGCAGTTGTAACGTTGGCAGTATTACAAATATTCGATATATGGACACAGGCGATCAATCTGTGCATTCCTCTGATGGGGGTAAATCTGCTTTGTCAGACCTATATGCAGTGGAACACAAGTCGCAAGACTGCATATTTCAGTCTCGGCTGCGCAGTGTTCGTTTTTGCCTGCACAATAGCAGTTTTCTTTATCAAGTAATGGGAGGTGTACTATGGCAAAATTAGAACACACATTGAATGGCAATTTTAATCAGTGGCTAAGCAGAATTGAAGATGGAATACTCAACGGCAGTATGTCTGCATCCTTGGAGGAATCCAGTGACTTTCGTAGCGGTGATGCTCGCTGCAGCGTTCGAGTTTTTGAAAGATATAGTTATGCCGGAGGCAACCGTGTGAGTCTGAGTGTTACGCTCTTTCAAAATGGTGACGGTCCGATCAGCCTTTCGGCTATCACAGCCGGAGGAAGTCAAGCTCTGTTCTTCAAGGTCAACACCTGGGGCGAAGAAGCCTTCCTCGATAAGCTGAGAGAATTGCTGTGATGAGGTAACGTATTATGGCAAAGCACGAATTCGGAATTATGGAATCTGCTCCGGTTAGCGGAAAGCGGTATGATGAATATGAACCTAAGAAATACAACTGCATATCTGTTGACGATGATTACATTGAGGGTATCCAGGAGCAACTACTTATATTCGAGAGCTTCTGCCATACCATTGACATCCCAATGAAGGGACTCAACTATATCGGTATTACGCTGATTCCACCGAAATCCTTGGACGCATTTCTAACGGTTATCGGAGATGGCTCAGAGTATGCAGATCTAAGGAAACTGCTGATTGATGCAATGAGCAGAAACAAGTATGTGATCCATTATGGATTGTGAGATAGGAGGTAATCTCGATGAAAAGCATTAAACCAGGACGTGGCCCGTCAATGATGGGCGGTGTGGTTGGAATATTTATGATTGGGTTCGGTATCCTCTGGACCGTCATAGCTGCCCAGGCAAGCGGTATCTTTGCAATCTTCGGTGTTCTGTGGACTTGCGTTGCCATTGCAATGACCGTCTATAATTTCAAGAATGCCACGGGGAAAAACCGACACTCGACCTATGATATTGTTGACAGCGAGGAAGAACCTGATCCGCTGAACGAGCGCTTCGGTAATCCGCAAGCTACCACAGAGAAAAAGAACGACGTAGATAACAAGTTCTGCCCGTATTGCGGAACACCCGTCGCCGGTGATTTTGAGTTCTGCAATAACTGTGGCAAGAAACTGCCGTGAGCAAAGGAGCAAATGATATGAAGAAAGAGAACGTACACAAATTTTTGTTTGGGATCTCTGCTCTCTTGGTATTGGGCTTTGCAGTGCATACCGTTGTAGATGGCATCAGATATGACAGTATGCTGACCTCCTTTCCGTTCTACGCTTTTATAATCGCCCATGCGGTTGAGTACCTTGTACCGGCACTTATTATCTGTGTTGCCGGATTGATCTGCAAGAAGAAATTTGCAAAGAAAGAGGATTAACAGAAATGATATTAGAACTGAAAAATATAGAAAAATCCTTTGGTGAGAAGAAAGTCCTTACCGGAGTTTCATTCAAAGCTGAGGGTGGCAAAGCCTTCGGACTGCTTGGCAGAAACGGTGCGGGTAAAACTACATCTATCCGAATTTTAATGGATGTGTTTCCTGCAAACAGCGGTGAAGTGCTGATCGACGGTCAGCCCATCGATTACAATAAGATCGGCATCGGATATCTTCCCGAAGAAAGAGGTTTGTATCCGAAAAAGATTATCATCGATCAGCTTACCTATTTTGCAGAGCTGAAAGGCATGAGCCGCAAAGCCGCCGTGGAATCCATCGACTATTGGCTTGGTCGTCTCGGCATGGCTGAGTACCGTAACAAACGACTTGATACTCTCTCCAAGGGTAATCAGCAGAAAATTCAGCTTATTACGGCCCTTGCTCACGATCCCGACATCGTTATTCTGGACGAGCCGTTCTCCGGTCTGGACCCTGTAAATGCGATGCTCTTAAAGGATGTGGTCAAGGAGCAGATTTCCAAAGGCAAGATCGTTCTGTTCTCCAGCCATCAGATGAGCTACATAGAAGAATTTTGCGACAGCATCGCTATTCTTAATAACGGCGTTGTTGCTCTGCACGGTGATTTACACGACATTAAGCGTGACTATCCCCGTAACCGCTTGGTAGTCCGTACAGAAATCCCCGATTCCATCATTGCTGATTTTGGTTCTTCCTGTACGGTTATGGAAAACGGCAGCTTGATGCTTCGCCTCGCAAATCCTTCCGAAAAGAAAGCTACTATGACTCGCCTTGTAGAAAATTACGATATTGACGAGGTAAAGGTCTTTGAACCTTCCCTCAATGATATTTTCGTAGAATACGCAGGCGATGCCGCAAAGGAGGACTAAGCAATGAAACAGTTTGGTAAGATACTCAAATTTGAACTTAAATATTATCTCAAGAACAAGGTGTTTGTAGGCGTTACGATTTTCCTTGTTCTGCTGATTGCAGCGGTTATGTTCTTCCCGCGCATCTCTGCTATGTTCGAAAAAGGAGATGTAACCGATACACCTACAGATCTTCCTGTAATGCTTGTTAAGGCCGACGATCCTGCTCAGACAGAGATGGTGCGTGAGACCTTTGCTGCAGCATTTACCGGCTATGATGTGCAAAGCACCGACGCTGAAATCGGCGACATTACGGGCAAAATTACATCCGAGGATGTTGAGTGCGCTTTTGTTATGACAGGGCCGACATCCTACACCTACTATGTCAATAACCTTTCTATGTACGACTCCAATTCAGCTATTGCTGATGAGGTCTTACAGCAGATCTACCAAATGAATGCCATGATTAATGGTGGTATGACGGCTGAGCAGGCCGGCGAGGTTATGAGCATTCAGATCACTGGTGAGGTTGAAAGTCTCGGCAAGGATCAGTTTCAAAATTTCTTCTATACATACATCATGATTTTTGCACTGTATATGGTTATCCTTCTGTACGGTCAGATGGTGGCAACCAACGTGGCAACCGAAAAGAGTTCCCGTGCGATGGAAGTGCTTATTACCAGTGCGAAGCCAAACAGTATGATGTTCGGCAAGGTGTTGGCGTCCTGTATTGCAGGATTGGTGCAGCTCGTTGCTGTATTCGGCTCGGCACTCGTATTCTATAACCTTAACAAATCCTACTGGGGCGATAATATGATTGTGGATTCCATCTTCAATATTCCTCCGGAATTGTTTGTTTATATGCTTGTGTTCTTTATCTTGGGCTTTCTCATTTATGCCTTTATGTTTGGCGCTGTCGGCTCCACCGCATCCAAGCTGGAAGATATCAACACTTCGGTTATGCCGATTACAATGCTATTCATTATTGCCTTCTTTGTGGTGATGTTCTCGATGGCATCCGGTAGCATCGACAATACCTTAATGACCGTCTGCTCCTACATTCCGTTCACATCGCCTATGGCTATGTTTACAAGGATTTGTATGAGTACAGTGCCGCTGTATGAGATTTTGATTTCTGTCGCTATCCTTATTGGCTCAACGCTTGGTATTGGATTCCTTGCGGCAAAGATCTACCGCGTGGGCGTTCTGATGTATGGCACAACTCCGAAGCTTGGTGCAATTTTGAAAGCGGTTTGGAAGGCGTAATATGATGGCAACAATCCTTGAAACAGAGCGACTCATCCTACGTCCTTGGTTGGAGGATGATGCCGGGGAATTATACAAGTATGCAAGCGATCCCGATGTTGGCCCGGCTGCAGGTTGGCCTCCGCATACAAGCGTAGATAACAGCCGTGATATTATTAGTACCGTTTTATCTGCATCCGAAACATATGCTGTTTGCTTAAAAGATAGCGGAAAACCTATTGGTAGCATTGGGCTACATCGTAATGATCTGGCAACTGCTGAGGACGAATACGAGCTGGGATATTGGATCGGCAAGCCCTTTTGGGGGCAGGGTCTCATCCCGGAGGCTTCTCGTGAGATTCTTCGTTATTCCTTTGAAACACTGAAAATGAACCGCATTTGGTGTGGGTATTATGACGGAAACGAGAAATCACGTAGAGTGCAGGAGAAACTTGGCTTCGTATATCAGCGTATGACCGAAGGGATTGAAGTAAAACAATTGAGCGAGATCCGCACAGGTCACAGTAACCTTATGACTAAGGAACGCTGGCAAACGGTAGAACTGTTCAGAAGACAAAAGACCCTTTTGGACACATTCCTTGAAAAGAATGCAATTACCAATGCCCAATACGATAAAAGCCTTGGTGTTTTGCGAGAAAAGATGGGAATGCATGGAGTAAACTAAAAAAACGGAGGTGTGGAAGGATGAGCAAGAAAACCTATATCGCAATCGATTTGAAATCCTTCTACGCCAGCGTGGAATGCGTTGCCCGTGGACTCGATCCACTGACCACCAACCTCCTCGTCGCAGACGTTTCCAAGACCGAGAAAACCATCTGCCTTGCCGTGACTCCCTCGCTGAAAGCACATGGGATCTCCGGCAGAGCAAGACTCTTTGAAGCGGTGCAGCAAGTCAAGATCGTCAACGCACAGAGAAAAGCAAAACTCCGTGGAAAGGACTTCACCGGCTCGTCATACGACGATACCGAGCTGAAGAAAAATCCCTTCCTGGCCGTGGACTACATCGCAGCTCCGCCGAGAATGGCGTTGTACCGTGAATGCTCTGCCAAGATCGTGGCGACCTATCTCAAATACGTGTCGATGGACGATATCTACCCCTACAGCATAGACGAGGTATTCATCGACGCAACCCACTATCTGAACACCTACAAGATGAATGCTCACGACTTCGCTCGAATGTTGATCCAGGAAGTCCTAAAGACAACCGGTGTCACCGCTACCGCAGGTATTGCCGAAAATATGTATCTTTGCAAGGTGGCTCTTGATATCACAGCCAAGCACATCCCACCCGACAAAGACGGTGTGCGGATCGCCGAGCTGGATATGATGACATACCGCAGAACGCTGTGGACACACCGTGACCTCACCGACTTTTGGATGATCGGCAGTGCCACAGCCAAACGGCTCAACAAGCTCGGTCTCTATACGATGGGCGATGTTGCCCGTTGCTCCCTCACCGATGAAGAGCGACTCTACCGTGAATTCGGCAAAAACGCCGTCTACATCATAGATCAGGCGTGGGGCTGGGAGCCTGTGGACATTCCGAGTATCAAAGCATATAAGCCCGAATCCACAAGTGTAAGCTCCGGTCAGGTGTTGACTCGACCTTACACCTTCGAAGAAACCAAGATCATCGTTCGTGAGATGATCGAGAACGTCGTCCTCGACCTTGTTGACAAGGGAATGATGACCGATCAGATCGTCCTTATGGTGGGCTACGATATTGAGAACCTCACCGATCCGAAGCGACGAGCCGCCTATCACGGAGAGATCAAGACCGACCATTACGGCCGCCAAGTACCGAAACACGCAAGAGGTACTGCCAACATGGGAAAGCACACCTCGTCCACCAAGTTCATCACCGACAAGACACTGGAACTGTTTGAGCGAATTGTGGACAAGAAACTGCTGACTCGCCGGCTTACCATCTCGGCAAATCATCTGCTTTTTGAAAGCGAGGTGGACACCTCCTCCGCAGCCGAGCAGCTGACGCTCTTTGACGATCCCGACGAGATTGAACAGAGAGAACAAGCAGAGCAACGAGAAAAACGGATGCAGAAGGCGGTCATCGATATAAAGAAACGCTTCGGTCCCAATGCGATCCTAAAAGGAACGAGCTTCCAGGACGGAGCAACCGCCAAGGAACGCAATGAATCCATCGGCGGTCATAA
>ULRA01068873.1_pt1 | contig 10824 bp, 10 predicted proteins | sample 1954981 | NCBI WGS metagenome assembly ULRA01 (sample SAMEA4835669, study PRJEB28245) | human gut metagenome | biome: gut microbiome; material: fecal sample | place: Denmark | collected 2008
AAAAACGGAAAATGCAGCATAACCGACGAAAGAGTAGACTTTGGGGTTTATCGACAGACTGGAGCAAACAGCAAGAAACTGTTTGCTCTTTTTTATACCTATAAACTAAAATTTATATTAATCAATATGATTTTTCAAGTTCCTTTTTAAGCCGTGCGATGATTCTTTTTTCGAGACGGGAAATGTATGACTGTGATATTCCCAGCATATCTGCGACTTCCTTTTGTGTGTGCTCCTTTGATCCGCCGAGCCCGAAACGCAGGTTCATTATATTTCTTTCCCTGTCGCAAAGGCGCGATATCTGCTCGTTAAGCATCTTTTTTTCATCTTCCTCTTCTACCCTTCCGCCAACCTCATTGGCATCACTGCCGAGTATATCTGACAACAACAGCTCATTTCCGTCCCAATCAACATTGAGCGGCTCATCTATCGATATTTCGGTTTTCAGCGCCGTCGTTTTTCGCATGTACATCAATATCTCGTTTTCTATACACCTTGACGCATACGTTGCAAGCTTGATATTCCGCTCGGGGCAAAATGTATTGACAGCCTTTATAAGTCCTATAGTTCCAATCGATATAAGATCTTCGATACCGGCTCCGGCAGCGTCAAATTTGCGCGCTATGTACACGACCAGTCGCAGATTATGAACAATCAGCTGCTCACGGGCGAAAGCGTCGCGGTCAGTGCCCAGCATTGCGACTGTTTTTGCTTCTTCCTCGCTGCCAAGCGGCGGAGGAAGGGTCTCCGGACCGTTTATGTAAAAGCATCCGTCTTTTGTTCTGAACTTTGCTATCAAATTTTTTATAAAAGTCAGAAGATTTGTCGCTATTATTTTCAAGATCAACACCATACCCTATATATTTTATGCGCCAACCGCCGCCGGCGGAATTATTACCGAATAATCGCTGCCTAAGCTGTCGTTCGAAATTACAACTACAGGATGCTCGATTGTATATTTTTTTCTGCCGTTACCAACTATCGCCTTGTCGATTTTTACTGCCGGCATCAGCCTTTCGCCCGAGACTGTCTTTACGGGAGATACCCTGAACCTTAGCTGCAATTCTCCGCTTCCGGGCGGAATAAGCGAGACCATGTTGTCGGTATCGTTTTCACCGAAAAGCTCTTTTGACGTAAAACGGTCGATTATTATGACTACGCTGCCGTCAAATGCGTCAAAAAGTGAATGACCGGTATCTATTATTGCATCGGCTGTAACGTATTTATCATAAAAATATAGGCATACCTGGCAGCGCCCGGCGTCTTTGCAGTTTCTTTTCATAAGTTTCCTGGCGGCTGTCATGATTATATAAAATACAAGCGACGCCGTGATGAGCGTCAGTGCCGAGATATCAAAATAAACGACACCGTTATTTATACTCATAACCTTTGGCCGGGACACCATGTATATTCCCATCATAACTCCGGCATAAACAAATGAAACAGCGTAAAATATAAGCAGATTCACTGTGAATTTTTTTAAACTTCCGAATCCGAATGCTATAGCCACACCCGTGACCGACGCCGCAAGCCTGATGCCTATTTCGGGCAGGACGGGCAGCTGCGGCAGAAACACCGAAAGCGAAAACAAGGCAGCGGCAAGTGCACCCAATATTGCCCTCCAGGATTTCAGGGTGTACCCTGCCATTTTTGATGTCAGCCTTATGAGCAGATAGTCTACTACAGTATTTAAAAAGACAAGAACGTCAACATATATAACCATGCCCTCACCTCAATTTTATTATATTACCTTTGCTGTTGCACAAAATGTCACAGCATGGACAAATATATTGTCATATGCTGTCAAAGAAGGCAGGGCAATATATTTATATTGACGCAAATATTTTAGATTGAATAACTGCTCTTCAACTGGTATTATAAAGAAAAAACGTCAAGGGTGATCCGATGGAAAGAATAGTATATAATCTTGATCTTGATTGGAAATTTCATACGGGAGATCTGAAAGAGGTCGTTGCCAACAGTCACGCGGCATCATACAACAGCTGCAAAGCCGGACGGGCTGTAGGTGTCCCTTCTACTGTTTTCGGAGACAGTGATTGGCGAAGCGTTGATCTTCCGCACGATTATCTGTCCGAAAGCGAATTCGGACCTGAAAATCTTTTAAGCCACGGTTACCGCAAAAGATGCAACGCATGGTACCGCAAAACTTTCAATCTGCCGAAAGAAATTTCAGGCAAACAGCTGCTTATATGCTTTGAAGGAACCGCTGTAAATGCCGAATTTTATTTTAACGGTTCAATAATGGAGCGCTCGTTCAGTGCGTATACAGAAACGGTTTTTGATATAACCGAGCGTGCGCATTTTGATTCGCCCAATGTTCTTGCCGTACATATAAACGGACTTGAAACCGAGGGCTGGTGGTACGAGGGCTCCGGCATATACCGCCATGTAAAGCTGTATGCCAAAGACAAGCTTCACATAGCGCATAACGGCATTTTTGTGAAACCTGTATTTGTTGAAGGCAGCAAAAACGATTGGACGGTAGATGTGAAAGCCGATATTGAAAACAGCGGATTTGAGTGCAGAACTGCCGCCATAAAGGCTGTTATAACCGATAAAAAAGGTGTGGAAATTGCCACAGGCACCTCAGAAAATATTGAGGTTTCACCGTGCCGTACCGAGAAGGCAGGTGTTTTGCTCAAGGTAAGCAACCCTGACCGCTGGGATATTGATACGCCGAACCTTTACAATATCACCGTTACCGTCATCTCTGAAAGTGAGGAAACCGACAGCATTACGGAGCGGACAGGATTCCGTACTTTCAGAATCGATGCCGATACCGGATTTTATCTTAACGGCAAAAACATTAAAATTAAAGGCACCTGCAATCATCAGGATCATGCAGGTGTGGGCGTTGCCGTGCCGGATTCGGTTAAGTATTACCGCATAAAGCGACTTAAGGAAATGGGCTCAAACGCTTACAGGTGCTCACACAATCTGCCCACAAAAGAGGTGCTCGACGCATGCGACGAGCTTGGCATGATAGTGATGGACGAAAACCGCCGATTTGAGTCAAGGCGCGAGGTGCTTGATTACATTGATATAATGGTTAAAAGGGACCGCAATCATCCGTCGGTAATATTCTATTCCCTTTTTAATGAGGAACCGCTCCAAAATACCGAGGAGGGCGCAAGGATTTATAAAAGGCAGCGTCAGGAGATATTGAATCTTGACGATTCAAGGCTGATAACAGGCGCTATAAACGGTAATATGGAGGGCGCCGGACTGCTTATGGATGTCACCGGTATAAATTACAATGTCGGTGCGCTTGAGGCGATGCACGAAAAGCACCCGGATATACCTTTGATAGGCTCTGAAAACAACAGTGCAGTATCGACGCGCGGCTGCTATTTTTCAAGAGAAAACGGGCAAAATGTCCTTGATAACTACGGCGGCGAAGTAGTACCTTGGGGCCAGAATATCTTTTACACATGGAAATTTGTCACCGAGCACGCATGGTATCCGGGAATATTTATATGGACCGGCTTTGATTACAGAGGCGAACCTACACCATTTACCTGGCCGTCTGTTTCATCGCAGTTCGGAATAATGGATACATGCGGCTTTGCCAAGGAGTCTTTCTATTTTAACAAAGCCTGCTTTACTGACGAGCCTGTACTGCACCTGTTTCCTCACTGGAACTGGGAAAGCGGCAGAAAAATAAAGGTCGCTGTTGCGACCAACTGCGATGAATGTGAGCTGTTTTTAAACGGCGTTTCTTTAGGCAAGAAGCCGTCCGGAGCTATACACAGGACCGAATGGGAAGTAGAATTTGCGCCCGGCACAATAAGCGCTTACGGCTACAAAAACGGCGAATGTGTTGTAAAAGACGAGCGCACCACCACAGGAACTCCTATAAAAATAGTGCTGTTCCCCGACCGCACTTACATAAAAAATGACGGACATGACACGGTGGTTCTCAACTGTGCTGTCGCGGACAGTGAGGGACGCCTCGTGCCGACTGCCGATAATCATTTAAAATTCACCGTCGAAGGCGACGCCTTTGTCAGAGGCGTCGGCAACGGCGACCCCAACAGTCACGAACCGGACAATGCCGACGAGCGCAGCCTTTATTGCGGACTTTGTCAGGCACTTATAATGTCAAAGCCAGGCGCCGGATCGGCGAAAGTAACGGTCACCGGTGAGGGGCTTGAACCTGCTGAGATCTGTTTTGAAGTTAAAAATGTAGATCAGCCTAACTATATCTACTCGGTCAAATCATCGATCATCTCATCCTTTACAATGTCTAAGGTATTTGACGAAAGACCTGACCCACTAATGGCGATTTCCGATAATGATATGAACAGCTTCACACCTGTATATTTTACTGTCGATACCTTCCAGGACGACTTCAGAAACGGTTGGCGCATATACAGAGCCGTTTCTCCGATACCCGATGTGCCGCATATCACCGTAAGCTTTCAGCGCATAAATTCATACGAAGCCGAAATATATATAAACGGTGAGCTTATGTTTGAAAGCAAGGAAAGGATAGCCGCTACGACCGTCAAAGTCGGATATGATACCAAAGGCAAACGCAGCATCGAACTGCGCGTCCTTATAAGAGCCATAAATCATAATTTCTCAATGGGCTTGGGCGGAAAAATAAGCATATCTGACTGAATATATTAAAAAAATAACGGAGCACTTAAGCTCCGTTATTTTTTTTAATATAGTAATATGTAATTTATCAGCGAGCCATAGGATGATACTTCTTATAGCTTTGTGTATAACGGTTACGCATAAGCTGAGCGTAGACCTGAGTTGAGGAAAGATCGGAATGACCGAGAATTTCCTGAATATCTTTGAGCGGAGCACCGTTTTCAAGAAGGTGTGCCGCAAACGAATGTCTTATAGTGTGCGGTGTGATATCTTTATCAATATGCGCTTTTTCGGCATAATATTTGATTATTTTCCAAAGTCCCTGCCTTGTCATGGGCTGACCGTTCATATTTGTAAACAATTCATGAGTGTCGCTGTCGATAACTACAACATTCCTGACGTTGGTGCAATAATTCTGAAGCGCTTTTATAGCCTCAGGATACATGGGTATAATACGCTCGCTCTTTTCGGTGTGCAAATGAAGAATGCCTATCTGCAAATTGATATCTGTGACCTTGATATTGATAAGCTCAGATACCTTGATACCGGTGGCATAGAGCATTTCGAGCATCGCTTTGTCACGGCAGCCTTTAAGTTCACTGCAGTCCGGCTGGGACAAAAGCAGTGTTACTTCCCTGGCAGTAAGTATCTCCGGCAGCTTTCTGACGTTTTTTCCTGCTTTGATACCGGTAACGGGATTATCCTTGCAAAGCCCCATCGAGCATAAAAACGTATAATAGCATCTGAGCGACGCTAAAACACGTGTCACGGTCGCTGTTGATTTTCCGGACTTATGAAGCTCGTCGATGTATTCGGCAATCTGTTCGTTCCTGATATTTGCGGTCGAGCGCAGGCGCAGACCGTCGCAATATGACGCAAACTGGCTGACATCGCGCAGATATGACTCCAGCGTATTGCTGGAGGATTTTTTTGTCTCTTTTAAATAGACTTCAAATTCTTTGATGTAAGCCTTCATATTATACGTCCCGTTTCTTTATATCAGAATGAAAAATATTTTATAAAGCAGCATGAAAATGCCGCTTCAACAAGCGAAGATAAAACCATTATGACCGTGCACCGCAAACATGTTTTAAGCAGATCGATACACTGCGGTCTAACAGAAATGCCGCGCGAAGAAAGATCCTTCACAAGCTCACAGAATTTAAATGAAAGAGCCAGCGACCTGCCTGCCGCGTAGATTATTATAAAATCGGTCACTATGCAGGACGGAAGGAGAATAAGATCTGCAAAAGCAATGCCTTTGAGCGAATAGTCCCTGTAAAGCACGCCGGCAAGCGCACAAGTGCCGAATCCCCTTAAAAACACTGTTATCGGAATAACGGGCAAACCGCTGACGCCGAATCCGGATAATATGATTACCGCAATAAACACGGCACCGGTCAGAAACACCTTAGAAAAAACTTTGAAAAAACCGGACGACACCCTGAACGATATGTACCCTTTTATAAATTCTTCAATGGTCGAAAGGTATTTTGCACCGAGCAAACGCACGGACAGCGCACCAAATAACATTCCGGCAAGCAAAGCAAAAAAAGAAATAATAAAATAACTGTTTTCTTTTAAATATGAAAGTACATTGGGCTTAACAGGTTTTACTTCGGCTGCGTTGATTGTGTTAATGTTTATCATAATGCTCACGTCCTTTGTCACTAAAGCATATGAGACAAGCCATGAAAACATTACAAACGCTTTGAAATTTTAATAGAATACAATATGTATAGTCTTTGAAAATTTTTGACCGCAATATATGTTGTTTACACTCAAAACACAGGTATTATGTTACCCAGCACAAAATAAAACGCAAAAATGTAAACATAAAACGGTGTTAAATTCAGCCGTAAAGCAAAAACAAAAACAGAAATAACCGCAGTAAACTGCGTAATTTTTTATAACATAATAGTTATACACCAAAAACGCGATTATGTCAACAAGTATTTTTGCTGCTTTTAAATCTTATGTAAACTAATTATGTAAACCGCGATATATTGTACTGTATTAGTGTTATGTAAACCGTGTACTGCATATTTTTTTATTTATTTTAACAATGAAATATGTTATTATTATTTTACAAGGAGTGATACCGATGACTAAAACAGCCATAGTGACCGGCGGAAGCAGAGGCATTGGCGCCGCCACCTCTTCCCTGCTGGCAGCTAACGGATATAACGTTATCATAAACTACAATGCATCAGCCGATGCGGCGATCGCGCTTAAAGCCGATATCGTAAGCAAAGGCTTTAATGCCGAGGTATACAAATGCGACGTAGGCGACAGTGATGAAGTTAATTCAATGCTTGAATTTTGCGTCAGTACCTTCGGTTTGCCCGACCTGCTTGTAAACAATGCCGGTATTGCCGGGCAAAAGCTGTTTACCGATATTACCGACAGTGACTGGTCACGGATGCTATCGGTTGATCTTACCGGCGTGTTCAACTGCTGCCGTGCCGCTTCAAAATATATGATAAAGAAGCATACCGGCAGCATTATTAATATTTCTTCTATGTGGGGCGTTGGCGGCGCATCGTGCGAGGTACACTACTCCGCTGCCAAAGCAGGCGTAATCGGTCTTACCAAAGCGCTTGCAAAGGAGCTGGGACCGAGTGGTATCAGGGTCAACTGTATTGCACCCGGTGTTATTGACACCGACATGAATTCAAAACTGTCAGAAGCGGACATCGCCGGGCTTGCCGACGCTACTCCGCTCTGCCGTATCGGCAAGCCTTCCGAGGTTGCCGCTGTTGTTGAGTTTTTAGCCTCAGACAAAGCGTCATTTATAACCGGACAGACTATCTCGGTTGACGGCGGATTTATTATCTGATCAATCCGGTGCCTGAGCACCGTAGTCAAACAGATATCCTGCCATATCGCTTCCGGGATATTCGATAACGTTTGTATACGCCTCCGGCACTTTTCCGACAATGACCGTTTCGGCTATTGTAAATTCGCTTTCGAAATTGCCGGTAGTTCTGTACCATGGCATTACAAAATAGATATCCGATGTTATTTTAAGCGTTATCTGATGCAGCGTCTGATTTATACCTGCCGAAATAAATTTGCTTGACATTTTCGCATAAACGGCTGAGCTGATATTCATGCTTATTTTGATGCTCGGACCGCGGTTGTTTAGAAACTGGTTTCCGGTAAGGGTGCCGACCGGTACATCTATCGTGACTGACTTTTTCTCACCTATACCTTTTTGTATGTTGGCAGTAAGATTCGATTTGAGTTTGGCTATCGTGACGGTATCGTATTCGACCGAGGTAACAGTCCCCTCCCCGTCGCAGTTTATCTTCATAAGATCGGAATATGTAATTTGCATGTCATTCAATGTTTTATAAACATTTTCGTTTATGACCAAATTAGCTATTATCTTTGCTTTGTTTCCTGCGTAGTTATTTGTAAGCACCCTGAGTCGGCTGTCGCTCTTAACCGCAACGGTTATAAGCAGCAAAAGCACGGTTACAACCGCTGCAAGTCTCAGTTTTATATTCATAGTCTTTCGGACACGTTTCCTCTTCATATAAAGAAAACACCTCCCGTATATCATACGCCGATATACGGGAGGTGTCACATTTTAATTCTAATTAACTGTTGTAGCAGCGGATAATTGCGTCAATTACCTTTTCCTTGCCGATCTTGCTGTTGAGCGCGAGGTCAAAATTCTTTAAATCGCCCCATTTTAACTGTGTATAGTAATTATAATACGACGCGCGGCGCTTGTCGGTCTTTTTGATCAGCTCTGCGGCTTTGGATTTAGGAATACCAAGTCTCTTTTCGACATTTTCTATCCTTATATCGAGGTCGCAATATAAAAAAACCTTTAAAACATCGCTGCGTTCTCTTAAAACATAATCGGAGCAGCGTCCCAGAATAATGCAGGGACCTTTATCAGCAAGCTGCTTTATGACCTCGCTCTGCGAGATAAACAGCTGATCGTTAAGCGGCAGCGTCTGGGCGCCGATAGGTGTGCTTAAGTAATGATATGAGCCGATAGACAGTGAGTACAAAAGGCTGTTTGTAGCTTTTTCGTCGTACTTGGCAAGAACATCGGGATCAATACCGCTTTTGTTGGCAGCATAATCAATAAGTTCGCGGTCATAAAACGGTATGCCGAGCTTTTCTGACAAATCCTTGCATATTTCCCTGCCGCCGCATCCGTATTGTCTGCCGATTGAAATAATTGATTTCATAAAAACACCGTCCCAAAAGCAAGTATATTCTGAAAACAGGTCATAAATGATATATAATATATCATTTTGCAATATTATTATATCATCATATAATCAACAAATCAAGTAAATTATAATTTAAATAAATTGTTGATTATTAACATATAATCAAAAGATAATTGCTATTTCTTGACACGAAGACGCCGGGATGTTATAATTATGTGAAAATACGGGCGTGGTGGAATGGCAGACACGATAGTCTTAGGAACTATTGCTTCGGCGTGCAGGTTCAAGTCCTGTCGCCCGTACCAAAGCCCCAAAGGCGGTAGTCTTTGGGGCTTTACTTTTTAACTATTCACTTTTCACTCTTCACTAAACTTGCCTTTGGGGCTTTGGAAGTAATAGGTAATAGTGAATAGTGAAGAAGTGTATAATGCAGTAAAATATAAATGTTAAGAAATTCAAGGTATTTTGTGCCTTAATGAGTAGATTTGATGGCGGTTCTTTTTTGAACAGGATAGCCATATCGAGTATTCATAAGGGATTTCACTTATGAATACTCGATTTTTTATCTTGATACGGGGTTATGTATGAACAGGCGGTGTGCCTGCTCTTTTTTGTTATGCCGATTGTGCATTCGGAACATATTCCACGGCAACGCCTTTTCGGGTGTCTGCTTTGATCTGATGTCTACAAGATACCTCAGGTATTTCCACATACCCAACAAAGCGGTAATAGATAACGATTCTTTGGGTTCTGCTTTTGCCTTTGCCCTCTGTTTCAAACACATCAATGTGGTCTATAAGTTCCATGAGAAGCGGCGCAGTTAGTCGATCCATTCGCATGAACCTGCGGATTGCTGAGGTAAAGGTTTCATGGTCTCTTTCGCATTGTCCGCACTCGGATAGCTTTTGATGGAGCGCCTTTATTTTTGTTTTCAGCTACAGCCTTTCCGTTTCATACTTGTGGGACAACTGCATAAACAATTCGTCACTCACCTTGCCGACAGCATTATCCTCATAAAGCTTTTCGTATAGATGGGATACGGTATCGTTTCTGACGATTGCTTTTTGAAGTTCTGCTTCGTCGTGCTTCTTTTCTTCCAAAAGTTCTTTATCGGTCTTTTGAGCAAGCAGCTCAGCAAAGGCTTCTTCATCCGCGACCAAAAATTCTGCCATCCTTCGCAATTCAAGCATTACCACCTGCTCGATGGCGTCCGCTCTGACATAGTGTCTGCCGGGACATTCTCCTTGGTAATCTACCTTGTTGTTTGCACATACGAAGTAATGGATATCCTTGTTGACCGTGTTAGTATGATGACGGAGCTTACCGTGACAATCACCGCAGAACAGCAAATCGCAGAATATGCTTTTCTCGCTGTTTTTCGGCTTTGGCGCACGGCGTTTGGTTTTGGCTATGAGCGTTTGGCCTTTTCGAAATGGCCCCGTGCAATAATCGGCTCGTGAACATCCTTAGAAATCTCATTAAAAAGTTTTCTCGCACAAGAAATTTTTGCTTTTTCAATAGGCTTCAAGCTAAAGCTTTCCATCGTACCCTTATTTCACCTTTACGCTGTTATTCCGCCGTCTTTATCCACACATCAATTTCTATATATTTTTTGTCCTGCCCGACACGGCTGACTATCCCGTATGCACCTGTTGATTCAATATCTTTAAGCAACTGTTTATTTGCCCATCTCGGAATATAGCCAAGCTTATAGCCCTTTATATCCAAAACCAATATGGCGTTTTTGTCGTATTCGTTTTCGGGCTCGGGCAGGAACATAACCGTATCTCCGACCGAAACATTTTTTACGGCATATTCATCGGCATACTGAACTCCCATAACACTTAACGAATGCTCAAAAAAATCGTTTCCATCCTCGGGAGTTGTCGATGGCTTTTTCGGAACTTTATTTTCTGTTGTGCCGTCTTTCCGATTTACCCCGAGCAGCTGTTCCAAAAGCGCAATTCTTTGATTTGCCTCGCTTAACTTTTCTTCTAAATCGGAA
>ULRA01036193.1_pt1 | contig 10811 bp, 6 predicted proteins | sample 1954981 | NCBI WGS metagenome assembly ULRA01 (sample SAMEA4835669, study PRJEB28245) | human gut metagenome | biome: gut microbiome; material: fecal sample | place: Denmark | collected 2008
TGTTCATATCGGACGGCGGCATTGCCGAGAGCGGAACGCACTAGGAGTTGCTGAAAAGAAAGGGTAGATATTACGAGCTTTATACCGCGCAGAGCCTTGTGGAGAATGCGTGACCGGTATGTAGTCCAAAAGGGAAAATACCATGAATCAAACTACAAATATCAACAGCGGTTGGAGCTTTTGTCTCGGTGATATTTATGATGCCGAAAAAGCGGAAAGGGTCTGCCTGCCGCATTCTGTAAAGCTGACGCCGCAGAATTCAAGCGGCTGCCGCAATTATCAAGGGAAATGCGTCTACAGAAAAATGCTTTTTGTGCCGGACGATCTTAAAGGCAAAAAGCTGTTCCTGACTTTTGAGGGAGCAATGGGTGTTGCCGTCCTCAGTATAAACGGCAGTGAGGTCTCAAGGCACACCTGTGGATATACTCCGTTTGTGACCGATATAACCGACGGCGTCGTGTTCGGCGATGAGAATGATGTTTTGATAAGCCTTGACAACAGCGACAATAAGGATCATCCGCCGGGAAAACCGCAGTCCGGTCTTGACTTTTCCTATGACGGCGGACTGTACAGGGATGCCTCGCTTACTGTATGTGAGTCCGTTTATGTGACCGATCCTCTGCTTGCAAACGAGGTCGCGGGCGGCGGTATATTCGTCCGGTTTGAAAATGTTACCGAAGCGGCTGCCGACGTTATCGTAAAGGTGCATGTTAAAAATGAGTACGACAGTCATCGCAAAGTGTCACTGACAGCCGATCTGTCGTATAAAGGAAAAAGCGCCGGCAGCTTTTCGCTGGACAGCGATATAGGCGGAGGAGAGTCACGGTATTTTGAAGGCACAATCACCGTTAAAGAGCCAAGACTGTGGAGCGTCGACTCGCCGCAGCTTTACACCCTTACCTATACTTTGTCCTATGGCGGATGCGATGTATATTCAAGCTCTTTGGAGATAGGCATAAGGACCTTTACCTTCACCATTGACGACGGCGTTATATTTAACGGCAAGAGCCATCGATTTTCAGGAGTCAACTATCACCAGACGTGGCCTTATATAGGCAACGCCGTGCCGGATAATCTGCTGCTCAGGGATATGATGAAGCTAAAGGAAATGGGCACCGAAAACATAAGATCCCATTATCCGTTTTCCCATGCCGTGACCGATGCCTGCAACAGGCTCGGCATAACGCTTATTGTGAGCAATCCGGGCTGGCAATACTGCGAGCCGGGCGCATTTGTCGACGAGGCGGTAAAAAACATGCGCGACATAGTGCGGTGGCAGCGCAACAATCCGTCGGTGCTTATATGGGAGCCGGTGCTCAACGAATCACAGATGTCATACGATATTCAGCTTGCCTTCCACAAGGCTGTGCACGAGGAGTACCCGTACGATCCGTGCTATACGGCGTCAGACTACGGACCCACCGATATAGCCTACTGCAACTACGATCCCGACATGCTTGGCACATGGCACGAAAGGTACGGTCTTTGTGAGCAGAAGGACGACACGCCGAGACCGATGTGGACAAGAGAATACGGCGACGCACCTGACGATTTCACAAATCAGAGCAGCATATGGCGCATAAAGCGCGGCTGGGGCGACTTTCCCATGGTTCAGTCGGTCAAGCGCATGGTGCGTGATTTTAATGCTCCGGACGACGGCGCGAACCTTTATATCGATGTCTACAATAATAAGCGGCTGTGCGGCTACGGCGTCTGGCCGGGCATAGCGCATAACCGTGGATACCATATAAATCCCTGCTGGGGCGGACATCTTGACCTGTTCAGGATACCTAAATTCAGCTATTATTTTATGCAGAGTCAGGTCGACCGCCGCAAGATAGGCGATATTCTGTTTATCGCCAACTGGTGGGCGGAGACAAGTCCTTCTGATGTAACGGTGATATCAAACGCCGAGGAGGTCGAGCTGTACTGCGACGGGCAGCTTGTCGAACGCCGCAGACCCGACAGTCTTGCCGTGGCACATCCGCCGTTCACGTTTGAAAACGTAAGGCAGCGCTTTAAAAAGCGCGCAAGGTCGACCCTTGTTGCAAAGGCGTATGTCGGAGGCAATCAGGTGGCTGAGGCTTCCGTACGCTCTCCGGGCGTCGCAAGGGAGCTGCGGCTTGAGGCAGATAGCATGGGTATCGACCTTATTGCCGACGGATCGGATACGATAGCCGTGCGCTGCAAGCTGATTGATGACAGCGGCAGTGTCGTGCCCTTCACATCGGACAGTGAACCCATACTGTTTGAAATAAGCGGTGAGGGTGTTATCGTGGGCGACAGTGAGATAGGCGCAAATCCCGTTTGTGCCGAAGCCGGAATAGCCACAGTGCTTATACGGTCGACAGAGCGCGCAGGCGATATAAAAATATCAGCACGACTGCTGTGGGGACAGACTGCCTGCACTGGAACGATAAAGCCGGCAGAGCTTATTATAAAAAGTATATCAGAATAACCGGATCCCGACACATCGCTGTGCGCCTTTCCGTAAGGCGCACAGTTTTTTTATACTGATAAAATTTTAGTTTAGCAGCGTAACAGATATATTGAAGGACGCAGGGCAGGAAACGAGCCCCTGCTCTATGTTTGGCAATATTTCATTACGCAGATAAATTAAAATTTATCTTTAATATGCCGCAACATCAAAACCCCGGTGGAAACGGATGTGTTTCCACCGGGGTTTGTTATAACTGTAAACTGTGCTGTTATCAGCCTAAAAGCTTCAGAAGGACGCCTGCTGCAACTGCCGATCCGATAACGCCGGAAACGTTTGGACCCATAGCGTGCATAAGCAGATAGTTGTTGGGGTTTTCCTCACGTCCGACCTTCTGTGAAACACGGGCAGCCATAGGTACTGCCGAAACACCGGCGGAGCCAATAAGAGGGTTGACCTTTCCCTTGGTGACAACATACATAAGCTTTCCGAACAGGACGCCGCCTGCAGTTCCGATTGCAAATGCACAAAGTCCCATGGCGATTATCTTAAGGGTCGAGACCGTTAAGAAGGTCGAACCGGTTGTGGTCGCTCCGACTGTGAGTCCCAGGAAAATAACGATTATGTTCATAAGCTCGTTCTGAGCGGTCTTGCTGAGACGGTCAACAACGCCCGACTCCTTAAACAGGTTTCCGAGCATAAGCATGCCGACAAGCGATGCAGCATCCGGAAGCAGAAGAGATACTATTATGGTAACAAGTATCGGGAATATTATTTTTTCGGTTTTGGAGACGTTCCTCAGCTGATCCATCTTGACTGCGCGCTCCTTCTTTGTCGTGAGGGCACGCATGATAGGCGGCTGTATGATAGGAACGAGCGCCATATAGGAATATGCCGCAACAGCTATAGGCCCCAATATCTGCGGAGCAAGCCTTGATGTTACAAATATCGCGGTAGGACCGTCGGCACCGCCGATTATACCTATCGAGCCAGCTTCGGCAGGGGTCATTCCGAGTGCCAGGGCACCGAGGAATGCCGCGAATATTCCGAGCTGTGCGGCAGCACCGAGCAAAAAGCTCTTAGGATTGGCAATGAGCGGACCAAAGTCGGTCATTGCGCCGACGCCGAGGAAGATAAGCGGAGGATAAATACCGAGCTTTACGCCAAGGTACAGAATATCGAGAATTCCGCCGTCGCGCAGGACATTTCCGGCAATTATGTGGAAGGAGCTCCCGTCAAATGTCCAGTAATCAAAGGCTTCGGCTACGCCCCCGGTCACTTCCGGAATGGTCCATATTTCGGAATGATACATTCCTGCATGAGGCAGGTTTGCAAGCAGCATGCCGAATGCAATGGGCAGAAGCAGCAGCGGCTCGAACTGGAACTTCGGGTGAATGGCAAGGAACAAAAGCCCGCATGCCACAAGTATCATCACGCCGTTTTTCCAACCGTCGGCCGTGAAAAGAGCTACAAGACCGGAATCTTTTAAGATTCCCACAACCGTATTAAATATTTCCATATTGACACCATACTCTCTCTAATACTTGGGGCTTTCGTCAGAACGGACGGGTGTTGTTAAGCACGCCGGCTGTTTTCCATGCGCTGCGGACGCCTGTTGCCGCAGGTTTTACCGAGCGTATAACCGGAATTTTACCCGTGCCCTCATACATCATGGCTACGGCGGCTGAAATTACGGCAACCGTCTCATCGTCAACACCGTTTACGGGAGCCAAAGCCGCAGCCGGAGCCGGAGCACTTTTCTTCGGTACAGGCTTACTTTCGGTTTTGGGCGCCGCAGGCTTTGCCTTTTTGGGCTTTCCGGCAGTGCGGCTCATTATCGCACCGAATGCCGATATTACAAACACGAAAAGGATGAGCATTGCAAAAACAATTATAAATCCGCTCAAGGTGACCGTACCGCCGTATTGCTTGAAATTTTCGGCGACAGTGCCGCCTTTGACGGCTAAATTTAAAATATCAATCATAACAATTCCTCTTTTATTTTATGGGCTGAAAAAATTCCGAAATCAATAACATTATATCTCATTGCTCCGATTAATTCAATAGAAAATATGAAAGATTTTGAATATTTAAGGACTATACGTTGATATTTTAGGTGTCTTGTATCGAAAAAAACAAAATCATGCCCCGAAAAGTCAGAACGGGTAAAGGCATAGTGCCTTTACCCGTTTCGTTTTACAGGTGTTTCCACCAGGTGTTATGCTTTTACTTCGGTTCCGCCTACGGGACGAATGTTTAAAACATAGCACGAATCGTTACCAAACACCGATCTCATAGAAGTAAGATACTTTTCCAGAAGATCGTCGGGGACAAATGCCTGAATGGTTCCGGCAAAACCGCCGCCGTGCACTCTGTACGCTCCGCGGTCACCGAGCGTCCTTTCCGCAACGGCAAGGGCAAGAGACAGTCCCTGCTCTTTGGGGTTTGATGGCGAGTATACGTTCTGCAGATACTCAAACGACGACCTGCCCGATTCCTTGCATATAGCGAGAAAATCAGCGAACCTATCTTCTGTCAGAGCCTTTTTCTCGGCTATAGCGCGCTTGTTTTCGGCAAAGAAATGTATGGCTCTGAGCACCGCACGGTCGCCTGCTGCCTTTCTTACCGAGGCAAGGTCGGAATAAAATTCATCCTCACTGACATCGCGCAGAAACTGCTTTCCGAAATACTCAGATACCCTGCGGCATTCGATCGTTATATCGGCGTAGTCGCCGGTAAGATCGGCGTGGTTGCCGCCGGTGTTGACTATCACAAGGCTGTGCCCATGTGCGGCAAGGTCAAAAACGACCTTGTCAATCACAGGCTTTTGAGGGTCCAAAAAGTCTATTCCGGTAAATCCGCCGACCGAGCTTGCCATCTGATCCATCAGTCCGCAGGGCTTGCCGAAGTAAATGTTTTCGGCTCTCTGCGCTATTTTCGCGATCTCGACCGGATCGACGCTTCCGCTGTTATAAAGTCCCGACAGTATGTTGCCGATCAGTACCTCAAATGCCGCTGACGATGAAAGGCCGGAGCCTTTAAGGACATTCGACGTTGTATATGCGACAAAGCCGCCTATTGAGTATCCGTCCTTTTTGAATTCTCCGCACATTCCGCGAATGAGCGCAAGAGCCATTCCGTATTCGGTCTTTTTAGGGTCAAGGTCGGAAATGTTGAACGAATCCTCGTCGTAGCCTTCGGACTTTACCCTTACCGAGCCGTCGGATGTAGGTGCGACGACGGCAATGACGTCAAGATCGACGCTGCCTGCCAGTACGCAGCCGTGCTGGTGGTCGGTATGATTTCCGCCAACCTCCGTACGTCCCGGAGCGCTGAACAGGCGCAGCCCGTCACGCTTTCCGTAGATAGCCTCAAAGCTGTCCACGGCAGCTGCGTAACGCTCTCTTGCCGCAGCCGAGTCGCGGTACATTTTCGAAAACGCGGCATCATATTTGCCGGAAAGTATATCGTGTTTAATATCTGCCATATCTGTCTCCTTGAAAAGTGAAATTATTTCATAGCGTTTACTATAGCAAGAGTATCTTTGGCTATCGCAAGCTCCTCATTGGTCGGGATAACATAGACCTTGACAGAGGAGTCCTCAGTCGAAATCTCGACCTCTTCGCCGCGAAGTTTGTTCTTTTCAGCGTCTATCTTTACGCCCATGAATCCGAAGTGCGAGCAAACGTCGGCACGCAGCTCGGGGTCGTTTTCACCTATACCGGCGGTAAACACTATTGCGTCAACTCCGCCCATAGCGGCAATATACGAACCGACGAATTTTGTTATCTGATAGTGCTGTATTTCGCCTGCCAGCTTTGCACGCTCATTGCCTGCCTCCGCTGCCGCCGATACATCGCGGTTGTCGCTTGAAACGCCCGAAATGCCGAGCATGCCCGACTTTTTGTTGCACATGTCCGAAACCTCGTCCGGAGTCATGTTTTCCTTTTTGGCGATATAGGTAAGAGCCGAAGGATCAAGTGAGCCGGAGCGTGTGCCCATTACGAATCCGCCGAGCGGCGTAAAGCCCATTGAGGTATCAACGCATATTCCGCCGTCAACAGCGGTGATGGACGCACCGTTGCCTATATGACAGGTGACTATTTTAAGATCCTTTATATCCTTGCCCATTATTGCGGCGCAGCGCTCGCTGACATACTTGTGCGAGGTGCCGTGCGCGCCGTAGCGGCGGACCTTGTACTTTTCATAGTATTCATAGGGAAGACCGAATATATACGCCTTGGGCGGCATTGTCTGATGAAAAGCGGTGTCAAAAACAACGACCTGGGGAACTTTCTTGCCAAACACCTTCGTGCACGCCTCGATGCCGAGATAATGTGCGTGGTTATGCAGCGGTGCAAGCTCTCTGAGCTCGTCTACCTCTTTTGCAACCTCATCGGTCACAAGGCATGACTTGTTGAAATGCGTTCCGCCGTGAACGACGCGGTGGCCGATAGCGCCTATCTCGCTGTAGGAGCTTATGACCTTGGCATCGCTCTCGCAAAGTGCATACATAAGGGCATCAAAAGCCTCGGAATGTGTGGGCATGGGGCGCACTGCGGCATATTCTCTGCCGTCGGCTGCCTTGTGCTTGATCGCACTGTCCTCAAGACCGATCTTTTCGCAAAGTCCCTTTGCAATGACCTGTTCGTTGTCCATATCAATAAGCTGATATTTGAGCGACGAGCTTCCGGCATTGACTACCAATATCTTCATATTTTACATCCTTTCAGATCCTGCCGCACTTTAATGTTGAAATTGTGGGCAAAACCGATTAAAATATTATCAAACGGATGTCAGATCCTGTTTGTCCATAGGATCCGACACAAACTATAATACAGCATTTGATTCAGTTTTTCAAGTGATTTCGGAAAGAAAGTGACAGTATGAAGGTCGCCGCAGTTATTGCAGAGTTCAACCCGTTCCATAACGGGCATGAAATGATTGCAAACGAAGCCAAAAGGCGGGGTGCAGACGCCGTAATAGCCGTCATGAGCGGCAACTGGGTGCAGCGCGGTGATACCGCAATAATATCAAAATTTTCAAGGGCAAGGCAGGCTCTTTTATGCGGATATGATCTTGTAGCCGAGCTTCCCACTTCCTTTGCAATGTCGTCAGCCCAGCGGTTTGCGGCAGGCGGCGTTTATATTGCGAATGCACTTACGGCGGATGCGCTTGTTTTCGGTAGTGAGTGCGGAGATATCACAAAAATAATGAAAACGGTATACTGCACAAGGTCATCACAGTTCGAAAGGGTGGTAAAAGAGCTGCTCGGCACTAAAGAAACGCTTGCCAGGGCACGCGAAACAGCAGTAAATGAACTTTGCGGCTGTGGTGAGCTGCTGCGTTCGCCAAACGACACACTGGCAATAGAATATATAAATGCCGCTAAAGATCTTAACTCAAAAATGGAATTTGAGGCGATAAAAAGGGTGGGCGCTAGGCACGACTCCGAAACCGCAGCGGACGGCGTATGCTCTGCAAGCAGGCTCAGAAGCACCATATGTGACGGCAGGACTTCGGAAATGTTGGACTTCATGCCCAAAAATGCCGCCGGGGTGCTTCTCCGTGATATAGAGAACGGAAAGATATCGGATATAAAAAGAATAGAAAAGGCGATACTCATGACACTTAAAATGTCTGCGCCTCAGGAACTGGCGCTGCTGCCGGACATAAGCGAGGGGATAGAAAACAGGATATACGGCGCTGCCAGAATAAGCTCCACCCTTGATGAGCTTTATAAAAATGCAGCCACCAAAAGGTACACCAACGCAAGGCTAAGACGGCTCGTGCTTTCGGCTCTTTTAAGAGAAAAAAGAGAGGACCAGCCCGACACTCCCCGGTATATAAGGATACTGGGATTGAACAGAACAGGGGCAAACGTACTTGAAAGGGCAAGAAAGACCTGCCCGGTACCGATAATTATGAGAGCGACAAGTCTTAAGGAATCAAAGGAATTCGACTTTGAATGTAAGGCAACGGAAGTGTACTCTTTGTCCCTTGCGGCACCGGATCCAAGCGGTGCCGAATACACGAACGGGATTATAGTAATAAAGTAAACAGATAAAAAAGGAACGGAGTGCGGTCAGCACTCCGTTCCTTTTACTGTTACTATTTTACCGAAGATTTGGACTGTTTTTTGGCTTTTGTTTCGCTCCAGACAACCCACAGCGGACCGGAAATAAACACCGATGAGTAGCAGCCGGATATGATGCCGAATGCCATCGGAAGTGCGAAGCTGCGAAGGGCAGTCACACCGAAGAATTCGGCAACCGCGACGACCGCGATGATAGCGACAAACGTCGTCACCGCCGTCATGACCGACCTTGCAAGGGTCTCGTTGATACTCTTGTTGACGTTTTCTCTGACCGAAAGGGTCGGGAAGAACTTCTTGTTTTCACGGATACGGTCGAATATAACGATGGTATCGTTGAGCGAGTAACCGAGAAGGGTGAGCACTACCGCGAAGAAGTTGGTGTCAAGCTCAAGACCGAATATGGTCATTACAAAGAAGGCAACGATTATATCGTGCAGAAGTGCGACGAATGAGAACACGCCTGCCGATACACCGCCGATTTTGCGGAAACGTATTCCTATATAAAGTACAACGAACACTGCGGCAAACAGAACCGCAACGATACTCTTTATAAAGAACGACGAAGCAAGCGTCGGGTTTACCGTATTTGACTCGTTGAGCTTTACGGTGTTATCCGGATACGCGTCGGTAAGTATCTTTGTAAGTGCGGTCTGTACCTCGATCATTTTTTCGGAATTGGCATCGGTCGAGGTGTCGCTGCTGTCGGTGCTGTCGGTGCTGCTGTCATCGCTTGCCGTGGCAAGGAGCGATTTAAGCTTCTCCGCATCAGCCTCAGCGGTGATATCTCCGCTGAAGGTAAGAACCAGCTTTTTGCTGTTGCCTGAGAAGTCGGAATTCTGGGTGACTACCGGCTTTACTCCGAGCTTTTCGTTTACGGTGTTTGCAGCGTCGTCGGCATTTATGTCGCCTTCAAACGAATAGGTGAAGCGGCTGCCGCCGGCAAAGGTGATATCCGACTTGACACCGCGTATGCAGGTGAAGACGATACCGACAATCAGTATGCATCCGGTGATGCAAAGCGACTTTTTAAAGAATTTGACAAAGTCGAACTCTTTGCGTTCCTTTTTGGGAGCCGAACAGTACATCCAGGGCTTGCGGAAAAATTTGAAACGTGATATTCCGCAAAGCATATAGCGCGAAGCTGTAACGCCCATGATGAAGTTGAATATAACACCGGTGATAAGAGTGTATCCGAAGGAATATATATTACCGGTAACAGATGCGCTGAGGAAGGGGAATATAAAATTGAAGGCCTTGGAAAGTGCGCTGTCCGGAGTGCCGAATGCGGCAAGCAGAACCACCGCAACGATAACGTTGGTAAGGTTACCGTCAAGTATTGAGCTGAAGGCGTTGCTGAAGCCCTGTGACACGGCGCCGTCAATGGTCTTTCCCTTTTTGAATTCTTCCTTGATACGCTCGGCGGAAATAACGTTGGCGTCAACACCGAAGCCTATCGAAAGTATGATACCGGCTATACCGGGCAATGTCATTGTAAAACTGGGGATACCGGGGAAAAATCCCGAAATGCATGCTATCATACCGGCAGCCTGACCGAACAGAGCAATACAGGCAATAACACCCGGCAGACGGTAGCGGAATATCATGAGCACGCATATAAGAGCAAATGCCACGATACCTGCGATGAGCATGACCCTTAATGCCTGTTCGCCGAGCACGGGAGAAATGACCTGCAGCTTTGAATCGTCAACGGTAAGTGCAAAAGGGAGCGAACCGGCGTTGATCTTTGTTGCGAGGTCCTTTGCGGCATTGGCGTCTTCCATGCCGGTGATTATCGCATTGCCGTCACTTATAACGCTGTTGACCTGAGGAGCTGACAGAAGAGTATCGTCCATGTATATGGAAATGTAACCGTTCAGCTGTTCAGCGGTCGCCTTTGCAAATTTCTGCTTTCCGGCTTCGGTCAGCCTGAGCTGCACCACATATCCGTTCTCCTGATCGTAGCCCGGAGACGCGCTCTCTATATCGTCCGAGCCCTGCAGGACGACGTCGCCTGTGTTGGTCTGACCTTTGTAGAAGGTGAGCATGGCAGTCTCGCCAAGCTCGTTTATGGCAGCGGTCGGATCATAGCTGTCATCATCCGACTGCCACGGGAAGCGGACTATAAGCTGATGGCTGTCATAGTCGGTATACACTTCATAGTCGGTTATGTTTTTGCCGACAAGACGGGTCTCGATTATGCTTTTGGCTGAGTCCATATCCTCGTCGGTGATTTCCGACTCCTCTTTATCGGGTGAAAAAATAGCCTCGACACCGCCG
>ULRA01008429.1_pt1 | contig 10786 bp, 13 predicted proteins | sample 1954981 | NCBI WGS metagenome assembly ULRA01 (sample SAMEA4835669, study PRJEB28245) | human gut metagenome | biome: gut microbiome; material: fecal sample | place: Denmark | collected 2008
AGCCGTGCCCCTGCCCTAAATCCATCAATATACACGTTGTGTCACTAAACCAAAATTCACCTTACCTCAAAACATAATATTGACAAATAAAACACTGAAGATCACTGCCGCAATATCGCCGCACAACGCAGCGGCGATTGTATGGCGCGTATTGCTCACTTTACACGAGCCATAATATACGGCTATCGTATAAAATGTTGTCTCACTTGAACAGCACAGAACCGATGCTGTCAACCCCGTTATGCTGTCGGGACCGTATGTATCAAAAATATCGCAAAGCAATGCCGTTGAGCCGCTGCCCGAAACCGGTTTAAGCAGCGCAAGCGGTAAAATGCCGTCCGGCATACCGAGTTTTTCGGTTACAGGCGATATAAAACCGCTTAAAAACTCGATTATTCCCGAGCTTCTGAACAGCTTTACGCTGAAAACCAGAGCTATAAGCGCCGGAGCAACACCCACAAACGATCTCATACCGTCGGCAGCTCCATTTAAAAAGGCGCTGAAAACGTTTATCCTTTTAAAAGCGCCGGTCACAACAAATAAAATTAATATAGCAGGCAGAGCAAATGATGCTATGTCAATTTTCATGGTTTTGGCACCTTTCTTCTGAATAAACGTTCCGCTGTCAGTCCCACTATAAGCGCTGCAGCCGATGTCGCAAGCACCGCAGGCAGCACCTGCATTGGCGAGACCGAGCCGTATTTTGCCCTCAGAGCGGCTACAGTCACCGGGACTAACTGAACGGATGCGGTATTAAGAACTACAAAGGTCACCATACTGTCGGTGGCTGCCGGTCTGTTTCCGCCGAGTATATATAGCTGCCTCATCGCATTTAAGCCTATAGGTGTCGCCGCGTTCCCCAGCCCCAGCATATTTGCGGTTATATTCATGGAAATTGATTTTTGTGCGTCGGAGCCTTTTTGTACGTCGGGAAAAAGTCTTGATACAACCGGTGACATAACCTTTGAAAACATTTTAGTAACGCCGCTTTGATTGGCGATCTCCATAAATCCGCCCCAGAACGTCATAAGTCCGAACATGGTAATACAAAGCCTTACGGCGCTGTCAACACCCGAAAAAACTATTTCCGTATACTCTCCTGCTCTCCCGGTAAGCAGCAAGCAGGCGGTAGATGCCACGATCATGCCAATCCACATTGCATTTATCATATTTTTCGCCTCAAATCTGCTCTGTTTTTTAACAATTTGTGACATTTGCAAAATATTGTTGACTTACTGAAAATAACATTGTATAATGTAGAAAAATGCGAACTTGGAGGTGCTTTTTATGAAGGCAACAGGTATTGTGAGAAATGTCGACAGTGTCGGTAGGCTGGTATTGCCGTCAGAACTCAGAGAGAAATTCGGGATTAAAGAGTCGGGCGGCGCACTTGAGGTGTATGTTGATGATGATTCAATAATACTCAAGAAGTATGAGACCACCTGTATTTTCTGTGGCGGACTCGATGGAATACTCACCTACAAGCAGAGAAATATCTGCAAATCCTGCATAGATAAGCTTGCTATCGTAAAAGAAAACGCAAGACTTCTGGATGAGTAATCTAAGCAATCTTATGCTTAATAAGCACGGATTATGAAAACGGCTGTGTAAATGATCTTGTCATTGCACAGCCGTTTTATTTTTATTAAATTTAATCCTTCCGGTCTTTGCCCAACGCTTCGCCAAGGGTTCTCCAACCGAGCATGGCACACTTTACACGCGCCGGCATGTGGGATATATCCTTGAGCGCCGAAGCCTCCTCAAGGCTCTCTATCTCATCGTCGCTTGCCTCTCCCCTTATCATACGCATGAATATATCGCCGAGCCTTAACGCCTCGTCACGCTTTTTGCCTATTATCATTCCAAGCATTATATCACATGATGCCTGTGATATAGCGCATCCGTCGCCCACAAATGCACCGTCGGTAATGATGTCGCCGTCGGTTTTGAGTTTCAGGATGATATCGTCTCCGCAGCTTGGATTCACGCCCTCAAGTGTTATGTCTGCATCCTCTAAATCATGCTTATATTCCGGATGGATGTTGTGCTCGGTAAGTATCTCGTTATAAAAGCTTCTATTTTCCATATCCCATACGCTCCCTTAATACGGAAAGACTGTCTATGAACCTTTCTACATCGCTGTCGGTATTGTAAAACGCAAAGCTTGCCCTTGCGGTAGACATAAGTCCAAGATGACGCAAAAGAGGCTGCGCGCAGTGGTGACCTGCTCTGACGCAAACACCGTCAGAAGCCAAAACCTCGGATATATCGTGCGGATGCACGCCGTCAACCGTGAATGTGATTATACCGTTGTGGTTTGCTGCGTCAGCAGCACCTATAATATCAACGCCTTTTATATCCTTCATCATGTCAAAAGCCTTGGCGGTGAGACGATGCTCTGCCTGCATGATATTTTCAAAGCCGATATTTTGGACATACCGCAGTGCCGCCGCAAGTCCTGCGGCACCTGCCGCATTTACCGTACCGGCTTCAAATTTGTGCGGAACCTCGGCATACACAGCCGACTCACGGCTTACCGACTCTATCATTTCTCCGCCCGATAAAAACGGCGGCATAGAGTCGAGCAGCTCGCGTCTGCCGTACAGTATGCCTATGCCCATAGGTCCGTATATCTTGTGCCCTGAAAAGGCAAAGAAATCAGCGCCGAGCTTTTTCACATCAACAGGCATGTGCGGCGTGCTCTGCGCGCCGTCAACCACCATCACCGCATTGTGGCGGTGCGCGATCCTGCTTACCTCCTCGATAGGGTATCTCCTGCCCAAAACATTGGACACCTCGGTCATAGCGACTATCTTCGTTTTATCGGTCACTGTGCTTTCGACCTCTTCAAGATCAAGACTGCCGTCAGGCTCGCACTCGATGAATTTCAAGGTCGCACCTGTCGCCCTTGCCGCCATCTGCCATGGCAAAAGATCGCTGTGGTGCTCCATTATTGAAACCGCGATCTCGTCGCCCGGTTTTACATACTTCAGTCCGTAGCTGTACGCGATGAGATTAATACTTTCGGTTGTGTTTCTTGTAAATACTATCTCGTCCGGATCGCCGGCACCTATAAACCCTGCTACAGTTCTCCTCGCGTTTTCATATATTTCGGTCGCCTCAACGCTTAAGGGATAAAGTCCCCTCAAGGGATTTGCATTGCTTTTCTCATAAAAGCTGTCGACCGCATCTATCACACACCGCGGCCGCTGTGCCGTAGCTGCATTATCGAGATACGCAACACAAGTGTTTTTAAAGATCGGAAAATCCTTTTTGTAATCCATCACCATATCTGACCCCATATCCTAAAACAGACTGTTAAGCTCGCCCATGATACTTTCAGACAGCTCATTGTCGTCAAGGCTGCGCGCCACACGCTCGACCGACGCTTTGGCAAGTATGTTCTCGGCTGTCTCGCGGTCGATCCCCCTGCTCTCAAAATAGAACAGCGTATCGTCGTCAAGCTCGCCTATGGTCGCACCGTGATTGCCGACAACATTTTCCTCTGCACAAAGTATCAGCGGAACGGTCTTGTTTATAACATTGTTTCCAAGCATAAGAACTGTTTCATGCTCGTTGCCGACCGAACCTGCCGAGCCCGTTTTGAAATCAATGGTACCTCTGAATACCTTGCTTGCGGCGTCCTTTAATGCACCTGCGGCATTTATCTCACTTTCGGTGTCTTTGCCGAAATGATCTACGGCAACATTAAAGTCAAGCCGCTGTGTGCCTGCTGCAAAATAGCCTATATCCGCCTTGTATGAGCTTTTGCAGCCCTCAAGGGTAACATTAGTGTCGGTATAGGTATCTCCCCTGCCAAGCACCAATTTCACCGTTTCAAGGCGTGATCCTTCGGGACATTTCGCAGTGACCCTTTCGATAACGGCGGCATCCGTTTCCGACTTATATATCTGCACAAGCTTTAGAGAAGCGCCGTCGCCCATAAAAATATCGGTAGCAGCCGAAAGACTTGCTGTCGGCTCAAATATTTCATATACGGTACCGGTAATACCGGCACCAACCGAAATACTGATATTTTTTTTGGAAAACTGACCTTTACCGGCGACAGAAAATTTAACGATTTGTCCGTTTTCCTTTATATCAATCATCTCATTGCCGAGATCGCTTTCAAGTGAGCTGTCCCACTTTACATAGCTTTCATTGACCGAAAGCCTGTTCCATGTCCTTGTCGGCAAAACGTTTACCTTCATAAACTCAGTATCATTCATAAATGCGCCACTCTCCTTTGTCAGCCTATGCTGCCCTTCATTTCAAGGCGTATAAGATTGTTCATTTCAACAGCGTATTCGAGCGGCAGCTCCTTAGAGACATTATCGGCAAAGCCGCTTACTATAAGCGCCCTCGCATCCTCCTCGCTCATTCCGCGGCTCATAAGGTAAAACACGGCGTCATTGCTTATACTGCCTATCTTTGCCTCGTGTCCGACGGCTGCCTTTTTGGTCCTTATATCCATTGCAGGCACCGTGTCGGAACGCGACTCGGAATCAAGCATGAGCGACTGACATGACACCGACGATTTTGCGCCCTCGGCGCTTTTTTCGACCACGACGCTGCTGCGGAAGGTGCTTATTCCGCCGCTTTTGCTGATGGATCTCGTGTTCATATATGAGCTTGTATTGCGTCCTATATGCACGACCTTGGCGCCGGTATCAAGATTTTGTCCGCTGCCGGCAAAGGTAACGCCGGTAAACTCGGTCTTTGAATTATCGCCCTTTAAAACGCTCATAGGATAAAGACATCCTACATGCGAACCGAACGACCCCGAGACCCACTCGATAACGCCGTTTTCCTCGACCAGGGCGCGCTTTGTATTGAGGTTATACATATTCTTCGACCAGTTTTCAATGGTGGAATACCTAAGCTTTGCGTTCTTCTTTATATAAAGCTCGACACATCCGGCGTGCAGATTGGCGACATTATATTTAGGTGCGGAGCAGCCCTCGATAAAATGCAGGCTTGCACCCTCGTCTACGATTATCAAAGTGTGCTCAAACTGACCGGCGCCCTTCGCATTCAGCCTGAAATATGACTGAAGCGGAATAGATACCTGAACACCTTTAGGCACATACACAAACGAACCACCCGACCAGACCGCCCCGTGCAGCGCGGCAAATTTGTGGTCACGCGGCGTGACCAGCTTCATGAAATGCTTTCTTACCATCTCGGCGTATTCTCCGGTCAGAGCGCTCTCCATATCGGTATAAACGACGCCCTGCTCGGCGACCTCAGCCTTGACATTGTGATACACAAGCTCAGAGTCATACTGAGCGCCGACACCTGCAAGCGACTTTCGCTCCGCCTTGGGTATTCCGAGCCTGTCAAAGGTCTCCTTTATGTCCTCGGGAACGTTTTTCCAGTCGTTCTGCATCTTGGTGTTTGGTCTGACATAGGTCGCTATATTATCGATATCCAGTCCTTCTATGGACGGTCCCCAGTCAGGCACCTGCAATTCATTGTATATTTCAAGTGAACGCAGCCTGAACAGCCGCATCCACTCCGGATCGTTCTTTTCTCTGGACAGCTTGTCCACAATAGCCGAAGTCAGCCCCGACTCGATCCTGTAAGCGTCACGCTCCTCATCGCGGATATCATATACGCTGCGGTCGATATCATCTACCATACTTTTTTCTCTCACAAATGTCACCGCCCTTTAGTCAGCCTTTATACCGCCGAAGCCGTTGCTGTTGACCTCCCACACAAGCTCGGCTCCGCCGTTTTTGACAATTACACCGTTTTCCATAATATGCGCCGCGTCAACGGTCAGCGCCTCAAGTATACGGGTGCTGTGTGTGATTATCAGCAATGAACCGTGTACCTTTTCGCGGTAAAGACGCACGCCCTCAGACACGGTGCGGACGGCATCGACATCAAGTCCCGAATCGGTCTCGTCAAGTATGGCAAGCTTAGGCTCGAGCATCAGCATCTGCAATATCTCCGCCTTTTTCTTTTCGCCGCCGGAAAAGCCTACGTTTAAGTCTCTTTCGGCATACGACTCGTCCATCTTGAGCAGCTTCATCGTTTCGGTCAGCCTTTTCTTGAAATCCCACAGCTTTATTCTGCTGCCGGTTCTCTGTTCAAGAGCGCTCCTTATAAAGGCGCTGAGCGTAACTCCCGGCACCTCAAGCGGATTCTGGAACGACAGGAATATACCCTTCTTTGCCCTTTCGTTTACAGGCAGTTCCGTGATATCCTCACCGTCAAAGTATATCCTGCCGAATGTTACCTCATACTGCGGATTGCCGGTCACGGCATATCCGAGCGTTGATTTACCGGTACCGTTAGGTCCCATCAAAACATGGGTCTCATCCTTTCCGACTGTAAGATCAACTCCGTGCAGTATTTCCTTTTCACCTACATTTACATGCAGATCCTTTACCTCAAGAATATTATTGTTCTTCATTTTCATTCCCCTTTTTTTCTCTGTTGCAGCATGTCTCCCTGATCGTTTTGGCGTGGTCAAGGAGATCCTTCAATGTGTAGTTATCAATGTATGAATTGATGTGCTTTTCAAGCCCTATCCAGAACGGCAGTGTATAGCAGGAGTCAGAACCGTCGCACTTTTTACTATCCCTTGATAAACAGGACACCGGCACAAGCTGTCCCTCAGCCGCTCTTAAAATATCGCCGGCATTATATTCGGCAGGAGCCCTTTTCAGTCTGTAACCGCCGGTCTTTCCTATAGCGCTTTCAACAAGGTCGTTTTTTGAAAGCTCGGTCATGATACTTTCAAGATATTTCCTCGGAATACCGAGCCGCTCAGCAATATCCTTTAGCCTTAAGTATGAGCCGTTGTCCCTTTCGGCAAGGTCAAGCATGACGCGCAGCGCATACCTGCCCTTTGAAGATATCATCATTGGTTATTCCTCCTTCTCGGCAACATTTTAATTCCTACCTATCTCACAGGTAATTATATTTCCTTATTCCCATAATGTCAATAGGAATTAGCAAAATTAAGTCAAATATGTGTTGACAAGACCGTTTGTGTGGATTATAATGCATTTATGTGGAGTTGATTTGAAATGTTTGCAAATGAACGTATGAATTTGATATGTGAAATGCTTAAAAGGAGCGGTGCCGTGACCACGGCTCAGATAAGCAGTGATCTCAATGTTTCGGTCGAAACAGTCAGGCGCGACCTGCTGACGCTGGAACGTGAACACAAGCTGGTCCGTGTGCACGGCGGCGCCGTAAGTATCGGCGGCGCGGTGATGAACTCACCTCTTTCCGACCGTCTGGAATTGAACCTTGACAAGAAGAAGTCTTTGTCAAAAGCTACATGCCGCTTTATAAATGAAAACGATGTCGTGACCATAGATGAAGGCAGCACCGGTCTCGAACTGGCAAAAATGCTGGTGTCCTGCTTCAACAATCTTACGGTCATAACACATTCGCTCGACATTTTCAATGTTGTGATCCAAAAGGACGGCTTTGAGGTAATACTGATCGGCGGCAGATTTTTAAAGGGTGAAAATTCGTTTTTCGGATATTTGGCTGAAAACTCATTCAAAAGCCTTCACCTCGGCAAGGTATTCATCACACCGTCCGCCCTTTCGCTCAAAAGCGGACTATGCAATACAGACGAGCAGACAGTTCCGCTTCAAAGAATCATTGCTTCGCGCGCAGATTCGGTATTTATACTTGCAGACAGCGACAAATTCGAAAAAAGCGCACTCTACACCACTCTGCCGCTCGACACGTCATACACATATATCACCGACAGCGATATGTCGGATGAGCTTATAAAGCTGTACGGTGAAAACGGTTACCGTATTATCAGGGAATAAGGTGACAGCGTGAAAAATCACGCTGAAAATTATAAAGCCGCCTGTTTCTCGCCTTTGCTGCCAAAGGAAGCCGAAACATATGCGATATAATAATCACCGTTTTGATGATTCTTATTATGTTTTGTGTCTTGAAAGGAAATGGTGATTATTATGAAAAAAGAACTGTCGACCGCATGGCGCATCGGAAGCATATGTATAATCACATATCTCGCCAGCTATGTTACAAGAAATATACTCAGCGTATCAACGCCCGATATGCTGAAAGATGAATTTTTCACAAAAGAATACACCGGCATGCTCTCGTCGGTCTGCTTTATTTTTTATGCGATAGGTCAGCTTGTAAACGGATTTTTAGGCGAGCGTATCCATCCCAAAATGATGATATCCATAGGACTGCTTATCACGAGTATCAGCACATTGGCCGTCCCGGCTGTGGCAAGCCGTCCGATCCATTTTATCTGCTTTACCCTTATAGGCTTTGCGCTTTCAATGCTCAGAGGGCCTATGATGAAGGTCATTTCCGAAAACACGGAGCAAAAATATGCACGTATAATATGTTCCATCTTTTGCATAGCCGGCTTTGCCGGACCGCTCGTAGCAAGCATTTTTTCAATGTTTTTCAGATGGAAGGTCGTATTTTTAATAACCGGTACCTTTACGGCGGTCATGGCGGCAGCGTCGGCAGTTTCCATATCGCTTCTCTGCAAACATGGACTGATAAAATTCGTACCCCAAAAGTCAAATGGCATAGGCAGCATATTTGAGGTTTTCAAGCTGGAAAACTTTATGACCTACATGCTGCTCAATGCAATCGCCGAAATAGCAGGCTCTTCTGTCACATTCTGGGTGCCTACATACACGACCGAGCACCTCGGTCTTTCCGTTGGTGCTGCGTCTGCGGTTTATACGATAGTATCGTTCTCCACATTGTTTTCACCGTTTATCGCGCTTTTCATCTATGAAAAAATAAGCCGCAACGGCCCTATGATCGCGGCATTTTTGTTTGCCGTAGCATCGGTAATGTTTTTAGGAATGCGGTTTGTGACCGATCCTATCGCAAACATAGTATTGCTGCTGCTCGCAAAGGTATCGGCAGGAAGTGCCGCCGGAGTTATATGGAGCGTTTACATACCGAGCCTTGGAAGGAGCGGCAAGTCCTCCAGCGCCAACGGTGTGATAGACGCAGCAGCCTACGCTGCCGCATCTGCGGCAAGCGCAGTTTTCTCGGTGCTTGTAAGTTATATAGGCTGGAACGGTCTTAAGCTTTTGTGGTGCGCTTTGATGGTCTTAGGGATGCTTGTTCCGCTGATCGGTGCAAGATTTGGAAAAAAGGATACCGCATCCGCTGTAAAATAAACTTTTTTGTTGCATACGAGGTGTCTTGTGTGTTATCATTTTTCTAAAGGCTGTAAATTAATCCTGAGCCTTAAAAGCCAAAGCGTATCGGAGTGGCGATAATGAAAAAGACGCCGATAGGCAAAGACCGGAGATTTGCAGGTCACAACCTGCCCGGCGGCAATGATGCAGTTGACAGAGGCAGGTTTGATTACACGACCGAAGGTTCAGAGTACCATGACAATCGACTGAGAATTGACAGCAACATGTCAATATGCCCGTTTTATGTAACCTATGCCTATACAGACCGGTGACTGAATTAAATGCATCAGCATAGTCAATATATAACATCTATTTCTAAACAGCGTAAAATTAATGTGAGGGATGAATGATTTATATGTTAAGAAAAATACTGCTTTTAATGTCTGGCGTCATGTTATTTACCGCTGCCGCATGCGGTCAAAATGTAAGCAATAACGCAAGCAGCGTTATTAGCGCTGATACCGGCAGCGATGTAAGCTCCTCTTTGGAAACGGCATCGTCGACAAGCTCAGCTGAGATCAGCAGCGATTGGTACAGCGATATATTATCGCAATCAGTTAAAAATGAGTTCAAAAACACTGCTGAGGCTATAAATGCAAGCTATGATAATAACAGCTTCCGCTATATCATGATAACCGATACGCATATTGATACTACTCAGTCTCAGGATAACTATGATCTTGTTTTGAATACCATTGACTACGCAAAGCGCATCGCCGCTAATTGCGGAATTGACGCTATAGTTTTGGGCGGCGACTTTATAACCGGCTGGCGTGATAAGCAGTCTGCTCTTATCGGATTGAAGGCTATAGGCGACGCAGCAGACGGCTCACCAGTCCCGGTCATAATAGCTAAGGGCAACCATGACAACAATATAAATCCCGACACAAGGAACAATCCCGATGAACAGGTGACCGATGCCGAGTTCTATAATTTGACGCAGGCTGTTGTAAAAAAGGATTATTTCATTTACGATGATGAAGTTGAAGGCGGATTATACTTTTATGTCGATTTTCCCGAAAGAAGAACAAGGCTCATTTGCCTTGACGCAGAGCGTTATTCCGACGCAGCATCTCAGACAAGGTGGCTTGCCGAAAAAGCTCTTGATATAAAGGATGAGGGCTGGAAATATGTTGTTGTGACCCACATACCGATAGATATTCGCTACGAGGCTGAAGATACGACATTAACTGCAGGGTCAGACGATATCAAGCTCATCATGACCGCACTTAACAACGGAAGTGTCGCCAAGTGCAGCACAGGAAACTACGATTTCAGCGGATACAGGTCAAAAATAGTGTCATGCTCGTTCGGACACACCCATGCGACATACATGGAATACAATGCGGATCTCGGTGTATTCTGCACCTCGACCGGCAGCGGCGGCGCAGTCGGCAGAGGCACGTTCGATTATGTGACCGAGGACTCAGAAGGCAATAACAACAGACAGGGACTTGATAACAGCGACAGCACAAGATATCTGTTTGATATATTTTCTGTCAACACCGAAAAAATGAACCGTATAAGATTCGGCAACGGCGTTGATAAGACGATTTTTTCTAAAGCTGAATAGAGACAATATAAATTAAGTCAAAGCCTCCGGC
>ULRA01111152.1_pt1 | contig 10784 bp, 9 predicted proteins | sample 1954981 | NCBI WGS metagenome assembly ULRA01 (sample SAMEA4835669, study PRJEB28245) | human gut metagenome | biome: gut microbiome; material: fecal sample | place: Denmark | collected 2008
CACGACCATTGTGGAAACGGTCTTATCGTCAAGCATACCTCTTGCACCGAAGCGCGAGGAGCTGCTGAGCAGTTCTGAAACTGAATAGTAATTGAGAGTGGTCACAAGCATTATAAACACCGTGGAAAACACGCCGAGAGTGTAGAAAACAACTATTTTTTCGATACTGCTTTTTTCGGCTGACAGTTTCATGTAGAAAAACAGCAGCAAAAAATTCAACGCACCGACCATATAATAGACATCAGTAAATCCATATTTCAGGTTCTGTATGACAATCATCACGGTCAGCGCAAGCGTCATAATAATGATAGGCAGATCAAACCTGAACTTATTTTTAATAACTTCAAATCCGAAACGGATAAACAAAACAAGCGTAATGTAGTTGCCCGGCAGACCGATATAAAGCGGAAACAGGAAAGCATAAAACACGCAGAGATTGCTTACGTTAAAGGTAAGCGTTGGCACAGCGCATATCAGAAGAAGCAAATATTTATTTATAGCATGACCGAAGCTGTCACGCATCATAAGCAAAAAAAATACAACAGCGCAAAAAAAGACAAGGGCAAGTATTCCTGCTTGTCCGTTTTTAGGCTCTGATCGTGCATCTGTTTTTAAAAGCCTTTGACCTGTCATATCCACACTCCAAAATCTAATTATCCTACCAAATCTGCAAATTGCTCCAGAGCAATTTTGTTTGACGCTTTGTACTCAAATTCAGGATAGTCTCCGTTTTTAAGTTTGTCAAGAGCCGTTTTTATCATGCGCTCTATGTCATCGGTACTCTGAGAGCAGACAATACCAATGCTTCTGCTTTCGACCATTTCAACGGCAGAAAGAGTATCTGTAGTAAGTACCGGTACACCAAGGCACGCAGCCTCGTCAAATACCATAGGCGCCGCCTCATGAAACGACGGAACAAGAAGGAAGGACGCGTTTTTTATGTATTTGTAAGGATCCGGATCAGCGCCCTCAAGTATTATCCTGCTTTGCATACCGCAGACGGTTATTTCGTTTTCCAACGCATCGTGCTCAGGACCGGCACCTACAATATGCCATTCGATATCGTATCCGCTGTTTACGAGGTCAGCTATCACCTTCACGCATCTTACAAGTCCCTTCTCAGGGCTTAAACGCGCTACAGAAACGATAGCCGTTCTGTTATATTCAACCTCGTTTTCGGCTGCAAGACGCCTTATAGAGTCAAAATCATGAGAGTTATAAAGTGTAACTATTTTATCCTTTATATCCGGAATACACTGTGCCACAGTCCTTCCCACGCTTTCGGAAACGCAGGCGACCTTGTCGAATTTCGATATCAGCTTCCTGTTGTACTCAGAATTTCCGCCATATGCTGAATAATCACAATGTATCACTATTGCCTTTTTGGCTGCGTCTACCCTGTCGAGTACTGTCTCGCCCGTAATGCCGCAAAGCATATTGTCAGGCATCGGATGCCCGAAGGCAATGGCGCAATCATATTTTCCGGGTACATTTTTGCAGCGCTTTACGGTATATCTGACAGCAGCACTTTTACCGAAGAGCTTTGTCCAGAGCGACAGCACCTTTCTGAGGATGCTGAACTTTTTGGGGCACTCTTTAAGATCGGCTGCCGAGCGCACGGTCATAAGCATGTAGTCATCCGGCTTCAGTACCTTTACAGACTGCGGAAGGTCTTTTATATAGTCGCCGCGAGGGTCGAGCGGCAGCACCGATATATCGTAAGCATCTGCCGCAGCCTTCACAAGCTCAATAAGAGCCTTTGAAACACCGCCTATATTAAGCTGATTTATAACTATCAGAACTTTTTTCATATGTGCTTTATAAACTCCGAAATATTTTTGTCCCAATCAAGGGTGTTATTGTAATACTCTTTAATGTCGGCACTCATTTTTTCAGCCGCCGCCTTGTCAACCGACAAAAGCCTTTGCTGCCACTGCTCTTTTGTACTGCATATAAATCCGGTCCTGCCGTCAACTACAAACTGTGTCAGTCCCGGAACATTTGACACTATGACCGGCTTTTCATAAATATACGAAAGCGGTATAACTCCGCTCTGCGTAGCCTCGATATACGGCAGCACGACCGCTGTCGAGCGGCTCAAAAGCCACTTCATCTCACCGTCCGTGATATATCTTTTTATAACGGTAAGATTTTTACATTCTTCTATGAGTCGGTTTTCATTGTCGGTAAATTCGCCGTTTCCGGCGATAACGAGCGGCAGCGCTTTGTCGGCGATATCTTTATACGCCTCAAGCAAATTGCCGATACCTTTATATTTATCTATTCTGCCGAAGAAAAGGAAAAAGCCGTTTTGAATATTCTCCGCTTCACTTAAAGCGCATTTTGCATCATGCGGCAAATGTGCCCCGAGCGGCATAAGTATTGTGCGGTCAGCATACCCCGGGTTAGCGCCGATAAAGGTCTTAAGGCTTTCCTTTGACAGCAGAACGAACGAGGTCACTTTTTTGCAGAACCGTTTGTTTACAGCCGCCGTGTATGCTCTTACGAGACGCTCTCTTATGTGCAGCTTATTTGTGGGGTGATAAGTTCCGGCATCGTGCAAAGTCATAAATTGTTTTATATCTTTTTTCAGGTAAAGACCGACATTTTGCGAAACAGGGCTGTTATCCATATAAAAGACTGCATCAGGTGAAAGATGCATTATTTCATTTGCGGTCACACGGTATGGTCTTTTATCAAAAACAGCCTTGACCTTATCATATTTGCAAAGGTCGTCATCTGCAATGACTGAAAGGTCGCTGCCCTTTACATCAGACGGCAAAAATACCTTCGTGTCGATTCCGTTCTTTTTTAGCGTTTCATATATCTGCAAGGTAAATTGTATAATGCCGCCCTGAGTGTTGGCGGTAAACAATGCAACTTTTTTCATAAATACATTCCCTTACATTAAAGCTTTTTCATATTCCGCGTCAAGTGCCGCCTTATATACCGGAATAAGGAGCAGCTCGTCCGCTTTTTTCAATGTGTTTTCACTCAAAGTCTGACGAAGTCCGGCGTCCTTTATTATTTCAATACATTTTTCAGACAAAACCGCATTATCACTGCTTAAGAAGCCCGTTTTGCCGTCGTTCACAAGCTCGCACAGCCCGTCCGTCGGTGTGCTGACTATCGGTACACCGAGCGCCATTGCCTCCAAAGCGCACATGGGAGTCCCCTCCCACTTTGAGGTCATGATCATGAGCTTTGACGAATACAGCAGCTTATAAGGATTGCTCATAAAACCTAAAAATTTTACGTTGTCGATAATTTTCAACTGCTCTGCAAAGCTTTTGGTCTGCTCAGCCATGTCGCCGGTTCCGGCAACTGCTATCTTAACATCCGGCATAGCTTTTATTATATCGGCAAACACATTCATAAGCCGTATAGGATCCTTGGGTTCAGTCAACCTGCCAACATAGGCTATGTCAAAATCGTATTCGCTGCTGTCGGTCTCCATCTTCTTTATAAGCGCCGCTTTGTCAATGACGTTATAGAGTACGGAGCTTTTGTCCTTAAATCTGTCGTGGAACTTATAGCCCTCAAACGATGATTCAGACACCCAGAAAATATGTTTTGCCTTTTTTGCGGCATGGTAAAAAAGCAGGGATTTAAGCGACAGCCCACGGGAGTCAAAATTATTATTATGAATATGCGATATAAATGGTATCTTACCGCAGGCAAGAGAAACAAAATAGCTTGCCTTCATATCATGCGCGTGGATGATATCGGGCTTGGTTTCCTTTATTATTCTGCTGACCTCTGACACGCTTCTTTTTTTCATAGGTATAAACTTAAAGCCGCGTTCATCCAAAGCGTTGCGGATTACAGGTCCGTCGATACCGCCGTAAAGCATTTCAACATCATCGTTTTTGTACATAGATATTATCTGACACACAACATTTTCGGCTCCGGAAAATGTGCTGCTCATAAGCACATGCAGTATACGCTTCATAAATCACACCGCCTTTCAGCATCGGCATATACTGACTTAAACTCCTGCACAACCGGTTCAAAGTCGAACGGCTCAACACATTTTTTACAATATTTACCAAGAGAAGAAGGCTCGTTCACTATAGACCTGAACATTTCAGCCAGCTTATCAACGTCATGCGGTGCAAAAAGATATCTATAATCGTCTCCGAGCAGATCGGTGTTTCCCCTTATGTTCGCCGCAATACACGGTAAGCCAGCCGACATAGCCTCCATAAGCGCCAGCGGCAATCCCTCCTGAAGCGACGGGAATACAAAATAATTTGATGCTGCAAGCAGTTCCGATACATCTGACCTGAAGCCTAACATTATAACCTTCTCTTGTGCATTAAGTGAAGTTATATGCTCCCTCATAGCATTTTCAAGTTCGCCTCTGCCGCATATCATCAGAATTGCATTATCTATGTCAGCCTTTATAAATGCATCTATTGCAGTTAAATGATTTTTTCTCGGTATCAGTTCACCTACAGTTATAAACACCTTTTTGTCCGGATCGATCCCAAGCTCGCGGCGCTTGGCGGCAATATCCACAGTCAGGTGGTCAGATACATGCGTATCGACCCCGACGCCGTGAACATAATAAATCTTTCCGCCCTTTTTAAGGTGGAAATTCTGCGCCCGTTTGTAATCTTCTTTGTTTATGATAATGAGGATATCGGTATACCTTGCAAGGTACTTTTCAACAGGATAATAGATCAGCCAGTTCTTTTTAGGCGCTCCTGTCCAGAAATGGAAACCGTGAGCCTGATATATTACAGTCTTTATACCGTATTTTTTACCGCAGAGCCGTCCCAGCACCCCGCCTATAGGCGTGTTGCAGTGAATAATGTCAAACCTACGTTTTTGCATAAGTTCATTCAACTGCTTTTTCGCCTCGCTGTAATTGATACTTGACAAAGGATTTCTGTCAAAATCAATATGCACAGCTTCTATTCCGTACTTTTCACAATCCTGCTTATAAAGCTCTTTGTCAGCGCCGTTCATATTGCAGCAAATCGTAAAATTAATATTCAGAGCCTTTGCCGCATAAATGGCTGAGCGCATAAAGCTGTTTATGCGTTTGCCTGAAAGACTTGTTATATAGAGTAAATTCATAAAGCCACCCTTAAATAGATATGTTAAAAAATCTATCTTCCAACATAAGGCACAGGCAGTGATACACCGGCAGATGCAGCTCCTGTATCATATATGTCTCGGTCTGCGGAACCTTTACGGTAACATCCGCCGCTGCCGAAAGCTTACTGTCCTTAGCTCCGGTAAGTCCTATGACCTTCATACCCTTTGCCTTTGCTACGGTCGCGGCATAAAGCACGTTTTTGCTGTTTCCGCTTGTCGATATTCCTAAGAAGACATCGCCCGGTCTGCCGTATCCGTTGACCTGCTGTGCAAAGCAAAGCAGCGGTTCGCAGTCATTCATATACGCGGTCGAAAGCGCAGGATGACCGTCCAGAGCGATCGCAGGCAGCGCACCCTGAAGGTTTTCAGCCAGCACCTTTCCCAGTTCATTATCGGCAGCAATGAGCTTTTCGGCAAAATCGGCGTCAGGCTTTCTTGGCAGCTTAAAGCCCTTCATAAGCTCGCCCACGATATGCTCAGCGTCGGCAGCGCTTCCGCCGTTTCCGGCAATGAGCAGCTTACCGCAGTTTTGGTAGCAGCTTTCTAAAATTTTATAGGCTGCGATGATATCACTTTTAACTGCTGACAGCTGAGGATACCGTTCCAATAACAGATCGATATGTTTATTAAGTTTACCGAGTGTATCATTCATTTTTATCACCTTCACAGATATATTCATTGACAAATGACAACAGCGACGACGCCGTAACGTCCTGTCCGAGATCTTCATGAGTATCGCCGATAAGTGCGGTCATGCATCCGGCATTTTTTCCGGCGCCTATATCGTTTTTGCCGTCGCCCACCATCCATGACCGGGAAAGATCGATATTAAAGTCTTTTGCCGCCTTTATGAGCATACCCGGCTTTGGTTTGCGGCAGTCACAGTCAATTTTAAGCTCTATGCGCTCACCTGCAAAGCCTTTATCAGGGTGATGAGGGCAGAAATATATCGCGTCAAGATATGCGCCCTTTTCGCCGAGCAGCGTTTCCATTTTATTATGTATGACCCCAAGCTCTCTAAACGTGACCTCGCCCCTTGCAATGACCGGTTGATTTGTAACGACAACAGCCAAATAGCCCGATTCGTTTATCTTTTTTATCGCTTCACAAATCCCGTCTATAAGCTCAAAGTCGTCTATATTCCGCAGAAAACCTACATATTTATTTATAGTACCGTCCCTGTCAAGGAAAACAGCCCTTTGTTTGTTTTTAAGATTTTTCCCCGTCACCCTGCCGGCTTTATAATCGGCACAAACGGAATAATAGCGTTCAGGCGTACCCATATCCTTGACATATTCGGGGCTGTCATAGCAGAACATTTTCCCCGTTCCTGCCAGTGGCTTTAAAAGCTGCCGGTCAAGGTCGACCTTAAAAGGCTTTCCGTCGCCGCCCACCGTTCCGACAGCTTTTGCGTCAATACCCGACATATCCAAAACTTTCGGTGACATGACATGCAGCCCTGCGTTTACGCGGTTTTTATAATAGGTCGGGCGGTCGTCCTCTTTTGCAAGCCATTTGTTCACGGCGCCGTTATCGTCGGCAATTATAAGACCGCTGTCGTAAGGGTGACTGTTCGGATGTGTAAAGAGGGTCACAAGTCCGCCGTGGGATTTATGAAATTCAACGAACCGCCTGAAATCAACATCAAAAACGGCGTCGGCATTGAGCAGCAAAAAGTCGGAAGTCAGCCTGTCCCTTATTTTGAACAGCGCTCCGGCGTTGCCGAGCGGTTCTTTTTCAAAGTAATATTCGATATTCACACCAAACCGGCTGCCGTCGCCGAAGTAATCCATTATAATATTTCCGAGGTGCGATACGGTGATGATGATATCACAAAAGCCCTGCCCTTTTAAACATTCTATCTCATGCTCCAAGACCGGCTTGCCCTCTATTTCTATCATCGGCTTCGGGATATCGCTAGCGACCGACGATATTCTCGTCCCCCTGCCGCCTGCCATTATAACCGTTTTCATCATGAATTTTTCTCCGAAGAAGAATTTTTCGGCACATATTCCTCAGGTGAATAATGTATGACCCTTGTACCTCCGTCCTCAAATCTGAACGGAATATAAAGCAGATCGCTCATGGCTTTCATCACCGATTCACGGCACTCGGGCTGGACGTAGAACACAAGGAAGCCGCCGCCGCCCGCTCCGAGCAGCTTACCGCCGAGCGCACCGGCTGCGATGCCCTTTGAATAAAGAGCGTCGATGCTGTCGGTCGAAATGGCGGCACCGGTCTGTCGCTTTAATTTCCATGTATGGTCAAGCAGTCTGCCGAAGTCGTCAAGATCAGTGGTCTTATCGGTAAGAACACGCTCAGCGTCATCAACCAAAGACAGCATTTCTTTAAGCTCAGCCGTTTTATCATGATAGCCCTGCCTGTTTGCCTTCTGAACGTCGGATGAAAATCTTGTAAATCCGGTAAAAAACATGAGCAGATTGTCATTAAGCCTGCGCTTTCTTTCGGGAGAGATAATAACCGGCATCACTTCATAACCGTCTGCATTAAAATTGATACGGTTAAATCCGCCGAACGACGCGGCTATCTGATCCTGCCAGCCGCCGGCTTCGGCGCAGAGGACACGTTCAAGGTATATAGCCTCATCGGCAAGCCTTTTCTTGTCGACATATTTGCCCTTTAAAGCATAAAACGCATTTAACATTCCGACGGCAAATGAGCTTGAAGTACCGAGACCCGATCTTGCCGGCAGATCAGCCTCATAAGTCAGCCTTATTTCATGCATGTTGAGCATTTTCATGGCGTTTCTGATAGCCGGATGCTCTATATCTTCAATATCGGTCACGCGTTCTGTTTTAGAATACGAAAGTTCGGTCGTATAATCAAAAAACCGCGGGAGATGTCTTACATTCACATAGCAGTATTTATCAAACGTAGTCGAAAGCACGGCGCCGCCGTATTGCCTGAAGAATTCCTCCATATCGGTTCCGCCGCCGAAAAACGACATACGAAACGGTGTTTTTGTGATGATCATACAAATTTCGCCCCCATTATATTGTATATTCGCGCAGTATCAGTCTATCATTTCCGAAAATCTTTCAACAGCGCCTTCAACGGCATACTTTTTGCATCCGTAAGAATAAGCATACCTGCTCATTTCGTCATAATCCGCTCTGTCCATAAGAACAGCCGTCCTAAGCCTTTGTGCAAACGCCTCGTTATCGCCCTTTTCGATGAGATATCCGCTTTCCCCGTCGTCTATTTGCTCAGGTATCGCACCGACAGAAAAGGCTATAACCGGTCTTGAATATTTATACGCGTCAATAATGATACCAGACTGTGACGCCGAATTATAGGGCACTATCACCCAGTCGCAGTCTATAAACGCTTCTTCCATTCCTCTGTCGCTTACATAATCGTTATTAATGGTCACATTTCTGCACTTCGAAAGCTCGCTTACTATAGATTCTGTCAGCGGATCGACACGTCCGACAACATTAAATCTGATTTCAGGGCAAAGCTGCGCTATCTTTAAAAGGTTATCAGCGCCCTTATAAGGATTTATCCTGCCGAAAAACAGCGCCTTTCCGGTATATCGCGGTGCTGTATATTCCGGATATCTGCGCCACAGCTCCAGATACTTTATCCTGTCAGCCGAAATTTTATAGCGCTTCTGCATTTCGTCTATGTAAGTCTTGTTTCTTAAAACTATAATATCAGAAAGCTTAACGACAGCCTTGTTCATCAGATCGACCATGCGTACCTGACGGTCTCCCTCATGCGGTATGACCTCATGAATGACCTGATATGTCTTAGCGCCGCCCGACATCATCATGATAGGCAGGTTCCACGTATGAAGGCTTTCAAAGTATATAACATCAAAATGCTCTTTGCGTATCCTTTTTATTATCGACAGCAAAAGCGGAAGATCAAAGGTCTTTTTGGTAACTCCCGGTCTTTTCGGGCAGTCGACCAGCCATGTGTGGTCCGACACTTCCAATTCCACCTTTGGGTCTTTGATCGCCAGCAAAAATGTATCATATTTATCTTTTATATGTTCATACAGTCCGAACAGCGTATCCTGATGATCGGCATTGTCTGAAAATGTGACCAGAAGTATCTTCATAAGCCAGGCAAAATTCCCCTTTTAAAGTAATAAGAAAAATTCAGACTTCGTTCATTTGATCATCAGTGCTCTCATTTTCTTTCCATGATCCCATTGCGGTCGTCTGACCCTCAGCGACGCCCTCGGCGCTTTCGGGCATAAACAGTATCTTTACGGTTGCAAAGCATATTTTCAGGTCCTCAAGCACGCTTGTGTTGGCTATGTATATCAGATCCATCTGCAGCTTGTCATACGGCGTGGTGTTGTACTGTCCGTAGACCTGAGCATATCCGGTAAGACCTGCCTTGACCTGAAGTCTCAGCTTAAATTCCGGCAATTCCTTTTCATACTGCTCGGCTATCTCCGGGCGCTCGGGACGCGGACCGACTATCGAAAGGTTACCGACCAGAATGTCTATAAGCTGCGGCAGTTCGTCAATCCTTACCTTCCTGATTATTCTGCCGACAGGCGTTATGCGGTCATCCTTTTCGCCGGTCGAAAGGCGTGCTACGCCGTCCTTTTCTGCATCGACACGCATACTGCGGAATTTGTGTATGTAAAATTCCTTACGGTTTTTTGTCAGACGCTTTTGCTTATAAAACACGGGACCTCCGTCTGTCAGCTTAATGGCAAGTCCCGTAACGAGAAAGACCGGTGACAGAAGAATAAGCGATACCGATGAAACAAATATATCGAAAAGTCTTTTCAAAAACAAATAGACAGGTGACGGGCTGTACCTTGCAACCTTCATGATCGGAAGGTGGAACATATGAACGCGCTTTGCGCTGCTCATAATAACGTCGCCGACACGCGGTACAACGTAGACCTCAATATCGTTTTCTACGCAATACTTCAATATAACATTTCTGTCCTTGGAGTGGACACCGCTGAGAAATACGGTGTCAAAATCTTCAAGCATATTTATATCGCGCAGGCAGTTTTCGGTATCCACTACTGCTTCAACGGTAAACTTTCTGTCAAGTCCGTATGTATTAATCAGCTTTTCAAAGCCCTTGCGGTTGTCATAGATTATAGCAGATTTTTTTGGCGGAAAAATTGCATAATACAGTTTGTTTGCGGCAAAGCACCACAGCAATGCGAGTAAAAGCTGAACCACAAAGCAGACAAGCAGCGGTACCGGTGCCGCAAGCCTGCTCGAAAGCAGACAAATGAGTATGTACATACAAAAATCAGTGAACAATATTGTTAAAAACTGACTGTACACCGTTTCGGAAACATGCGCGACCGATACCATGAATGCATCATATGTTTTTCCGAGCATTATATATGCCGCCATAAAGAGCGCGATTATACAGACATCGCCCCAAAAATAGTAAGGAGTCCGGATCCTGTCGGCATAAAACATGAGCCACACCACAGAAAAAACTGCCGTCATTTCAATTACAACAAAGATTTTTGCAGTTTCCAGAAGCATATCGTGCTTAAAACGTCCCAAATATACCACATCCGACATAAAATATGCCTAAAAAGCATCAGGATTTATCTTAAAGTATTATACCATTACTATGCTGAAAATGCAAACATTTTATGAATTAATACTATATTTTGTATGTATGTGTTACAATGATGTGTGACAAAAAGTAAAAAATAG
>ULRA01057964.1_pt1 | contig 10754 bp, 13 predicted proteins | sample 1954981 | NCBI WGS metagenome assembly ULRA01 (sample SAMEA4835669, study PRJEB28245) | human gut metagenome | biome: gut microbiome; material: fecal sample | place: Denmark | collected 2008
GAAAAATGATTACTGATTTTTCTTCCTCAAAAACCTATAGGAAAGTTCAAGACACACCTGCAATTTACATGATGGAGCTCATAAAATCAACTCTTGACGATGTAACTAAATTCGTTGAGTTCCAGAATGAAGCTAAATGTGACATGGTTTCAATAAACCTAAACCCTAGCGATTTTCAAGAGCATGTTCTTAATAATTTCAAAAGCAATCTCCTGGAAAAAGCTTTCTTCAAAAGAGACAATGTAAGAAATAGAATTAAGGTTTACGTATCATGTAAAGATGATAAATTGGCAATATGCTTATCTAATAACGGAGAACCTTTTAAGGGCGATGCATCACGTATTTTCGAGGAACATTATACATTTGGCGAGAACCGTGGAAATGGACAAGGAATGTATGATGCGAGACAGTATATGAATTATATTGGGGGTGACATACAAATGCAAGCCTTTCAATATATGGAATATCCAGTAAGATTCGTTTTAATTTTTCCAATTTCAAATAAACAAGTATGAATACTATAAAGATTTTATGGGTAGATGACAAATTTATGGATCCTAACGATTCATTCACAAAACGTGTAAATGAAGACATTGAAGATTGTCAAGACCTCTCTAATATAATTATTGTTGACAAAGTGTCAAATAGAGATGATTTCCTGAATCGTTTGTCTTCTAAAACTAAATATGCAGCAATCATTCTTGATGCGCAAACAGCTGACAAGATCAATGATTCTCCAGATATTAAGACTTTTGATTTACACCTTCGACCTATTGACAAGTTAAATTACAATGTCTTGAAGTATGTTTATTCGAGCTACCCTGATCAGATAGCAAAGATGGCTCATGAATATGGATTTGACATACGCGACAAAAGCGAGATAGAACCATACGATTTGATTACGGAAATAAAGGATCGACTTTCTTTGGAATTCCCTATAGTACCAGAATTAATGATGAGTATTAGGGAAAATTTCATTTCAGAATCAAATGAAAAATATCTGCGTAACATCATCGATGGGTATTATGATGCAGAAAGCGTTCCTTTGGAAGACATGCGATACATTCTGGAGGATATATTTGTCCATCTGACAAAAACACGCCTTATTAACTTTAATGCTCTTCCTAAGAATGCTGGATTAAGTGACAAAGTTAAATTTCTGTTAGAAGGCGGAGAATTAAATGGCACAAAAATTCATATTCCTTATTGGGTTTGTCCAATCGAAATTCGATATGCAATGCAGTGTCTTGAACCTTGTTCTCAATTGTATCACCATGATAGTAATACTGTCTGGTCACGTATGGATAATATGGTATTTAAGAATAGTTATGAGCAATTCTTCAAAGAAATGGCTTATAACGCTTTCTTCCTAACTATGAGATGGTATTATCACTTTATGCTAAATGAGAAAAATTCTCCATCTAACGGAAATTATTCGAACAAGCATAAGCAGTACTACTATTAATATACCTACAGTTGGGTAGTTGGGCTTTGATAATAATACAACAACATTTCCTATATGCAGAAAACAGGTAAAATTGAAAAATTATCCATCGGGGATATTCGAAATACGACTAAAGATAATTGCACTAAGTTAATTGATGCAATTGGTGCAGTTGTAGATCGCAATCTGGGAATGTCATGTTCTGTTGTTTCTGTAAATCATTCTTATGAGTACAAAATACTGATTACAAATAAAACGTCATCAGTACAACTGGAAACAAAAGAAAAACCAGGAAATACCCTACGAAAGACGAACGAGCCAACAGAATTGCATTTTTTTACCTATGAGAAGCTGAAAGAATCTGCAAAGCTAAATCATGGTAAATATCGTGGTAAATTGTATGGAACTATAGAATTGTGCAAGTGCGACAAAACAATATCCTGCCCCGATTGTGATGGAACTGGAATCTGTTCTTCATGCGATGGAGAAAAACAAATTGTATGCACAGTTTGCAATGGAGATAAGGAATGTATATCTTGCAATGGAACTGGAACTTATACCTGCACGAATTGCGATGGCGATGGAGATTGCCCAGAATGCAATGATGGTTGGTATACTTGCGACGAGTGCAATGGTGACGGAACCATGGACTGTCCTGATTGTAATGGCTCTGGTAATTATGTTGATTCTACATGTAATAAGTGTGGAGGAAGTGGTTATTATGATTATTACAATAACAAAGTTTGTAGAGCGTGTGGTGGCTCCGGCAGATTTGTGATAACGTGTAAACGTTGCGATGGTGATGGCACTGTTGACTGCGATAATTGCGATGGCGATGGAGGATGGGATTGTAAAGAGTGCCATGGATCTGGGAAATGCTCGCATTGCCATGGTGAAGGTGGGTTTACTTGTAAAGCATGTAGCGGAAGTGGCTCTTGTGGGAAATGTAAAGGAAGGGGAAAGATTTGGTGTCCAGATTGTCATGGTAAAGGCAAATGTTTTGACTGTAAAGGTGAAAAGATAGTTACTTGCCCTCGCTGTGATGGTTTAGGCAAATACCAATCATATACACAATACTCACTATCTGATAACGAAACAAAACGTGAACTATGTTCTATTCCTATAAACGCCAGTGATATAGAAGCTGCTGATGGAGATTGCATATATAACAATGTTATCTATGATTTCTTTGCAGGAAGAGCAAACACCTATGATGATAAAAGTATATTACAACAAGTATCGGCTGACAAAATTGAAATTGTAAAAGATTGGATTTCACTAGAGAAGAATTCTACTTTTACAAAAGACCATATAGGCAAAGACTACCTTAACACAAAAGTAGAATTAACAAAACTACCTGTTTCAAAGATAGTTATAAGGTGTAATAGTACAAGCTATTCAATATGGATAGTTGGAAAAAACAAAGTGATATTCTATGATGATCTACCAAGTTTTGCTGCTAGATTATTTGGAGGTCTAAACAAGTTATTTGGGGGAAAATAATCATCAAAACAGTTTAATCAATAGGTTCTCATAATCAGGAACCATTGTTTAAACTGTTTTTTTTGTGTGCATAAAGAAAAGTTCCTACCTTTGCACCGTCAATCTGAGACGACAGGTTGTTAACACTAGAAAATAAAAAAATAAAAAAGGGAATAACAAGTTAACGACACTCACTTGCCCAGCATACCCAAAAGGTATGGAAGTATGTCTAATTTAATTCTTATGCTCATGGCAAAGGAAATTCGTAATTCTAGTGTTAATGGTGTTGCTTCAGTTGCATCTACCCAGTGTACTAACGATCAGCAGTGGACAAAATACCACTCAAAGCAAGGTCACGGCTTTGCTGCAGAAGATGCTAATGCAATGTGGGATCGCTGGCATGGTAAGTCTGTAAATAAGGTTGGTCTTGACAATTCTCTCAATGGTGCAGATCGTATTAGCGACGGAGTTCAAATTCAGACTAAGTATTGTGCTGATGCTGGCAAGTCTGTAGGCGCAGCATTCGAGAACGGAACTTATCGTTATGGTGGCATGAAGATTGAGGTTCCAAGCGACCAGTACGAGGAAGCTGTTCGTATTATGCGCGCTCGCATCTCGAATGGAGAGGTTCCAGGTGTGGCAGATCCAAACATGGCAGATCAGATTGTCATCAAAGGTCATTACACTTACGATGAAGCAATCCGCATCGCCAAAGCTGGAAACCTGGATTCCATTAAGTTTGACATCCAAACACAGTCTGTCGCTTGTGCTTTTGCCTGTGGTCTTTCTTTTGCTGTGACATATTGTTCTGCTAAATCACAGGGTGTGTCACACACTGAAGCATTGAAGATAGCTTCCAAACAGGCTGCAAAGTCTGGTGCAACTACAATGGTGACAGGAGTTGCTGCTCAACAACTCCTTCGTACAGAAGTTGGTCGAAATTTTGCTGCTGTAGCAACCAAAGCTATCAAACCAGCAGTTCAAGCTGCTATGAAGTCTGAACTTGGCAAACAGGTCGTTGCTAAAACCGCAACTGCTATTGCCGGAAAACAAGTTGCGGGTGCGGCTGCAGCAAATGTTGTGACTAAGGCTTTGCGTACAAATGCAGTTGTTAGCACTGTTGTATTTGTAGGCACAACAATTCCTGATGCAGTAAATCTTTGTCGTGGAAAGATTTCAGGTGCAGAGTTCGCTGAAAACACCACAACTAATGCCGCAGGTGTAGGTGGTGGTTGGGCTGGTGCAAGTGCTGGTGCTGCTGTTGGTTCTATGATTTGCCCTGGAGTTGGAACCGTTATTGGAGGAATTGTTGGCGGTCTAGGAGGAGGTATTGGTGCCTCGTTAGGTATGAAGAAGGTATTCAGCCTCTTTAAGTAATTCAGTGTATCTCGTTTCCCTCATTTGAGGGGAACGAGGCTAATAATACATTCACAAATGGTTCTTGAATGTAAGAACCTATAAGTCGCTCGTTTTTTTTTGCTTGCCTAAAATTTTTGAAGTAACTTTGCACCAGAAAATAAACGGTTAGAAGCCGAACACTCTCATTTATAAAAACAAAAAATAAGATTTAAGGCAATGGCTGAAGCCTGAATCACACCTAAATATGGGTGCAGTTATAGATGCCGAAATTCTTCTACCTTAATTATTGTCGATTATGGTTAGTACATCTTCAGAGAGTGTTTGTAACTTTATCTATCCTCCGTTCATTTTAGTTGATCCCTGTCCTCCTATTCTCACAAAGACAGTTGTAAGGACAGTAGCAACTATCGCTGGTATTGCTTTAGCTCCATGTGGAATACCAGGCAAAATTGTAGGAGGAGTGATAGGTCATGTATGTGGTTCAATAATTGCCGACAAGGTGCTTTAATTCTCATATACATACTATACGAAGTGTTTTCATTATTTTCTAATTGTTTTATTTTTGACTCTATGAGACCTGATTTTGATTTACAGTTTCTTCAGTTTTGCGAGAACGAGGATCTTCGCATCCTTTGTGATATTCTCATGTATGATAATAATGGAAAAATTCGCTTGAGCGAAGGTATTTCCAATAGTGACGAATATCTGGTATCATATCCAGATAATATGATTGGAATGTGGAAAGATCTTGCATCTGAACTCCAGAAATTCGGTGGCAACAGTATTGTTAATGTATTCCGAAATGGACATGGGCCATCTTACGAAAAGGTTGTTTATGACGTTTGCAAGCGAATGGGCGTACACGACATAGACAAGCATGATACTGCTGAGGAAATGGAACAGAAGCTACTCGTTGCCATATCCAAGAACGCTATCGGACAGATGAACGAGGATGATATACGTTCCATTATGGAAGAATGTCATGTTGAAGGATATGACTATACACGTGCAGGATTGATTGCTGCTATTATGGCTCTTCAGATTGTAAACCGTAGGCTTTTCATCATCGTTATCAATTCTGTGATGAGATTGGCAAGTCAGATACTTGTAGGACGTGGTGTTATGATGGTTGGAATGGGTATTCTATCACGAGGTATCGGCATTTTATGCGGACCTGTTGGATGGGCATTGTTGTGTGGCTGGACAGCATGGGATATAATGGGGCCTGCCTACCGCGTTACAATTCCTGCCGTGATACAAGTAGCATATATGCGTTCTAAGTATCAGGCAAAGTCTAACTCTAATTCTGAATGCGCATGATAACAGCTATTGAAATAATGCATCCTGAGGACAGAAAAGCCCTCCAGATGCTTCAGGCAATCCCTTGTATCGACACTATATGTAGGAAGCTTATGAATATTGGCTATGAACGGATATTCAGAGGCGAGAATCTTTCCAACATGGTAAGATGTTCTGAGAATTGTATGCCTAAGGTCTTTGAACTAATGTCAATTGTTGCGACAAAAATAGGTATTCCAGTACCAGAGGTTTATGTGTACAATGATCCTGTTATGAACGCTTATACATATGGCGAAGATAATACATTTATATGTATATCCAGCTCATGTGTTGAACGCCTTGACGATAATGAGTTGATGTGTTTAATGGCCCACGAATGTGGTCATATACTCTGTAAACATGTTCTTTATAATAGTGTAGTGGAACTGCTAAGTGAACTTGGCGAGAGATATGGCTTTATCTCATATACGCTATCTGGTCCAATGTATCTTGCACTACAATATTGGTCAAGACGAAGTGAGTTATCGGCTGATAGATGTGCTGCCGCAGTAATGGGTGAAGAGACCTTTCAAAGAATGACTATGAAAATGGCTTCTGGTCTAACCGAGATAGGTAATGATTCATACCAGTTCGTAAGGCAAGCCAGGGAGTACCATAGACACGAGAATCATTCTCTTTGGAATAAAGTTCAGCAGAATTGCAGAATGGCATTTTATTCCCACCCACAAATGGTAAATCGAGCTTACGAGATAGATCGCTGGAAGTGCAGTTCTGTTTATCGTAAGTACCAAAATCATTGATTATAATGTGTGCTATTATTGTATTTTCAATGACCTGTCCAAAATGTGGTCAGAGGTTCCGTTGGTGTAATGGTGGTGATGTCATCGTACTTCGCTCACAACTATTTCCTACATGTCCTAATTGCAAATACGAAAGTTTTGCGAATGAATTTAATCCTAGTATCTCGAAGTCTGGTTTGTTTAATCATAATTGACTATTTTATGAATGAGTTTACATTTAAGGTTTTGAAAGCTGCAATATGTGCAGCTGCTAGTTGTGCGGCTGGTAAAGCATTTGAATCAGTCGTTAACAAATTAACGAGAACGGTTAGATACTAGCATGAGACAGGACAATTGGAATATTGAACAGCTCCGGCAGTCGCTGGACAGGAAAATTACCGGTACGGAAGAACGGATACGCAAGGGGCTGGAAGAGGCGAAAAAGGACTATTCCCGTTTCTTTGAATGGCAGGCGGACGATGTGTACAAGGCAGGCCGCCTGCGTGATTACTACGGCGTGTTCCGCAACAAGGTGAACGGGACGGATGATGTGGAGGAACTGCAAAGGTACTTCAAGGATATCGTAAGATACCAGCAGGAAAGGCTGCTTGCCAATCCGCCCGCAAGGAACAGCACCAGCCCGATGGCGAACATGGCGCATACCCTGTCATTGGAATGCATGCAAAGGCTGATTCAGGACTGTCAGGGATTCTTGCATACTCTTTCCCTCAAGGAACCGAAAAGGGAAATGAAAGAGGCAAACAGGCAGCCTGTGAAGAAAAAGTCGAACGGATTAAAAAGATAATAAAATGGTACGACAGAATCCCAACGTTACAAGATTGATGGAACGTCTGGACGCTACAATGGAAGTGTTGGACGGGAAGATCCAGGAAGGCACGGCAAGGTCCAATGCAAACTACCTTTCTTTCTTTGAAGACAAGTCTGAGGAGTTATACAGGCTGTATTATATGTATAAATGCTTAAATGACCTGCGTTCCAATATAAGAAAACTTGAGACACCGTAGCAGATTCAGGAATACATACAGCGAAGAAGGAATGTCTGTCTGGATAAACTGCTGGAACAGGACATCTCCGCCAGGAGTACAAGCCCGATGAGCAATCTGGCCCATACACTCCGGCTCGAGTGTTCGCAGCAGCTTATCCGTGAATATGACCTGTTTATCCGTTTCCTTACCGCGACACCGCGACAGAGGCAGGAAGAGGAGTGTATTTCAAAAGTCAACCGGGATAAAGTCCGGAAGGGAGGATTAAGATTATAGTAAAAAATGAAACAGGTAAAGAGAATTTCTGTTTGAAGAGGAAAGGCAATACTATGCCTGCTTATGATGGTACTGTTGCCGTCAGGACTGACTGTCGGCCTGTCGGCACAGTCTGTAAAAATGCGACAGAAACCGGATCCGGCAAAATTTGAGCTTGCAGTCAGTCTTATAAAAAAATTCGAAGGACTTCATGAAAGGGACAATTTTCCCTACTACGGATTTGGACACAGGTTATTACCAGGCGAAAATCTGTCCTACGACATGACGGAGGCAGAAGCGGAGGCACTGCTGCGTAGGGATCTCATGAAACGCTATGCATTGTTTCGCAGCTACGGCAAGGATGCACTTCTTTTAATGGTCTTGAGCTACAATGTCGGGACATCCGCATTGCTCGGCTATGGGAAACGCCCCAAAAGCCGCCTGCTCCGAAAGCTGGAAGCCGGAGACCGTGACATATACAGGGAATACGTTTCCTATTGCCACTACCGGGGACGGAAGGTCAAATCAATAGAAAGACGCAGAAAAATGGAATTTTTACTGCTTTATGAGAAATAAAAGGAACGAGGGAGAGCATACGCCGTTTCGTAGTGCCCTCCCTTCATTCATATAGGATTTTCAATACTTCCCACATTATAAATCCGGTTGTTTATAATGTGGGAATATGTCATGCCTAATACCCAATATTGAAATTCAGCAGCTGATGGATAAAAAGCCTGCCGCGTTCCGTCCATACGGTATGCATGGCCGTTCCGGTTTTGCCATACATGCGTATGTGTCCGGGTATATCCTTCCTTGTGGTATCGGGCGGTAAGCATCCATGTTCCTGACTGGCGGAACTGGACTCCAAGCAATTTCAACCTGTAATTCAGCTCCCTTCCGCTCATTCCAAGTTCTTTGGCTATCTGTGTGGTCGTGTAGGTACTTGCCGAATGCAGGACCTCTTCAAAATACCTTACCTTAGGAGCCTGCCGGCTTAATTTGATGGCGTTCTGCGCGTTTTTCTCTTCCAGTACGGATATATGCCTGTCGCGTTCCTTTATCCTGTTTTCCGCGAGCAACAAGGCCCGTGAAAGCAGTTCGGAGTCGGTTTCTCCCTTTATGTCAAGCAGGTATCCGCCTTCTTTTAATGTTCGTGGGACGAGGTCGTCAAAGATCCAGCTTTCAAACCTTTCAGCTGAGGGCAGACGGCTTCCGGCTATAAGCCTGTACACGTTCCCTTCATCTATGAACTTGATTTTCTGACGTCCGCCCCTGGTAGGGATGTCGTGAACGCAGACTCCCTTCTGTTTACAGTGCCGGTCTATGGCATCCCTTGTATTGGCGTATCCCAATGATGCGGCGACATCCTTTGCGCAAAACCATATTTTGCCGTCCTTCTCGACTGTCCGGATTTTACCGAACTCAGGATGTTCCGCTATAACAAATGTATGCATGCTGTCTATTATTTATAAGTTGATTCTATCGCTTTGAATATCTCATGGATTACCTGGGGGACGATGGCGTTTCCATATCCCTTGACGGACTGCTGCCGCCAGGAAGAAAAGGTAATACCGTCCAATTGACGGGGAACCCCATCATTTCGGCCACAAACAGGGGATTGAGTTGGAAACTCCTCCCAGCCCGGGCAAAGAAATCGGGAAGGCTGCCCTGATGCGGGTTCTTCCCCTTCCTTTTGAAATTTTCCAAGGTCGGCGCGCCCTTCCAGTCCCTTGCAGTCGGCGTCGGGAGCAGCCCGTGGAAGTCCAGGAAGTCCGTCAGGCCGTTGGGGTTCTTCTCCCCGTCCTCCGTCTCGTGCATCGACACGCGCCCCTGACGTTTCCAGCGTTCCACCCGCTGCCGGTGGTGTATCTCCGTCGCTGTCGGGGTGGGCAGCAACATCTCGCGGATGATTTCCGGAAGACCCTTCTGGAGACAGTTCGGTCCCCTCGGGCTGTAATCCCTCGCCATCGGCGTGGGCAACAAACCATATGCGGTCCCTTCTGTGCGGGGCACCGACGGCACAAGCCGGAATAAGCAGCGGCTGGACGGTATATCCTTCACGCTCAAGATCACGGCAGATGGTCTCGACGACGTATTCCTCCCGCTTGCGGTATACAGGCTGATCCTCTCCGAACAGAGAGGGCTGACATCCCATGTGAGCCGCCTTGCCGGGCTGTACCATCGTGAGGATGCCACCAACGTTCTCACCAACAATCCAACCGGGCCGGATCTCGTGAATGGCACGGAGCATGTGAGGCCAGAGGTAACGGCTGTCCTCCGCGCCCTTTCGCCGGCCGGCAACGGAAAAGGGCTGGCATGGTAAACCTCCTGTGAGGATGTCGATCCGTCCCCTTCATCCCCGAAAATCCGTAGTTGTAATATCCGTATAACTTTCTGCATGGCTGAACCAGTAATTTAAAATTCGGTTACAAAACTCATCTATCTCACAATGGAAGGCGTTACGCCATCCCATTCATTCGGCGGCAAGATCCGCCGCACCAAACCCGCTGAACAGCGAGGCATGTACCAACTGTCTCATATTGAATCCTATTAATCGGTTAATGAATCCGTTACATTTCCTGTCTCTTTTTTCACCGGAACGGTTATCGCCATTCCGTCGATCTTGCGGTATATCTTTCCCATCTCCAGCATGTTCTTTAACCGCAGAATGTCCGTAATCTCGTAGACGGTTATACCATTCTGCACGCTGAAACGGACATACCCCTTCTGACGTTGTGTCTCCACTTCCTCACGGGTCATCTGGAGAAGCTCGCAGATCTCCTCCAGTGTGAAGGTCAGTTGCACTTCCTTGACGGTATGCGCATAGGTCAGGATACTCAGTATCTGCAGGCATTTACGGTGTGCCTTGACAAGGGCGGCAAACTTGTTCCGCTCGATCATGATGTACTTACTTTGATTTTCCATTCTTCTTATTATTAATTGTTATTGGTTTCTGTTCTTCGAGGGCTTCCGGCAGGACGGCCGTGCCATATTCCTCCCGGAGGAACTTGTACACGTCGAATGCCCAGAAGTACACCTTGCCGCTGATCTTGAAGGACGGCAGCTTTCCCGACATGCGCCAGCGTATCAGCGTCCGGTCGCAGACTTTCAGCTGGAGACGCATGTCGCGGC
>ULRA01068140.1_pt1 | contig 10724 bp, 8 predicted proteins | sample 1954981 | NCBI WGS metagenome assembly ULRA01 (sample SAMEA4835669, study PRJEB28245) | human gut metagenome | biome: gut microbiome; material: fecal sample | place: Denmark | collected 2008
CATAAGGAACAATGTACGATATCTGTCTTACCGTTACTGCATGCGTGTTCCTCCATCACCCACCGAAATGCTTTCGCCGTGCGCAAATCGGCGTCTTTGAAGTGCCCGCCGCTGTTCCATTCAAGGGTGCAGTCTGCGCCACGCTCTGCAAGCCGACTGTGCAGGGTGCGGATGTTATCCCCTACCGCAGCCATGACGGTGTTTTTCGTGTGCTCTTCCTTGTTGCCAAGGCTCAGATAAATGTGCTGCGTCTGAATCGGGTGCCGCTGTTCAAACTCCATCCAGCCCGGGAACCACACCGAGGGAGATGCGGCGGCGACACCGTAGAACAAATCGGTCTGGGTGGATGCCCACAGCGAAAACAATCCCGCCAGCGAGTAGCCGCCCAGAATGATTTTGACGTTCTCCGAGAGTTCAAACTGTTGTTTCAGCGTGGGGATGACCTGTTCTGTCAGAAAGCGCAGGGTGTCCCCAGCATTTCCACCGAAACCTTGCTTTCCCCAAACAGCAGGAGACTTCCACGGGGAAAGTGCATCGTTCCAGCTTTCCACCGGAATGGCTGCAAACAAAAAGTGGTGCGCACTCTGTGCAATAGCGGTAGCCTCGCTTTCCATGCTTTGCAGCTCGTGTTCGCCGGTCATTTGGAGCAGCAGGTATTCTGCATGAGCTTCGCCGTAAATGCGGCAAGGTCTGTTCCCGATTTGCATTGTCTGTGCGGTCATTGCGGCATCCTCCCGAAAAAACTTTGATAAGCCCAGTATAGCAACTGAAAAATCATTTTGCAATTCAAAAAGGCGTTCGCAGCAAGCAGGGCTTGTTGGGAAATCCCAAACCCTTGCCTGCATCATAGGAGGGGGTAGCCATCACGGAAGCGTGATGATTGCAGGAATGCTATGCTGCAACAACAAGAGCGGAGCCTTTTGCAAGGCTCCGCTCTTATTGCTGCCGTTAAGCAGAAAATGAAAATGAAGGAGATTTATCTTTCAAAACCGCCTGTGGACTGCTGCAGCGATGGGGAGCCATAACAAATCCATCAACCGGCTTTGGAAGAAGCAAACAGGGACGGGAGAAATGCGCTGTCACAGATTGATACCGATTCCAAGGATCACGAACAGGATCGTCAGACAGATGCAGCTTACCCCGTTTCTTCGTTCCGTGAAAGCGTCCAGAGAACACTTTGCACGCTGTTTTGCCTGTTCCAACTGGGATGCCCCCGCATAAGCGGAGAATCCGGCACAAATCAAAAGCATCAAACCGATCCAGATCATCATAAGCATTTCTCCAATCAAAACCTTACCATTCCACGCCCAGAGCGTGCAGGCTCTGGGCAAGGGCAGCAACATCCATGTTGAACACGATGCCTGCCATGTTTTCGTAGAGTGCGCCCTCTACGTTGATGGGCGTATCGTCAATAAAGACGCATTCCTCCGGGTGAAGGGCGAACTTGTGCAGGAAGGCGCGGTAGATCTGCGGGTCGGGCTTCAGCAGCTTGACCTCTGCGGAGATCAGGGCACCGTCCATCAGCTTGCTGGCTTCTGCCCGTGCCCAGTAGATGGGCTGACGGGTGGCAGCGTTGGAGAGCAGGTAGAGACGGTAGCCCTTTGCTTTCAGGGCCTGCAAAAGCTCCAGCATTCCCTCCACCGGCACGATGGGGTCATCCCACGTTTCGATCAGCCCGCGGGCTGCATCGTGCAGACGCTCCGGCAGGCGGGGCAGAATGCGCTGCTCTGCGATCTCCTCGTCGATCACGCCCCGGTCCAGCATGGTCCACTCCACCGAGCGGAACACCTCGTTGCGGATCAGCCTGCGATCCTCGCCGGTGAGGGAATAGCGGTCCATAAACAGCTCCGGGTCAAACCAAACCAGAACGTTTCCCATATCAAATACGATGTTTTTAATCATGTGAAACCCTCTTTCTGCACAAACCGCTTAACGCAGTTCTTCGATGTGATAGATGTAATCCAGCGAACTCAGTGCCTGAATGATCTCCCGGTGGGTCTTGTACTTTTTCAGCTCTGCGCTGAAGATGATGATGGTGATGGTGTACACGCTCAGACCGGAACCCACATACGCCTGATTCGCCTCGATGTCGTCGATCCGCAGACCAAGCTGGCGGCTGACGGTAACGAAATCGCGCAGGTAGTTGCTGTTCTTCAGCTCCAGATGAATCTCGGCAAGGATGGACCAAGAACGGTCGATGTTGAACAGCTCGCCGTGGGTGAAATACTTCACCACTTCTTCAAAACGCTGGACGTGCTTTCCGCTGGGCTCGTCGATGCTGTTGTAGAACTCCAGTGCGTCGATCTCTGCGGAGGTCATGGTCTTGACGTTCTGCTTCGTTTTCAGCAGGCGAGGCTCCTGCGTACGATGCTGCCGACCCGGTCTGCCGCTAAACCGGAACAGAACCTGCACGAATATGGAAAAGCAAAGCCCACAGGCCGGAAATCCATCTGACCTGTGGGCTTTTTGTCTCTTTTCGGTTCTCAGTGCTTCGGTTTTTTACCCCAGAGCCCCAGTCCGCTGCGGCTGGATGCTTTGCCGTGCTTGGGCGCTGCAGCCGGCTTCGGTGCACGGCTGCGCTTCTTCTCTGGCTTTGGTTCGGGTTCCGGCTCGGTCCAGGGGAGCAGACCGGCCTTGGACTCCGCTTCGGGCTCCGGCTGTACGGGTTTCGGCTTCTTTGCCGGCGCGGGCGCAGGCGGTGCTTCCGGTACGGTCTTTGGCTTCTCCGCTGGCACGGGTGCAGCCGGCGTTTCCGGCACAGGCTGGGGGGTCAGAGCCAGCCCCGAAGCCGGCGGTGCATCCGGAGCGGACTGCGGCTGCTGGGCAGCGCTGCTGTCTGCCGCCGGGTTCCGCTCTGGCCGCTTCCAGCTGCCGTCTTTTCCCATGCGGAGCAGCTCCCACATGATCTCATCATCGCTCCGGGTATTCTGGCTGCGCTGCAGATCATCGGTCAGCTCGTCCATCACGCTTCGGCCATCTCCTGCCGGTTTCCATGTCGGCTCCAGCGCGGAATCTGCCGGACGGAGCAGGTCCTCCGGCAGCGGGCTGTCGGCATTTTCCGGTTTCTTCTTTTTCTTCCGGATGGGAGATGCGATGTGCTCCGGATGGAGCGGAAAGATTTCCAGCGACTGCACTTCGTTGACCACACAGCCCAGCAGCTGCACACCGGACTTGTTCAGCTTTTCAATGGCATCCTGTATGACAGACAGCGGGGTGGCGTCGTGACGCACAACGAACAGCGCATGGTCTGCCAGCTTGTTCAGGCGCAGCACATCCGAGGAACGTCCCACCGAGGAAGCATCAATGATGACATACTCGTAGGGCTCCATGATCGGTTTCAAAAAGTCGAACAGGGCGGCATCCAGCGGCACCGCATCGGGTTCCAGCACCATCGGCAGAAGGTCCAGATAGCCGGTCAGCGAAATAACCGCTTCCGGCTCGGCAGATTCGCCTTTGTACAGGGCGTTCAGCGTCCGGCTGTACGGCAGATCCTGCAAAAACATTCCGCCCAGGCGGGGAGCGCGGGTATTCAGATCCAGCAGCAGGGTGCGCTTTTCCATATCGGACAGCTGCAGAGCCAGATTGGCCGCCACCGTGCTCTTGCCTTCTCCATCCTCAGCCGAGGTCACATAGAACCAGTGCGGCTCTGCCGTGGTGCCGAACCGGTTGATCAGGATATGCGCGGCCGAAGCAAAGTTCTGCACGGCATCGGCATCTGCACGGTGCGTTTCGCTCAACAGCTGCATGTTCTTCTGGAAGTAGCTGTTGTCCTTGGGGATGCTGCCTAAGGTTTCGAGCTTCAGGACGTCCTCCACGTCCTTCACATTCAGCAGGGTGGGCCGCAGGAAAAACTCCAGCACCGCCAGACCCGCACCGGCGGCCAGACCCAGCACACAGAAGATCACCCACAGGCGGACGTATTGGCCGGCACCGCCGCCCGTTGTAGAAGCTGCTTCCGGAGCGTCGATCATGGCCACAGAGCCCATCATCAGCGTTTCCGGCAGGATCTCCTTGATGGCATCCACCAGCGCATTCATCAGCTGGACACCGGCCTCGGCATTGTTCCAGGTCAAGGTAAGCAGCAGCACCTGCGTCTCATTGTATCGGCTCACCTGCAGATTCTGAGAAACATCCTGTGTTGTGACCGATACAAGGCCCGAATGATCAATGGCAGTCTGCAATGTGCGCTCGCTCTTCATCACAAAGGTCGCGGCGTCCATCATATCCAGGGTCTGATAAAAGGTGTTTGAACTCAGATAATCAGAATTATTGTATACAACGCCGTCTGCAAAGGGTTGGGAGGTGATCGCAACGGAACAATTGACCGCGTAGTTGGTACGGCTGTTCCGCAGAAAGGAGACGCCGCTGAACACGAATCCGCAGAAAAAGCCCAGCAGGCCCAGCACAAGGATCGTCTTCCGGTGCTTGAAGACGGTGTACAGCAGGTCACTGATGCGGATCTCGTCATTGTCCATTGTTTCTCACCACCTTTACGATTTGTTTTCGCTCTGGTCGAGGGTCTCGTCCTGAGCTGCAGCAGCTTTCCGCGCCTTGCGGCGGCGTGCAAGGATGCCCCACAGGAACACCAGCAGCCAGACCACACCGGCGGCGACCACAGCCAGAACGGCCAGAGCCACCGCACTGCGCAGCGTAAACACCGGCACGGTCCAGTTCTGCGTACTTGCAGTATCCTGTACAGTGAAGGGATATTTCCGGGCATTTGCAGAATCTGCCTTGCCGCGTACCACATAGTAGCTGCCCTCGGTCAGATCGGTGAACAGCTGGCCGGAATCGCTGGACGTCCAGCTCCGGATCAGCTGATCCTGCTCGTTGTACAGGGAGAGCTGTTCGCCCTCCGTATTGCTGCGCAGCACCATATCCACGGCAGAGATGGATACCCGCAGGAGCCGGTTGGTGATGTCCAGCGTTGTGCTGCCTGCACCGTCAATGCGGCCGTCCGCAGCGACGGTCACCGTGTGGTCCGTGTCATCCGGACGGTAGTTTTCCGGTGCCTGCTGTTCGCGGATAAGATAGGTCGTGCTCTTATCCAGATCGGTCAGACGAATCTGGCCCGCCCCATCGGTCGCCACCGTCTGGGTGGTGCCGGTGCGCCGGTTGGTCACCGTAAAGACTGCACCCTCCAGAGCGGAGGAGGTAAGCTCGTCCGTGACATTCAGAAGGATCTTGGTCTTTTCGGTATCGATCTTGTGCAGCTCCGGGTCGCTGCCGTTTTTCTTTTCCACTTCTGCATCCAGATCCTGCTGCATGGTGGTGTAGTAGTTGGGGGACGACTGTTGCTGCACCGTGTACTTGCCAAGATACAATTCCACGCTTTCGCCGTAGCCGGCTTCGTCACAGGTGATGGTATCCACCTGCTGGCCCTGCGTATAGCGCACTGTGCCATCCTTTGTGATGATATCTTCGGCTGCGATCACCCGGAAGGTGCCGCCGCCTACAGGCTGCTGTGTTTCGGCATCGTTCATCTGCAGCCGGATGATGTTTTTGCAGGGAGCCACCCGGATCTGCACGATGTAGGGCTCCGGCCAGTCGTACATGCGGTCCACATCGTAGTAGGTGTCCGCTGCCGCATCGTATCCTTCCGGCTCACTGAGCTGACGGAAGTAGTAGCTGCCCTGCCAGATCTTTTCCGGCAGATAGAAGGTGCCTTCCCCGGTGGTCTCATACTCCCGGTAGCTGATCTTTTCCGGGTAATAGGTATTCAGGGTCTGCAGGCTGCCGTTTATCAGATGGGCCGTATCCGTGCGGTACAGCTCAAAGCGCACACCGGCTTCCTGAATGCGCCGCTCGGTCTCCTCATCGATCAGCTCGGCAAACACGGCGGCCTTAACGCCGTCCTCGTCGTAGCCGCCGCCACCACCGCCGCCGGTCTGGATGATCTGCTGATCGTATCGTCCGTCGCCGTTGCCATCGCCGGGGTCATCATCGGCACCGCCATCGTGCCAGCCGTCGTAGTCATCGTCATGCCAGCCGCTGGACGCGGCCTCCTCACTGGAAGAGGAGGGCTCTTCGAGGCCGGTATAATTGCTCAGAAGATAAAGGCCCAGCAGTGCAATGATCAGAAGCAGCACATACACAAGGGCGCTCATCATATCGGTCGCCGACTGCCAGAAATTGTATTCTGCATCCGGATCCTGTCTGCGTTTTCTCGTTTTCATCCGGAGTGCCCCACTTTCAGGATCCTGACAAATTCATCCACCGACAGCGGACGGGAGAAGAGGTATCCCTGCCCTTCGGTGCAGCCGGCTTTGCGCAGCACGTTCAGCTGCTCGGTGCTTTCAATGCCCTCGGCCAGCAGATTCAGCCGGAGCGTGCGGGCCTGTGCAAAAATACCGGGCAGCACATCGGTCTTATTCTGCAGCGCAGCGCTGCGCAGATCCAGCTTGAGCAGGTCGGTGCCAAAGCCGCCCAGTGCGCTCAGTTCCACATAGTCGCCGTCAAAGCCGTCCAATATCACCCGGAAGCCCATCTGCTGCAGCTGTGCTTCCGTATCGCTCAGCGCACCATGGGTCTCCAGATAGGCAGACTTTGCAATATCGATGTTCAGATATTTTGGCGGGATACGGTACTTTTTGAGCATTTCGGAGAAAAACTCCGCCACATCGATGGCCAGAATATCCGTCTTTGTAACATTGACCGCGATGGGGACCGGGCGGACTCCCGCATCGATCCACACGCGGATGGTCTTGCATACTTCCTCCCAGATGTACTGGTCCAGCTTGGTGATGTAACCATTGTTTTCCAGCACCGGAATGAACACGGCGGGCGAGATCACGCCCAGCACCGGGTGGTTCCAGCGCACCAGTGCTTCGGCACCGACCACCCTGCGGGTGTTCAGATCATATCGGGGCTGCAGGAAGAAGGTGAACTCGTTCTTGCGCAGACCGTCCAGGATCTGCGGCATCAGCACGCGCTCGTTGAGGCCCGCACTTTGCACCGTCTCGCGGCTCAGAACGCCGTTGCCCGCATTTCTGGGCAGGCGCTCCAGCAGTTCCAGGATCTGCCGCACTTCGCGGCGGCTGCTGTAGCGCGCCTGCTCGTCGGTGGTGGGAATGACCGACTTGTGGAATTCTTCCAGAAACAGCCCGGTCTCACGATTCATGATAGTGCGCAGGACATTGTTTGTGATGTTGAAGAGGATCGACAGGATCACGCCTGCAATAGAGGTATAGAATGCCGTGTTGATGCCGGCCAGAATGGACTGCACGCTGCCCAGCGCTGCTTCCACCGTGACGAAGCTGATGCCCCGCAGGCCCAGCAGCAGACCCACGAAGGTGCCAAGGATGCCCAGACCGGTCAGGGTGCCGGGCAGCTGCGCGATGACGCCTTTCCATGTGTGCAGCGCCAGCACGTCCTCGTTGAGCACTTCGTCAAGATCGCTGACGATCTGCCCGGTCTCACGCTGATGCTGCACTTTTTCGCGATAATCCTCAAACAGTCCGTCCAGCGTCTTCTGCTGAAAAAAGCGATCGATCTGCAGGGCAGCGACCCATGCGGAGCTGCCTTCGGTCTCAGACGCCTTGCGGATGCTTTTTTGGCCGTTCAGCAGACCGCTCGTAATGGAGATGGTCGGTAAAAGGCCATGGATGCACCCGGCCAGTGCAATGATGCACATAAGACCAACGATCAGCGCTGAGAGCAGATCCGGGGAGTACGCTGCAAGTGCGATGCTGCTTAGAAGCAGCACCGCCACAGACAGGTAGGAAAACAGCTTCATATTTCCATCCTTCCTCTTGTTTTGAACGGAGAACCGTTTTCATAAGCAGTGCACACTGCCGGAACGGCCTTTTTGCCCATATCCATTCGGTGCACTCTGCTTACGAAAACGCTTCCAACCGAGCACAAAACACCTGCTCTTCCGAAAACGTTGCCCCAAACGGCCCCTTTATGTAGAAATAGACTGAATTTTTGATGCTTCAGATACACCCTGATAAAAATGTGCATTTTTGAGCGTCAGGCTTTCATTTTACCATGTTCTCGGCAAAAGAGCAATCATTTCCGGAAGAAATTGGAATGCGGAAGTTCCAGCCATGGAGCGGGATTTTGGTGCATGAAAGCCGGCATCCTGCGTCTCTCACAGTGCAGCGCGCGCAGCCATCATGCAGCTGCTGCGACGGCAAAACGGATGGGGCCGCTGTGCGCGGATAAAAAATGCCGTGGACCCTTCACAGGATGCACGGCAGAGCTGTTATAAAACAGGGCGGGCCTTACGGTTCGTTTTTCCGGGCAAGGTCCTTGGTGTACAGGGCACGGGTGGCGTTGAGCACGGCCAGCACCATCACGCCCACATCGGCAAAAATGGCGGTCCACATGCTGGCCATGCCGATCGCGCCCAGCACAAGGCAGGCAAACTTGATGGCCAGTGCAAACACGATGTTCTGGTACACGATGCGCAGGGTGCGGCGGGCAATGCGCATGGCCAGCGCGATCTTGGCCGGGTCGTCGTCCATCAGCACCACGTCTGCGGCCTCAATGGCGGCATCGGAGCCCAGCGCACCCATGGCGATGCCCACATCGGCACGGGACAGAACGGGTGCATCGTTGATGCCGTCGCCCACAAAGGCAAGGTTCTCTTTGGGCCGCTTTGCGGCGAGCAGCGTTTCGATCTGGTCTACCTTGTCGCCCGGCAGCAGGCCTGCATGGTATTCATCCAGACCCAGCTCTGCGGAAACGGCCTTTGCCACCGGCTCTGCGTCGCCGGTCAGCATGACGGTCTTGCGCACACCGGCGTCCTTCAGGCCCCGGATGGCCTGTGCACTGTGGGGCTTTACCACATCGGCGATCAGCAGATAGCCCGCGTACCTGCCCTCAATGGCAACATGTACAAGGGTGCCCGTCTCGCTGACGGCGGGGACGCTCAGGCCCAGCTTTTCCATCAGGCGGGCGTTGCCGGCAGCAACGGTCCTGCCGTCCACCTTTGCGGTGACGCCGTGGCCGCCCAGCTCCTGCACGTCGGTGACACGGTTCGGATCGATCTCCCTGCCGTAAGCGGTCTTGATGCTCAGGGAGATGGGATGCTTGGACCAGCTCTCGGCCAGCGCGGCAGCTTCCAACAGCTGCTGCTCCGTGGTGCCCTCTGCGGGGTGGATGCCGGTCACTTTAAAGGTGCCCTGGGTCAGGGTGCCGGTCTTGTCGAACACAACGATGCCGGTGCGGGCCAGCTCTTCCAGATAGGTGGAACCCTTGACCAGAATACCGCAGGCAGATGCACCGCCGATGCCGCCAAAGAAGCTCAGGGGGATGCTGATGACCAGTGCGCAGGGGCAGCTGATGACCAGGAAGGTCAGTGCACGGTAGACCCAGTCGCCAAAGCGGGCGGGCTGGCCCATGAGCAGCAGCACCACCGGCGGGATAAAGGCCAGAGCCAGTGCGCTGTAGCACACGGCGGGGGTGTACACGCGGGCAAACCGGGTGATGAAGTTCTCGGCGCGGGCCTTCTTCATGCTGGAATTTTCCACAAGGTCCAGAATTTTGGAAACGGTGGATTCGCCGAATTCCTTGGTAGTTTTCACCTTCAGCAGACCGGTCATGTTCACGCAGCCGCTGATGACCTCGTCACCGGTCTGCACGTCGCGGGGCAGGCTCTCGCCGGTCAGGGCGGCGGTGTTCAGGGCAGAAGCGCCCTCCACGATCACGCCGTCGATGGGCACGCGCTCACCGGGCTGCACCACGATCACGGTGCCGATCTCCACGTCGTCCGGGTCCACCTGCTCCAGTTTGCCGTCCTCGTCCTCAATGTTGGCGTAGTCCGGGCGGATGTCCATTAAGCTGGAAATGCTCTGCCGGCTCTTGCCCACGGCCACGCTCTGGAACAGCTCGCCGATCTGGTAGAAGATGATGACGGCGCAGCCCTCCATGTAGTCGCCCAGCGCAAACGCACCCACGGTGGCAACGGCCATCAGGAAGCATTCGTCAAAGGGCTGGCGGTTCTTGATGCCAAGCAGTGCCTTGCGCAGCACGTCCCAGCCCACCACGAGGTACGGGATGCAGTACAGCGCCAGCTCCACCGGTGTGGGGAACTGAGGCAGCAGCTTGAGGATGAGCACCAGAACCACCGCAGCGATGATGCGCTGCAGGTTCTTTTTCTGCTTTTTATTCATAGTAAAGCTCTCCTTTTTTGGGGGATCATGGGCCGCATTGCGCTGCGGCAGGCGGGGACTTTTCAACAATTTTTCCCCATAAAAATGGATATTCCACGGTTTTACCCGGGTTTTCCACGCAGTTTTTCTGCCAGAAAAGCGCTTTTCCACGTTTCTTTTGCAAGTTTTCCGCAAAAGATGTTGAAAACCGGGTGGAAACTGTTGAAAACAGTCTGTTTTTTCAACACGAAAATGCAGGAAACCCTCTCCGTCTTTGCTTCGCAAATCCACCTCCCCCGAAGGGGGAGGTCTTATACAGCGAACGATAACGTATAATAAAAGCTCTCCCTCTCGGGAGAGCGGACACCGCGCAGCGATGACTGAGAGAGGTCTGGCTCCCCTGTTCTCAGATGTCAAAGATCTCGCAGTCGTCCTCCACCTTCTTGCAGGCGGCCAGAACATTCACCATGGTGTCGTGGGGGTCTGCACCCTCGGCAAACTCCACCTTCATCTTCTGGGTCATGAAGCTGACGGTCGCACTTGCCACGCCTGCGACCTTGTTGGCAGCGTCCTCCATCTTCTGTGCGCAGTTTGCGCAGTCCACTTCGATCTTGTAGCTCTTCTTCA
>ULRA01020211.1_pt1 | contig 10719 bp, 12 predicted proteins | sample 1954981 | NCBI WGS metagenome assembly ULRA01 (sample SAMEA4835669, study PRJEB28245) | human gut metagenome | biome: gut microbiome; material: fecal sample | place: Denmark | collected 2008
TCAGGTCAGTATTGTTTAACCGTGCGGATTTTTGTATTCATGCTTCTCGTAATAACCGATGAATTTACCGTTTTCGTCGCGCAATGCAACCATAAAAACATCGCGGTTGTCCTTCTTGTTATGGTAGGTGAAAAATACATCTTCAATGCTATTTGCTTTGAAGCCTTCAGTAATATCTATTATCATTTTCTGTGAATTTTCGTTGTGGCAGTCGAGAATGCTTCTGCCAACAAGATTTTCACCTCCGCGTTTTTTGTAACGCGCGACCGCGGCAGGGTTCATGTATATGATAGTGTGCCCGGCATCGCATATGACTATCGGGGCTGTGTCCTGATCAATTATCGATTTGAAATAAACATTTAGTTCCATGAGTTGCCTCCAAGGATCGCAAATTCAGTGTGGACTGCTCATCCATCATTCCAAACCATATTCTATCATTTGTATTCATAATAATCAATACAAATAGCAAGCATATTTAATATTTGATGAACCCAAATGTTTCATATGCATAGGCTAATTTACAAAAAAGCACTTAGCATTACACCAAGTGCTTTTTATCTGGTGGAACGCGACGCGCGGCATACTAACTCTGATCCTTCGGTGCTGAGACCGTAAACCTCTGTCGGGGTGACGGTACGGTTATCACCGGAATAATTAAAGGTTATGGTTACTTTATCATCATATACAAACACAGCATTTACAAATGTTTGTACCAGCTGCTTATGGCACCCCGGATCTTCGATGTTTTTATCCCGCATTTCATATAGAAAGAACACAATATGATCTCGGGTGAGGTGCCATGATCGGACAAGTTCATGGGTGAAAGATCGGCATATGCGCTGAGGGTCGACGAGCTTGTGAACAGTGAAGGCTTAGATACCGCGGACGCCGCAAAAAAGGCGTTTGCCGAGGATGTTTTTGAGGCTATTTGTTCAGGTCTTGCCGGCGGTATTGCAGGTGCAGGATCAAGCGCTATTTATGGCGGTGTGAATCTCGCCATTGCACACAATACCGAGCGAAGCTACAAAGCCATTGGAAGCGGTATAAAGGACATAGGCGCTGCCGGGGACGTCATACAGTACGGAATTGCCATAGACAACAGCACGGCAATGAAAGCATTCAAAAGCGGATCGGGTGAGATCGAGTATGACAAAATATCCGACAGGCAGCTGGGCAGGATATATTCGGAAATAAGGGACGGCTTTTTAAAAGAAATGCGAGTCGCCGAAAACACCGGGGATCTTGAGCGGATCGTAAACAGGCAAAAGGCAGGTGTTGACTCGAAGTTTATAAACAATACCATAGTTGCCGCAGCGCTGCAGGTCATGAATGAGGATCAGAAAAAGTTCCGGATAGACGACGACGGCACAGAAAGCGGTCAGAGCGAAAGCGCCGGTATTGACAGCGGTGCCGAAAGCGGGTATAATGGTGAAAGAGGTGAGAGTTATGCCGATAATGACCAAAGAAGATTGGGAGAGAATGCCGAAGAGGACTCGGGAATTGACCGAAGAGGAGAAAGAAAAAGCCAAAAAACTCGCAGAGATCATGAAAAATACGACCTACGAGGAGCGCAGGAAGACCAGGATGGAGGAAGACCGCAAGAACGGATTCATGTAAAGCAGGGCAGCCGTGACATCTATTACAAGCCCGGCAGGGCAGACGGATCGGTCGGCAGCTCTGCCGTAGATATACTGAACGATGCCGGGATAGACGCTGTTCTTTGCGACGGGGATAGGCTGAAGAGAGTCAAACTCCGCACGCCTTAAAAACGGAAAAATCCCGGTTTTTATTGCCTCATCATTTGAAATACGTTGGTATTCCTGCATTCTTCGGCTTCAAAAACACGAAATTTTTCGTGTTTAAGGTCGAAGAGTTTCTGCCGGCGAATTTTTTAGGCAGCGAAGCGTGAAATTACCCGTAAGGCTAACGCCTACGGGTAATAAGCGCAAAGCTGCCTGAATTAAGGCGGCGAGCGAAACCGTACGGCGTTCGACTCTCTTCAGCCTATAATCACCGGGTCAGGCAGGGTATATTCCCAGGCGCTTACGATGCCGGACGGCACCGTTTATGTTTCGAACAATGCTACTTTGCCAGCCTTAGAGATAGCGGCGCATGAAGCAGTTCATTCATATGAGATGAAGAACAGTGAATATTATGCGGAATATGAGGCTGTAATAAGCGGTAACGTTTTATGGGGCAGTGAACCGTATGCTGAAATTGCCGATCACATGAACGATGAACACTATAACGGCAAATATGATATCGATTCAATCGATTTTGCCAAGCTATTTATTCGTGAGATCTCGGCATATGTCAATCAATATGTCACAGCAGATATTCAGTATGCCAACGAGCGTTTCAGCGGAATATTTTCCGACTGGCAGTCGGTAGTCGAGGCAAGCAGACAATTTAATAGTAACATCGGGGCAGACTTTTCTGAGTCTGCTTTTTTGCGCCCGAAAATGACGCTTATGAGTCGGTATTCGAAAGGCTATCCGGTGCGGACGGTGAGGCTGACTCTCACAAGCGCTCAAACAGCGAATTCTTCGTCACAAAGGTTTTGACCGATGAGCAAAAGGCTGTCGAAAGTGTCGGCAAGGCGCTGGGGGTCGGGGTGGTTTTTAAAAACCTTGACATAAGCATTAAAAAAGCCGACGGAAAGAGGGAACTGTTCCGTCCAAACGGTTATTACGACAAAAGCACCAACACGATCTACATAAATTCCAGCCGCAGTTTCGAGGGTGACGCGCTTATGACGATATTCAAGCATGAGCTGACCCATTTCACCGAAAATGCGTCCGGTCCTTACGATGCGTTCTGTGATGCTGCAAAAAGGTCAAAAGAGTTCAGAGCCTGGCTTGAGGGTAAAACAAAAAGAGCGTCAGACAAAAATGAGGACGGCAATATAAGCGTTGATCAGATGATGGCTAAGCTGAACAGCGACATCCGCGAGCTTTACAGCCGCAGAGGTATTGATATCGGCGTCGCCGGGGCTCAGCGTGAGATATATGCCGATTTTGCCGGAGATGTTCTTTTTGCCCGCAACGGCAGCACTGCGGAGAATATCATAAACGGTCTAAGCGTAAAGCAGCGCCCGAGGTTTATTGAGGCGATAAGGGACTTTTTAAAGCTCCTGCGTGAGAAGCTGAAGGGCAACAGGGACATAACCTTCGGCATCTTAATGCTTGAAACGAGGTACAAAAACGCCGCTCTTCGTGCAGCCGAGGTCGCAGAGGTCCGGTCGGATAGGGAAGGCGGTACTGCATCCGGAAGCGAGAAGGTAAGTTATAGTGTCGAAAAAACATTTGGCGAACAAATAGATGATGTCATTAACGGTACTCACAATCCGCGTTTTGATCTATATGTATCTAACACTCCAAGGTATCTGATAGACCTTAATTTTGCCGACGGTCCCGTCCTTATGCGAAACGGTAAAATTTCAAAAATATTAAGCAAACATTCCGAAATGTCCGCAGAAGTAATAAAACAGATCCCTCAGGCAATAAAAGACCCGATCCTTGTATTAAAGTCAAAAACTCATCCAAAAGACAGTGTTGTTATAGTAACCGATATTTTGACCGCAAAAGGTGAAATGATCGTGCCTATATGGGCAAATCAATCCGGTAATTACATTGATCTTGAGCTCGGTGATGTCTCGCTTAAAGCTAACATTGCAGCCAGTGCATATGGTAGAAATACAGCAGCTTTGATCGAGTTTGCTGTTAGCAATGATGGTGTACTATATCAAAATCCGGACACAAATAAAGTCAGCCAACTATTAGCAAGAAATGGGCTGCAATTGCCCACACCACTAAAGCTGTCTGACTCTGACATCACTGTATCACAAAATGAACAGTCTGTCAATAGCAGTATATCCGGAAACGGAAATATTAGTTACAGTATATCATACACAACAGACAATAAACCCGTTGCGGTAATAGACGAGGATATACTGAGCGGTGTTCCAAAGTCAAAATGGGTACAGGAAGTTAAAAATATTGTATCTGAAAAATTTACTGACGGAATACCGATTGGCGGCAGGCTTATTAAAGTCAATAGTATTACCAGAAGTGAATTCACCAATTCAAAATACAGCAAATACTTAAAGAGTAGTGATGGCACAATTTATCGGGACAAGTTTAAATCAGCCAATAATCTTGATGATATCGTTCTTGCTTCAACCAATTATATTAATGAGGATCTGAAACATACACGGAAAGATAGTTTCAGGGAATTTGCACGTGGCGACGTACTTATAAGAGTTGGTGGAAATGATTATTCAGCCAATGTAATCGTTGGCTTTACATCAGGAAATCAGATGGTTTTGTATGATGTTATCAATTTTATGCCGGCAAGTTTTAAAATAAAAAATGAGGATGACTCGATAGACCTTGGAAAAAACCGCGATCTAAGAAATGAGTCATCCTCTGACATCACTGTATCAAAAAATGAACAGTCTGTCAATAGCAGTATATCCGAAAAGGCGGAAAATGATACAGAAAACCGGGAGTTTTCTGTAAGCGAGGAGCAAAAACCGACTACGGCGAGGTGATGGACGAGCTTCTGCAAATATATGAAAGCGGTGAGATCAACAGGGATGCTTACAACGACTTTGTCGGCTGTTCTGGCGGCAATTATAGCAACATTTTTACATTAAAAGGAGCAAACATATGAAAAATAATTTCAAAAACTGGATAAAAGCCGCAGGTATCAGAGCGCTGAAAACCGTGGCACAGACCTCTGTTGCCATGATCGGGACCTCCGCATTGCTGGGCGACGTCAACTGGTTTGCAGTTGCTTCCGCGTCGGTGCTGGCAGGTATTCTGTCTGTTTTAACTTCGGTTGCCGGCCTGCCGGAAGTGGAATAATGAACAAAATAGGTCTGTATGCATACGCGTGTGAGAATATAAGAAAGCACCCAGAGAGCTCTGTAGCCCTCTGGGTGTCTTTTCATTTGACAGGTATGGTAATTCCAAACACATTGCGCCACACAATAAAGGCTGCATGGTGTTTGTACCTGTGCGTTATGGTGGAGATGGCGGGAGTCGAACCCGCGTCCAAAAAACCGTTCCCGCAACTTTCTACATGATTATCTTGTCTACTGAAATTCCCTTACCGTATCGCCGGCAATCAGGCTATACGGTTCGGTATCTCCTTTTCATGGCAGCGCCGGAGAAAGCAACCGCTCACGTTCACCGCAAAAATGACGCCCTTTCCGTTCCCACGGTAAAAAACGGCAGGACGGCAGCTTAATTAAGCTGCAAAAGCAACTGTATTTTTGTCAGTTATTGTTTAAAGTTCGGTTTTCAAAGCGTTCCCGTAACGCTTCATGCTTATCACGGTTCAGGATCCCTGTCGAAACCTTTACATCCCCATGTTTACCGGTTCCGCTCCTTCATTTCACGTTCAATGGTGCGCTCTGCCGAGCGCTTTGCCATATCGGCGCGCTTGTCATACAGCTTTTTGCCTCTGCAGACACCGAGCTGCACCTTGACAAGCGACCCCTTGAAATACATCGACAGCGGTATCAGCGTAAGGCCCTGCTGCTTTATCACTCCGAAAAGACGGTTGATCTCTTTTTTGTGAAGCAGCAGCCGTCGCTCACGCGTCGGTTGGCGATTGAAAATGTTGCCCTTTTCATAGGGACTTATATGCATGCCCTTTACCAGAACCTCGCCGCCGTCAATATCGCACCATGAATCCTTTAAGTTTACTCCGCCGCACCGGATCGACTTTACCTCGGTACCGCAAAGCTCGATCCCACATTCAATGCTTTCATCGACAAAGTAGTCATGAAATGCCTTTTTGTTAGTGGCTATCGTTTTGGTGTTTTCGGACATGTTTTTCACCTCGCTTGGAGGTTATTATAACACCTGTATGCTTTCCGGTCAAGTGGTTTCGTGTGACATTATACCTGTAAATTCGCGCCTGTGCTTGTCTTTACCGAAAAATCTTGTGTATGCAAGATCGGCACAGATAAGCAGCGGCGCGCACATAAAGCACCAAAGTGTGAAGTATAAAAAGCATATCTGACCCTTGAAGTTGAGCGGCACAGTGCTGTAATCCCATACATGCATCCCAAGCCAGACGTTGAAGATAAAACCGAACACGAACTCTATTGAAAGTATGGTCAGTCCGCCGGAAATACAACGGTAAACAAACTTAAGATTCTTGAATTTCTGTTCTATTACCGACAGTATCGGCATACCGATCCCACCGGCTAAAGCCATGCTCGGATGTGTATATCCGCGCCACATTATTTCTATAAGCCCATAGCCGAAAGCACCCATACCGAAAAGTATAAAATAATACAGTACCTTTTTCTTAGTCATCAGGTTTGCTCCTTTGAGTTGTGTTTCCAATATTTATTCCCGTTTAGTCTTGAAAAATGAGCGCTGCGGTGTTAAAATATTTTTATATTTACATATAAGACGGTGGTGTGGGTCGTGAATTATAAAAGGTGGATATTTCCCGATGTTGACAAGCAGGAAGTGTCCTTGGTGTCGGAAGAATGTGATCTTGATCCTATAGTCACATTTATAGCCTTTGCGCGAGGGCTTAGCGACCCATATGAAATAGAGCAATTCATAAGCGAAGAGCCTGATTTTTGCGACCCTTACGAATACAGCGGAATGGCTGACGCCGTTGACAGAATAAATGTTGCGCTTGAGTCGCAAGAAAAAATACTTGTTTTTGGTGACTACGACTGCGACGGCGTGACCTCGACAGCACTTCTGACCGGATATTTGAGATCAAGAAATGCTAATGTTGATTATTATGTGCCTGACCGTGAAAAGGACGGCTACGGTATTTCGGTGTCTGCCGTTGAAAAGGCAGCGGCTGACGGTTACACCCTTATTGTAACGGTCGATAACGGTATCAGCGCCATAGCTGAAGCGGAAAGAGCCGCTGCTCTTAGTGTAGACATGGTCATTACCGATCATCACATACCCTCAGACACACTGCCGAATGCCGCGGCGGTGATAGATCCGCACCTTGATGAAGGGGGACCTTTCAGCGATCTTTGCGGCGTTGGCGTCGCTTTCAAGCTCATCTGCGCCCTTGACGGGCGTCCGTGCGAAGAAATGATATATGAATATGCCGACCTTGTGACACTTGGGACCATTGCCGATGTGGTGCCGCTCCACGGCGAAAACAGAATGATGGTAAGCATCGGACTTAAAGTCATGAACAGGACGCCGCGAGTAGGCGTCAGGGCGCTTATGGAAGCGGCATCATGCAGATTTGCTACCTCCGGCGGTGTGGCTTTTTCGCTCTGTCCGAGGATAAACGCCGCAGGCAGGATGGCTTTAGCCGATACGGCGGTAAAACTGCTGCTGTCTACCGATTCAGGCGAAGCAGGATACTTTGCCGAATGTCTTGACCGGTTTAATGCCGACAGGCAGGCAAAAGAGCAGCAGATATTTGAGTCGGCTGTTTCGGCGATCGAGTCAAATGGGCTATCCTCCGACCGTGTTATAGTGGTCGACGGAGCAGGCTGGCATCCCGGTGTTTTGGGAATAGTCGCGGCAAAAATAGTTCAGAAATATGCGCGTCCGGCTATAGTTATCAACGACGACGGAGAGGTATCGGTCGGATCATGCCGCAGTATTCCCGGGTTCTCAATTTATGAAGCGCTGTCATCATGCAGCCATCTGCTTAAAAAATTCGGCGGACATGAGCTTGCCGCCGGTCTTACGGTCAGAGAGGAAGATATAGATGCCTTAAGACGTGAGATAAATGCATATGCTGCAGCAAAGCCGCTGAATTTCCCGACAGTTAAGATAGACTGCCGGGTAAAGCCCACCGTACTTAATGTTGATGTTGCAAAATCACTTAAAATACTTGAGCCATACGGTGAAGCCAATCCAACACCGCTTTTTGCAGTTACAGACTGCAAAATAGCAGCCGTTTTGCCTCTTTCGGGCGGCAAGCACATCAAGCTGAAGCTTTCAAAGGACGGCAGGGACTTCTGGGCGTTGAAATTCGGAATGTCGCCGGATAACTTTCCGTTTTCGGTCGGCGATGTGATAGATGTCGCGGTAAATCTTGATGTCAACGTATATAATAATACCGAGTCGGCATCGATACTCATACGCGAAATAAGACCGGGCGGCATCGACTGTGAAGAAACAGAGCGACAGCTTTCCGCTCTTGACCTTATCGGACGCGGTGAGGTGTCTGCAACGGACGCAGGCTCTGTCTGTCCGTCGCGTGCCGATGTTGCCGGTGTTTTCAGAACGCTAAAAAAATATGGCACGGTGTCTTACGACCGGCTGGAGAATATGCTCTGCCACTATCTGCCGGTAGGTAAAATAAACATTGCCGTGAAGGCTCTTTGTCAGCTTGGAATAGTGTCGCTTGACGAGGCTGCGGTCTCGCTTACCGATTTTGACGGCAAGGCCGATCTTGACAGCGCCGAGATACTTATAACACTTAAAAACGCTATGGGAGGTGGATATAATGGCTCTGTATGACAGCAACTTAAGGGCGCTTATGAATCAGCTCGACATGCAGCCCGGAAGTGACAGCTATGACCGTCAGCTGATACTCAAAGCCTTCAATCGCTGTGTTATTGCGCACAGCGATCAGCGGCGTGCATCGGGCGAGCCTTATTATATGCACCCGATAGCGGTCGCCGTGATCATAATTTCGCTTGGTATGGACAGTGAGTCCATAGCTGCGGCACTTTTGCACGATGTTATAGAAGACACCGAATACGGATACGATTATGTAAAGTCGGAGTTCGGCAAAAGCGTTGCCGATCTTGTGGACGGCGTCACAAAGCTCGGTAAGATACCGCTTGAGTCGAGAGAAAGTGCACAGGCGGAAAATATCCGTAAAATGCTTATCGCAATGTCGCACGATATAAGGGTCATCATAATAAAACTTGCCGACCGCCTGCACAACATGCGTACCATTGACGCGAAGCCGCCACAGAGCCAACGCGATAAATCGCTTGAGACGCTGGAAGTCTATGCGCCGATAGCTCACCGCCTCGGTATCAGAGCGGTAAAAGAGGAGCTTGAGGATCTTGCTATCATGCATCTTGATCCGGTGGCTTATCATGAAATAGAAAATCTGCTGACCGTAAGAAAGAAAAACCGTAAAAGATTTCTTGACGACATCAAGACGCGCATAAAGGAACGTGTCGAGGAATTTGTGCCCGGCATCACAATAGAGGGCAGGGTGAAATCAATACACGGCATATACCGCAAAATGTATATGCAGGGAAAATCGTTTGATGAGATATATGACATTTACGCCGTGAGGATAATTACCGACACGGTTGTAAACTGCTACAATATTCTTGGCGTGATACATGACATGTTCCGTCCGATACCGGGCAGGTTCAAGGACTATATCTCCACTCCGAAGCCTAACCTTTATCAGTCGCTTCATACAACGGTCATAGGCAGAGAGGGCATACCGTTTGAGGTGCAGATAAGAACTATGGAAATGCACCGCACAGCGGAATACGGTATTGCCGCTCACTGGAAATACAAGGACGGCATCAGCCGCAACGACTCTAAATTTGAAGAACGGCTTGCGTGGATACGCCAGATATTGGACAACCAGCGCGAATCGGATGATGCGGAGGATATAATTCAGACCATCAAGACCGATCTGTCGCAGGAGGATGTTTTTGCCGTTACGCCGAGGGGCGATGTTATCAACCTCCCGGTCGGTTCGACCGTTATCGACTTTGCATTTGCCATACACTCAGAAGTAGGCGTTAAGATGATAGGTGCAAAGGTTGACGGCAGGATAGTTCCGATAACGCATGTCATTAAAACCGGCGAGGTAATTGAAATAATAACCTCAAATCAAGCCGGTCACGGACCGAGCAGGGATTGGCTGAATATCGTAAAGACCAATCAGGCAAAAACAAAGATACGCGCGTGGTTCAAAAAGGAACGTCGACCCGAAAACATCGCAACGGGTAAGGCGGAGATCGAGCGCGAGTTCCAGAGAAACAATATCAGACTGTCCGATGAGGATATGCAGAAATTCTTAGGAGAGATAGCGACCCGTCAGAGATGCGCTAATGTCGAGGAGCTGTACGCGGCTATAGGCTACGGCGGTATTTTGCTTTCCAAGCTCATGCCGCATATCAAGGAAGAATATATAAAATTCTGCAAGACCGAAAAGACCTCTGATATCAGCGAAATGGTGACACCGAGGAAGTTTTCAAAATCCTCGGACGGCGTTGTGGTCGAGGGTATCGACAACTGCCTTATCAAGCTGTCGCGCTGCTGCGCGCCGCTGCCTGGTGACGATATTATCGGTTTTATTACAAGGGGACACGGAGTTTCGGTGCATAAGCGCGACTGCAACAACGTTCCGCGCGATATAAGCACATGTGCCGAGCCTGAGAGATGGATACCGGCACATTGGGAGGTCGGCCGATCCGAAAGATTTGACTCAACAGTCAGCATAATGAGTATCAACCGTGACGGCGTGCTTGCAGACCTGTCGGTACTTCTTTCAAATCTTCATGTGTCGCTCCATGCCATGTCGGCAAGGGAGACAAAGGACGGCAACTGCGAAATACTGCTGACAATAAGCGTTGAGGGTAAGGAACATCTTGATAATGTTATTCAGAGATTATCAAAAGTAAACGGAGTTTACAGCGTTGAAAGGACTGGCAAATGACCTATGAAGGCTGTTGTTCAAAGAATAAAACGCGCTGCCGTTACTGCCGACGGGCAGCCGTCC
>ULRA01090962.1_pt1 | contig 10701 bp, 11 predicted proteins | sample 1954981 | NCBI WGS metagenome assembly ULRA01 (sample SAMEA4835669, study PRJEB28245) | human gut metagenome | biome: gut microbiome; material: fecal sample | place: Denmark | collected 2008
ACCGCTTCATTCCATAGCCGGTCGCAGCCACAAATGCGATGACGCATACCGCTACAATCATCATCCACGCAAGCCACTTCACAATGGTGCTGTCCATAAACGACACATACCACCATGCCGTCAATCCGGCAAAAAGCAGCATACCGGCAATCAACCCGACCGCCAGCCCCCTATCCACACATTGCAATATCTTCCGCGACATCTCTTTCCATCAATTCTCCTTATCCTATTTCCCATCATAGGTGACTCTGAGACGTCCCAAAATCAAACACCTGACGTCCCGAGAAGTCTTGTAACTTCAGCTTTTAACCGAGGAATATGGTTGATTACTATTGCCCATAATATGTCAGGCTTCAAGGAATCATACGCATGAATCACATAATTGCGCGTATCGACAATTTTACGGGCAGACGTAATTTGGATCGCAGGCTCAATCTTCAATATCCGATTCATTGCCTCGCCTAAAATTTCAATATTTCGTTCAACAAATTTCCGGAATACGACATCAGTCTCAAATGTTTCGTACTGCCGACCAAATCTTTCTTCAGCCATCTCTATTTCAGAAATAGCCTGGAGCATATCATGGAAATATTTATTAACTGAATCATCCATAAATTAACTGTTTTGTGCGGTCAAGTTCTTTACGGAAATATGGATTTTTCACGGCATCGTCACAGACAAGGTCTACCCGACGCCCAATGATGGATTCCAGACCCTCAAGAAAATCAAAAAACGTATCTGCCCAGTCAATTCCTTCCGCCTCAATGGTATCTGCATCAAAATTAACCGAGAAATCAACATCGCTTTCATCATTAAAACGTGAGGTAAGTATCGAGCCGAATACCCACAGCTTAGCGACCTTGTACTTCTTGCACAACGCGACAATCTTATCGATATTCATCTCTATCAGCTTCATATATCGCAAATATAGGCAATATTAATCAATTTGCAAAAATAACGCGATGCAAATGCCTGCTCTCTATTCGCCGTAACCTTATAACCCGTTAACCTTATAACCTTTCTCGCTTCAGCCGAAGCGAGAAAGGTTAGCATTTTGCAAGCAAATCATTTCAGTACAAAGAAATTTTCCACTCAATACCTTACTTTTATTGAAATTTGCTTGCGCAATAGCGATTATTTACCTACATTTGCCACATCAATTATTATCAAACTTACACGACTTAAAATTATCCGCGTATGAAAAAAGTATTACTCACGTTATCAATCGCCGCCATCATCGGTGGCACAATGCCGCAGGCTGTCAGTGCGGCAGGTATCCAGGACACACCTGAAGGCAAGGAATATGACAACATGTACCGCAGTTCCAAGCAATACCTACAGATGTGGGGGTCCCTCTATGTAAATAACATCGAGGGAAAAATCAGCTCCATCGTGATTGACGGCAAAGACTTTTACATGTATAAGCCGGTCGATACATTTGGCAACAGTTATCCTTACTGGATAAAGGGCACACTCGGCGATGACAATCTTGTCGTGTTCACCTTCCCGCAAGATGTTTACGTAGTACCCGCCAATGAATATCTGGGAACTCCCGAATCGCAGGTATCGGCAAAAATGGCAAAGGTCGTCACCAACGGCGATGTGCAGGAATTTGTAGAAGACACGGAAAATCCCAATCTCGTGATGAAATGGGAAAACAACACGCTTACACAAGTTGACGCCGAGATAGATGGCGTACCCCGTATAGTGGGCATGTATAACAGTGACGGCACATTCACCGGCACAGGCGAAGGCAACATCAACTGGAACGTATTTGACACCACACTACCCACACCACCGGCAGGAACGGAGACTACGCAATATGTGTGCAATACTACAGATGCATGGGGTAACGTGTCTAACCGCATTGTCGAATTCGGCACTGCCGGTGACGAACTCTGGATAAAGGGTCTTTACGGATATTTCAGCGATTCATGGATAAAAGGCAAGATTGACGGCGATAAGGTGACATTTGCCACGGACCAGTATCTCGGCATATATACTACCGAAATGTATTACTATTTCTTCCAGGCTGCCGACTGGGAGGAAGGCATCAGCGAATGGGGAGACCCGGAAATCCACTACATCCCTCAGCCAGCCGTTACCCTCATCAAAGAAGGTGACAAATATGTTGCCGACAAGGCGATGCTGATGACATTCGGAATGAAGACCGCCAATCCGGGCATGCCCTCGGGTTCTGTACTCCTTAAACCGACATTCGCCCCGTACAACGAAGTACCGGCTACACCGGCAAATCCTGCAATTACATTCGTAGGCGAATATTATGCCCCTTGGGGAAGATCGGTAGGCATTAATATTCCGGCAACCGACACTGAAGGCAACTTCATCAATCCTGACAATATGTATTACAACATATTTATCAACGGCGAACTGTTCACCTTCACCCCTGAAGTATATGCTGCACTCACCGAGCCGATGACCGACATCCCCTATACCTTCTCCGAGACCGGAGTGGTAGTCACCAATGATGGTTCGGCAGACCACACAATCACACTCATGATGGAGGAAACACCGGTGATTGAGGTACAGAGCGCATATACAGTGAACGGAGAAACCCGCAAGTCAGCCAAGGTCGGCACTGCAGGAATCGAAACTGCAAATGTAGCCACCCCAGAAGTGGTTACAACCGAATGGTACAACCTGCAGGGCGTACGTATCGACTCTCCGGCAGCAGGCACTATCGCGATACGCCGTGATCGCCTATCCGACGGATCAGTCAAGACTGCAAAGATTATCCGATAACGATTCTGTCGATTTTTAGAGATATCGACAGGGGGATGCATCGATTCAAGGTGCATCCCCCTTTTTATTTCATTTTGCACCGGGAATGAATTATATGTATTTTTGCATAGAAATAAAAAAGACAGCAATGACCAATCAAAATTCACTACACGACGACTGGGACCGCGAACATCTGTGGCATCCCTACACCTCAACGATAGACCCGCTCCCCACATACAAGGTCGACTCGGCTCACGGCACGCACATACGCCTCGCCGATGGCACGGAACTTATCGACGGCATGTCGTCATGGTGGTGTACCATACACGGTTATAACCATCCTTCAATCAACGATGCGATAACCCGACAGCTCGCAAAGATGTCGCACGTCATGTTTGGCGGATTTACTCATGAACCAGCAATCGAGCTTGGGAAAATGCTTCTCGAGATAGCCCCCCCGTCAATGCACAATATATTTTATGCCGACTCCGGCTCAGTGGCGGTAGAAGTGGCAATGAAGATGGCTGTCCAGGCTGCTATTGCAAAAAGTGGCGACCATAAAAAGAGTAATTTCGTGACCATACGGTCAGGATATCACGGCGATACCTGGAATGCAATGAGCGTGTGTGACCCGGTGACCGGCATGCACGGGGCATTCGGTCCGGCACTGCCTATACGCTATTTTGTGGAAGCTCCATCCGTAGGATTTTACGAGGAATGGCGTCCGGAAGCCACAGCAGGTCTTGAAGATACCCTCAAGCGGCATCACAACGAGATAGCGGCACTCATACTTGAACCGGTAGTGCAGGGAGCCGGCGGGATGCGCTTCTACCACCCGCAATATCTCGTCGAGGCGCGCAAGCTCTGCGACCGCTACGGAGTGTTACTGATATTTGACGAGATAGCCACAGGCTTCTGGCGCACCGGCAAATGTTTCGCCTGGGAATGGGCGGGAGTGCAACCCGATATAATGTGCATCGGCAAGGGGCTCACCGGAGTTTATCTCACCATGAGCGCGGTACTGACTACCCGCGAAGTAGCCGACACAATCTCACGCGGCGAGGCAGGAGTGCTGATGCATGGCCCTACGTTTATGGGAAACCCGCTTGCATGTGCCATCGCTTGCGAGTCAATCAAGCTTCTGCGCGAGCAGGACATGGAATCACGCATCAAACATCTCGAAACAATCATAAAGCGCGAGCTCGCCCCCGCCGCTTCCAATCCCGATGTGAAGGAGGTCAGGGTACTCGGTACGATAGGAGTAATCGAGATGAAGGAACCGGTCAATGTAGGCGAATTTCAGAAAAAATGTGTCGCCAATGGCATCTGGGTACGCCCCTTCGGCAGGAATGTCTACATCATGCCCCCCTACGTCATCACCGACGACGACCTCATCACCCTCTGCCGGCGCCTAATCTCGATAATATAAGATGTATAGCCATGAAAAACAAGAAAATCACATCAAAGAGAGTAGGCAATACGCCTAAGTGCTATCTGATGCGGTGGAATCCCGAAATCAGCAATTACTCGCTTGACAAATACCGGGAGCTAACAGCCAAGCATCCTGAAAGCTTCGGGATGCGCTGGAGTATCTATGACTACAAAGATGCAAAAGAAGGAGATTTCTTCTACATGCTTCGCGAGGGAGAAGAAAACGGAGGCATAATCATCTGGGGAATTTTCTCCAGTGACCCGTTTGAGGGTGAAGACTGGCGTGGCTCGGGCAAAAAGAGCCACTACATCAACATGCACTGCGTCCACGCTGAAAATGCCGATACGCAGCCACCACTATCCCTTTCGCTGCTTGAAACGGAGATTCCTGAAATAAACTGGCGCAAAGGTCATTCCGGCGAGTCTCTCACTCCGGAGCAAACATTTGCCATCGAGACGCTCCGCACCGGCATCTACAATGACCCGGAGGATTCATTTGATGCGGATGCCGGACATGGCGCACACCTTTCTTGTTTCGATAAAGATATCGAGTCGGTAATTGCAGAGATTGGAAAAATCATTCATCACAGTAAGCCGTATGACTCAGCAAATGACGTCGTCACTGATGAAGGGATATCCGACCTTACATATATGTCGACAAAAGGGAAGGATCTAAAAATTCATACAATTTTACGCAACGACACGGATTCACTTGAAGTCCTGGCATTCGTACCGTATGCCGTAAACGACCGCCCTGTCAAATTCCGTCTTGTCAACGTGCAGGAATACTCCAATAAATTTGAAGCGGTGATCACGGTGAAATATGGCGACAACGAGCTAAGTTTTTTTGACATAGAATACGGCTTACATAAGGAATTATACCAGGTAGGCGAAGATTACAATTTCGCCTTGTCGGCAATGGCATACGGCGCCGCTTGCGTTCCGGAAGGAGAAATGACTGTCGAGATGTCAGGAGATGAAGCGATGAGACTACACCTTTCGGATAGGCACGATGAGCCTGCTATGCTGTCGCTTGACCATCTTGTAGCCTTTTTGCAGCTCGACAAGGCATATCCCGACGATGGAGAATTTTGGTCGCCGGTCATGTCACGCGTTAAAAAGGTGCCCTGTCTCGGTCGTGAATTTTACCGCATGGAAATATGCATCGCCAATGAAAACGACTCCATGGAGACTCTGAACATCCCGTTGATTGCACGAATTTCCGATTTTGACAAGAAACCAACGATGAAAAATTCTGTACGCGGGAATCTCTGGCTGCTGGGACGGCTGATTGAAGAGGGAGCGTAATCCTTGCGATCTTTTGTCGTGTAATAATATTATAGTAACTTTGCTGCGGATATGGAAAAGGTCACTATCGTCATTCCGGCTTACAAGAGTGAGCTGAACCAGTATGAAGAAATTTCGCTCCGGGCGGCAGCCGACAAGATTGGCAGCTATCCGGTAACATTCGTAATACCGGCAGGACTCGACGTATCGCGCATGAAGGAGATTATGCCGTCGGCAAAAGTCGAGGAGTTTTCTGCTGCATATTTCCAGGGCATCGCAGGTTACAACCGCCTGATGATGTCGGAAGAATTTTACTCACGCTTTACCGGTTACAGGTATATGCTCATCTACCAGCTTGACGCATACGTATTTTCCGACAAACTTGGCGAATGGTGTGACAAAGGCTACGACTATATCGGTGCGCCTTGGCTCTTACGACCGATATACAACAATCCACTGCTAAAAGTCGGCTCTAAAATCAAGCATGGATTTCGCAAAATCATGCAGCTTCCCGACGCTCGCGCGACATGGTGGCGCGTAGGCAACGGCGGACTCTCGCTCCGGAAAGTGGAATCACACCTTAATGCCGTAAAAAATCTGCGCCCGGTGATAGACCGCTTTTTAGAGCACCGAAACCATCTCTACAATGAGGATGTGTTTTTTTCTGTCGAGGTCAACCGTCACGGTGTCGGCTTCATCTATCCCGATTGGCAGGAAGCACTCGACTTCGCCTTTGACAAATATCCGGCTCTGTGCTTCCGGCTAAACGGCAACCGCCTGCCCTTTGGATGTCATGCATGGCAAAAACGCAGAATGCGCAAATTCTGGTTTCCCATAATCCTTGACCACAAACCGCCGATTGCCTGACCATGATGACATTCAAACGCATAAAATACGCCGTGAAATCGGCTCTTCTCCGGCTCTATTCGCGTCATATATGCCCACCGCCGACCGACGCGAAAAAGATACCGGTGATAATCAACAATTTCAACCGCCTCACAACCTTGAAGCGGCTCATAGCGTCGCTCACCTCGCGAGGCATCGACAATATCATCATCCTCGACAACGCCAGCACCTATCCTCCCCTTCTCGAATGGTACAAGAATTGCGGTCACACGGTGATACATCTTGAAGGCAATCTCGGATTCAAGGCATTGTGGAAATCACGTCTAACCAAAAATCTGTATCGCAAAGGATGGTACATCTACACCGACAGCGATGTTGAACTTGCCAAGAATTGTCCCGATGATATCATCGAGAGAATGTTGCATGTCATGACCGTGGAACGACCGTCAGCGCTTAAAACCGGTCCTTCACTGTTAATCAACGACCTGCCCGATTGCTTTGCCAACAAGACTGACGTGATTGCCCATGAACAAAAATTCTGGGAGCATCGCGAAGGCGACTTGTTCCGCGCTCCTATAGACACTACATTTGCTCTCTATCGCCCCTTGTCGGGACTCAACCGCTCCCGCGCGGCTGAAAGTTACCGTCTGGCACCGCCTTACGCGCTGCGCCATCTCCCCTGGTATGCCGACAGCGCCAATCCATCGGAAGAAGAAGTATTCTACCGACAGGCATGTACACAACCTACCATGTGGACCTCCGCCGCCAAATAGCGCAATTTTCATGCGCCTCTCTGAAAGCGATTAATCTGACAAAGTTGTCGCTGATATTCTCTTCAAGGCAAGCGAGGTGTTCAGGCGAGCCATTAACGCGATTATCCATTTCGCCACGGAGCGGCACAAGTCAATCTTCTCTCCCTCCGAAGCAGCCGACATCAAGAGCGTGATGCAGTCTTATGGTGAGACCACCGATATGATTGGAAGATTGATATGGGGCGACGTGGAGTCAGTCTGTAATAATTATTTCTTTATTATGATAAATTTCACCTTTTGAAGTCCCTTTTTATGGACGTTGGCAAGAATAGTTACTGTGACGAACTGCTTATAAATATGTGTTATTCGGATGCTGTAGCTGTCAGTCGTTCCATCAGTTGTTTCTTCTGTTCAGAAGTCGATCGTCCGCCTCCTATTGATATATATGGCATAATGGAATATTTAAAAATTGTTTTTACTTCCGAAATTATAAGGGCAGATATCACGGCACTTATGACATGATATTTTCCATGTATTCAGGTCTTTATCATCACCAAACGCATGATTCCAACAGTCAAGCTGCTTGAGTTCCGCTTCCGATAAGGCATTGACGGGACAGGCAGCCACGCAGAGATTACAATTATCACATACGGATGAACGAATTTCATCGGGTTCAAATTCCTGCTCACACAACACGGCACCTAACCAGACCATACTGCCATACTCCGGCGTAATCAGCAAGGAATGTCTGCCAATGGTTCCAAGTCCAGCAGCCTGTGCGGCATGTTTCTGCGAAATTATCGAGCGGAATCTACCAGTCGATGTGTCCCGGATGCTTTCATTTGTGGGAATAGGGACACAGACCACGCCATACTTCTCCATCTCTATACAAAAATCCAGAGCAATGGCATCCAGCTTAGGAGTCATGGAATTCCGCACACGCGTGTACGGAATATCAGATTTGCACCTCAGCGTCCCGATTGGAAACCGACACGCAAAGGAAATTACGGATTTACAAGATGGAAGGATATCAGTCGGATGGAAACCTTTTGGAGCGTCGTCGAACCTATCCACGGAAGCGACTCCGCACAAATCAGCGCCTAAAGAATGTAGAATCTCCTTAACATACTGTTTCTTGATCATATTTAAAATTCCTTTTCATTGTCTGACATTTACATTTAGTCATTTCCTCGGCAAAAGCCTGTTCGCCATGCTCGCGGATGTAGCGGATACAAGCCGGACGGTCGGACTTGAAAAGAAAGGCGAATATCTTTCCGATGAAATTAGAATATATCTTGCACTCGCTTACGTCCTTACGACATTCGGCACAAGAGTGGTAACCATTACCTTTAGCGCAAGACCTTATCTTGCACCATGTCGCCTTTTCATTATCATGATCATGGCAACCGGGACAATTCTCCAATAGATACTTGCGACACGCGCCGCAGTAGAGACCGCACGCCGCAATGAGTTCTATGTTTGCTTCAATATTCTTCATATATCAAATGCGCCACAGTCCGATGATGCTGACTATTGTAATACAGAAGCGCGGACTGCAATGCCACGTCTTATTTGGAGGTCGTAGGAAACCTTGTGTACAGATGTAGAGATAGCAGCCCACGCCGTATGCGTGAGAACCGCTATGCAATCTCAGTACACTGGTGAATTTCCTACGTTCCCAAATACAAGAGAGCATATCGCTTCTTATTTATTTCTTATGTCTCAGATTGAGTTGCTCCAATTCAAATACAAAGGTAATGAAATCCCGTAAAAGCCTTTCACTGACAGGTAGAAAAACTGCTTTTCAAGGCTCATTTTCCCTCTTTTTATACCGCAATTGTTTCTCCAAGCGTCCAAAACCCTGTTTAATAGCGGTAAAGAATGATTCCTTGACAAGTATTGAAGGATGAAATATCATCAGCCGTAAGCCTCGACTACATATAATTCAATATCAGGATAGTTCACGGAGACCCTATTCAGAATTTCTTTCACATCATTCCAATTCAACCCGCCTAATCCGGCTCCGATTGCCGGAAGGGCTATTTTGGTTACGTTGTCCGAAGCTGCTAATTCAAGCATTCGCCCAACCGAATTTTCAATATACTCCAACCGAGCTTTTGTTTTCCAAGACACCTGTGTGCCAAGATTATATATGTGTCCGTTGCCATAATTGTAATCAAAAACATCCCCGGGATTGAATAACCCATCCTTGCACATGGCACGATATTCGGAATACATCTTAGGATATTTATTCTTGAACTGTAACGCTATCCCTTTTCCCATTGCTCCGGCACAATTACAACCATGTGCATAGCTGTTTACGTCCTTAATATTGAATATGTCACCTCTTTCAATAAATTGAATCATAGCCTATTTTACTTCAATAGTTTTCTATCGTTGTCGCCGCTTTCCAGTATGCTCATCTGATGAATGGCTATCTGGTTCAGTTTCACAAGCCGCTCGCCTTGCGTCATTCCCTGCTCGATGAAAACCGCATTGAGGTTTTCCATATTTGACAGGCAGATAAGTTCGTTGATTGTAGCGTAGTCGCGTATGTTCCCTTTGAGGTCGGGATTTGCCTCACGCCATTGCTTTGCTGTAACACCGAACATCGCCACATTCAGCACATCGGCTTCATTGGCATAGATGATGCTTGCCTGAGCCGGAGTAACCTCCGCAGGGACAAGGTTTTGCTTTATTGCCTCAGTGTGTATGTGATAGTTGATTTTCGACAACTCGCGCTTCGCCGACCAACCCAACACCCGCTGCTCCTCAGTCTTCAAACGCTGATACTCTTTGACGAGCAATAACTGAAATTTGGGGCTTATCCACATTCCGAAATGGTAAGCTATATCCCGATGTGCGTATGTGCCGCCATAACGACCGGCTTTTGAACGTATGCCTATGGCACCTGTCCGTTCAAGCCATGTTTTTACGGAAAGTACAAAGTTGTTGCTTCCTGCTGCATTTTTAATTGTACCGAATTCGGTACAATTAAAATCGGGATTATAGAGCATTTCCCATTCTCCGAGATACTCGATGGTGCTTTTAAGGCTCAACCAACGGAAAATTATATGCTCCTGCATTTGGCTGCGAGCCATGTCTGTCAAGCTGATATAATCCTCCTCGTTGTATTTTACAACTGCTATATCGGTATTTTGTACTGTGATTTTTGCCATGGATTATGATATGGCTGTATGCCAATACACAAAGTTATACATTTTTGCTGATATATAGCATTTTCCATCGAAATTTAATGTCTCATTGCTCTCAGAGATACAACCGTCGCATATTATGTAGATTCAAAAGAACTTTAAGAGTTAATTTGGAGGGGGAAATGAAAATGAGTTGGCTGTAACGGGAATTTTTTGTAAATTTGCGAAAATTATTATGCGGGCATCCGTTTAGGCTCGCTTTCAAGCAAATAAGTAATGAATATCTCATACAACTGGCTCAAAGAGTATATTGACTTCCGGCTTAGCCCTGAGGAGCTTGCCGACGCGCTTACCTCTATCGGACTTGAAGTGGGCACCGTCGAGGAAGTCGAGTCAATCCGCGGCGGACTTCGCGGCATCGTGATAGGAAAAGTTTTGACCTGCGTGGAACACCCCAACAGTGACCACCTCCACATAACCACAGTCGA
>ULRA01055035.1_pt1 | contig 10670 bp, 7 predicted proteins | sample 1954981 | NCBI WGS metagenome assembly ULRA01 (sample SAMEA4835669, study PRJEB28245) | human gut metagenome | biome: gut microbiome; material: fecal sample | place: Denmark | collected 2008
GCCGCATTAGTTTGCCGCCAACACATACGAGCAAACTGCTCAAAGGAGAATGTGCCGAAATGAATAAGCCTACTTTGAAAGAGCAGGCCCACGGAGAGATTGAAAAGATTTTCAGAATTCTTTTGCCTCAAAATGGTTTGTCGGTTCGGGAAGAACAAATCACCCTCTGTCACGCCATGCTGGATACCCTGCTCAAAAACAATATCGCTCTGTGCGACGCAGGCGTTGGGATCGGCAAAACCTATGCTTACCTGACCGCCTGCATTTTACTGAAAAAGTTTGCCCCGCATGGACCTGCAGGTTCTCAGCCGGTGGTGATTTCTACCTCCAGCGTTGCCTTACAGGACTCTATCATCGAAGAATACATTCCGTTTTTATCCCGGATTTTTCTGGAGAACCGTGTTATCTCCAAACCCATCCGGGCAATCGTAAGAAAAGGAAAAGAGCGTTTTGTCTGTGACGCCCGGCTTTCTCAAAGATTGGAAGCGGTCAAAGATAAGAATAAGAATGCAAAACAGCTCAAAGCATTGCTTTCCCTTCGTACTTATTATGATTTGGACTCCGTAACCGGCCTTAGTGGATTTGACCGTCGGCAGGTGTGCGTCCCCAAAGTTTGCGAGAAAACTTGCCCTTTGCGAAGCGCCTGCCGGTATCATCAATACCTGAAGGAAGCCAGAAGCGCGGAGATTTTCGTCCAGATCTGTAATCACAATTACTTGTTGGCAGACGCCGCCCATCGTTTGCAGGAACTTCGTCCTCTTCTGAATGACTATCGGGCTTTGGTAATCGATGAAGCTCACAAACTGCCGGACGCAGCTCGGCAGATGTATGGGAAAAGCCTTTCAGCAGAAGATTTCAGCGAGCTCTGCACTCTGCTGGCAAAAGAAAAATATGCCCTCGCAGCCCAGCGGCTGAAAGAAAAGTTTACTGCTCTTATGGGAGCCATGTGCCGGGGCGAACTGCTAGAAGAAGCACAGCGTACTGCCTTTGTTTTAACGCCGGATCGGGAAGCTGCCCTTCGGGATTGTCTCTCCCTTCTTCGGCAGATCCAAAAACAGCTAGCACTTCACCTCCCACGGTGGATACTTTACCAGCTGGGAACAACAGAGCAAACTCTCAACCTGTTTTTTACCGGCGACCGTAAATACATTCTTTATATTCAGTATGACAGGGATGGAAGCCCCAGCCTGTGCGCCGCCACCCGGGAAATGCCGGAACAGCTGCGCCACGCACTGTGGTCGAAGGAAACACCAGCGATTCTGACATCCGGTACCCTTATGGCCGGGGGCAGCTTTGACAGAACCCGCCAACTCATGGGGCTGTCCGCAAACAATCGGCTGGATGATTTTATTGCGGTTTCTCCTTTTGATTATCAAGAAAACTGCCTTCTCTACATTCCCGATGATATGCCAAAGGCGCAAATGGGCAGCGAAAAAGAAGCCAAGTGTCTGTCAGAGCAGATCTGCCGCTTAGTGGAAACCACTCATGGCCACACTCTGGTGCTGTTTACTTCCTACTCCCTGATGGGCGCTGTTTATAACCAAGTAAAAGAGCATCTGTCCTTTCCGCTAATGGTGGTATGGCGGCATTCGCAGGATATTATCCATCAGTTCAAGCAGACGCAGAATGCGGTGCTGTTCGCAGCGGGTTCCTGTTGGGAAGGTGTGGACTTTCCCGGCGATATGGTATCGTCGCTCATCATTGTACGCCTGCCTTTTCCTGTTCCTGATCCTATCAGCGAAGCGGAACGGGAGCAGTATCCCACCCTGCAGGACTATATCCGAGAAGTCATCATCCCAGATATGCAGGTAAAACTCCGGCAAGGGTTTGGACGGGCTATCCGTACTGAAACAGATACCTGTGTGGTGAGCATTCTGGACCATCGTGCAGCACCCGAAGAACGATATCACCGAGCTGTGCTGGAAACCCTGCCACCACTTCATATCGCCAGAAAAATCGAAGATGTAGAAGATTTCATCCGGACCAAGAAAAGCCCGGATTATTTTATGCCGTAAAGGAGAACCTCCTATGAATCAAAAATATTTACAGGGACTTTCCAGCAAAATGGAAAGTCCAAACGAAGCTGTCTTTTTTGAAGCGACTCCCGAAAATATCACAGCATTTTTAATGCAGCACCAATGGGCACAAATGTCTGCCATTGGAACTGTGGACGACCGATCTTTTTTAACTGCAAGAATGGGACTTATTGACACTTGCCCTGATCAGGCATATTTATTGCAAAAGCTCCTTCCCATTTATGCCAAGGTTCAGATGGGTGACATTCCTGTTCCGAAATTAAAAACCGTCCCCAAAGAAATAGCCCTTGCCGAAAAATGTCCCAAGCCGGACTGGAACTATTTGCGCTGGGAAGGATACAGCGATAAGAAATATCAGGATATTCTCAGCGGAAAGGCTCTTTTGGAAATGTCTTGGATGGGAGAAAAAACATCCTTGGAACTACAAGTGCGCTCTTATTACAGCGGCGGAAATTTGGCTCTGCTGTTAGTGGATTGGAGTCAAGGCGATCCGCAGCCATGGGGAGATCTGAGCGTAAATTTGGGAAAATCCATTGCAAAGGACTGTGCTTTTATTGACGTCAACAATTTGAGTAATGACATTCTTTCATGGATAGAGAAAAACGGACTGGGTTCTCCCACAGGCCGAAATGAGCAAAGCGGATTTGTAGTTTATCCAGAATATCGCTTTCATCCAGAACGCCTGAAAGAACTGGATGATAAGGGATATGCCGAGTATGAAAACCTTCTGAAACAGCAGCAACAACACATGAAAAAAGGCTGGGACAGATGAGAGCAGTTGCATTGCATTTTTACCAATAAGGAGATTGATATAGATGAATGAGAAAACGGAACCAGAAAAGGAATATCCTTATATAGACCGTCCTATGTGGTTATACAGCCGAAGCAGCGATAAGAAAATATTGGCTCTCATGCAGCAGATGCACGAGTTGTTGGAGGAAGCCCAGCGCCGCAGTTACACGGTTGTAGGCACTTCACAGGATATGGGGACTGGCAGAAGCATGGCTCGGATGGGATTACAACAAATGATGCGCTCTGTGAAAGAAGGTCATGTCCGTGCTGTGCTTGTTCGGGATTTAACCCGCCTGAGCCACGATCCCGCCGTCCTAATTCAAATACTGGAATTTTTGCAGGACCACGATACGGTACTAATTACCACTGACAGCGATCTTCGGTATGAACTCTATCTAAAAGGGCTGGAAAATCGCTTTTTTCAAAGAGCAGCTCGAAAGAGTCTCCCTCTGCCGTGGTAAAGGGGGTATATCATGAACACTACATACAATCCTCAAGAACCTTCCGCTGTCCTCATCAACGAAATCAAGTATTATATGGCCTTCTCCGCTTTAAAAAAACTTTTTTTGAAAGGACTTATCACCAAAGAAAACTGCGACAAAGCCAATGTTGCTATTGCCGAAAAGTACGGTGTTTTAGAATACTATATTTAGTGGTTGTTGTGATAGCTTTATCCTCTTTCTTGTGGTAGTGTTGTCCTTGCCAAAGGTGACCGACGTTACTGTCACATGACACTACTGCAGGAAAGGGGGCATAGAAATGCCAGAAATTCGAGTGATTGAACCAATAATTTTTGCACCAGCCGAAAAGCTTCGAGTATGTGCCTATGCCCGTGTTAGCAGTGATTCCACTGATCAACGCAATTCCTTTGCTTCGCAGGTCAACTATTATACAAAGTACATTCAAGCACATGAGGGCTGGACCTTTGTTGACATATATGCGGATCAAGGAATAACAGGAACAAGTGCGCTGAAGCGCGATGAGTTTCTCCGTCTTATGCGTGATTGCCGACAAGGAAAAATTGATCGAATTCTGGTCAAATCGGTTTCCAGATTTGCACGTAACGCTCAGGACTGCATTGAAGCTGTGAGAGAGCTTCGCCAGCTGGGAGTTACGGTTTATTTTGAAAAAGAACATATCAATACCGCAAACATGAGCAATGAAATGTTTCTAAGCATGATGAGTGCATTTGCGCAGGAAGAATCCATTTCCATATCGAAGAATATGCGAAAAGGCGCAGTCATGCGAATGAAAAACGGAACATTTCGATTGTCACAAGCGCCTTATGGATACTATCTGGATGAGAAAGGGATACTCATTGTACAACAGGAAGAATCTAAAATTGTTCAAAGAATATTTGGCAACTTCCTCTCCGGAATGGGAATACAGGAAATCGCTGCAGAACTGCAAAAAGAACATATTCCAAAGTTAAATGGAGAACCCATTTGGAGTTATACAGGTATTCTCTATATCCTTACAAACGAACGATACATAGGCGATGAACTGTTTCAAAAACGATACACAACAGATACTCTGCCTTTTCAAAAAAAGATAAATCGTGGACAGAAAAAGCAGTATTACGCCGAAGATACCCACGATCCAATTATCAGCAGAGAGGTATTCCGAAAAGCACAAGAATTATTAAAACGGAAATCAGAGCGACATGGACATCAAAATAATGGACAGTATACTTTTACAAGTTTAATCGTCTGTGATGAGTGCGGGACAAATTTCTGTAGACGAATTGCGAAAAACCAACGTGTTTTGTGGACCTGTCGCAAGCATTTTAAAGGGAAACATCTGTGCAGCATGGAGAGCCTAAATGAAACTGAAATACAGCAGTGCTTCCTTACTTTATATAAAAAGCTGGCTGAAAATCGTCAAGAAATCCTTGGAAGCTATCTCCGCCAGCTTGAAGAACTAAAAGATAAGGATTTTATGGCCCATCCTGATGCCATGGAATTAAATAGACAGATTGCTGGATTATTAGAGCAGAATCACACTCTACACCGCTTGCGGGCAAAAGAGTGCATTGATTCTGCTTTTTTTATAGCACAATCCAATGAATTGAGCCAAAAGATATCCAATTTAAAAGCCGAACTTAAACAATATCGTGATTTAAACGAGTATGCGGATTTTATTGATAACACCCGCCTGATTTTAACGATATTAGACTCCCCGATGCCGGTTTTTAGCTCATCAGTGTTCCGAAATATAGTGAGCCGTATTACAGTGACACATGAAACATTGAGATTTCAACTTGTCAATGGATTGGAGTTGGAAGAAGAAAGGATAAGCGGAGGTTAATCATGAAGAAAAAAAGATACTTGCCTTTTGGATATCAGATGAATGAAGGAAATATTATACCGGACATACTGGAATCTTCTGCTGTGCAGTCAATTTTTGAAAATTATCGAAACGGCGCATCGCTGCAGATGCTTGCTAAACAAATGCAGCAATCTGGTTTAAAGTACCGAGAAAATGCGGTTTGGAATAAGGCGATGATCGCCAGAATATTAGACTGCGAAAAATATATTTCAGAAGAATTTCCTGCAATATTACCCTCTGACTTATTTCTACAGGTTCAAAGACTAAGAAAAGACAGAGCTCAAATTTATGGTGGAAGTCTGAATCCAGCCTTGCGAGGAATACGAGATCTTATCTGCTGCCAGACCTGCGGACAGAAGCTTGTTCGAATCAATCATCGAGATAATGTATATATCATCTGGAAATGCCCTTCCTGCAATACGGAAACAAGGTATTTGCCCGACATAGAGTTGATGTCAAGTGTTTTATCCGCAATCAATAGGGCAATTGAAGATCCACAGAAAGTTATGAATTTTAAAAAGAATGCCAATTGCCTGTCAGTTCAAGCCGTTAGGTTAGAAAACGAGATTTATCGAGAACTTGGTAATCCCAAGTCCAATTCAAAAAGATTATTGGAAATCATCAAACAATGCGCACAGGAAAAATACAAAGCCTGTCATGCCAATGGTGATTCAGAAGAAACGGAATGTTTGATAGCAGAACTGAAAAAACTGCAGCCGATGGAACACTTTCAATCTCAAATACTACGGAAATTTATTTGTAAAATTTTGATAACACCAGCAGGTGCTGTTACAATACAACTCAAAAATGGGGCGATTATTTAAGTAAGGAAAGGAGAAACCATAATGCCACAGAAAAAGACTAAAGTGATTAGGGAAATTCCCGAAAATCCCTTTATTCAAGGACAGGCCAAAAGGAAAAAGCTACGAGTAGCCGCCTACTGCCGAGTTAGTACAGAGCAGGAAGAACAAGAGAGTAGCTTTGAAAATCAGGTTGCCTATTACACAGATCTTATTCAGAGCAATCCGGAATGGGAATTTGCCGGAATTTTTGCGGATCGTGGAATCAGCGGCACTAAGGATACCATTCGTCCAGAGTTTATGAAAATGATCGAGCATTGCCAAAGACATAAAATTGACTTGATTTTCACTAAATCACTTAGCCGGTTTTCTCGAAACACGTTGGATTCTATCAAATACATACGGCTGCTGAAAAGCTTGAATGTAACCATAGAATTTGAAAAAGAAGGACTCAATACAAGTGATGTCAGCAGCGAAATTTATTTGACATGGTTTAGCGCCTTCGCTCAAGCAGAAAGCGAGTCCATCAGTCAAAATGTTACCATGGGAAAACGCAGGCAGTATAAGGAAGGCCATTTTGCCTTCAGGTACAAAAACTTTTTAGGCTATCGACCGGGAGAAAATGGAGAGCCTGAAATTGATCCTGAACAAGCTACCATTGTTTCACGGATTTTTTTCGCATTTCTCAGTGGAGATACCCCGGAACAAATTGCAAAATCTCTGGAAGCTGACCACATCCCATCGCCAACAGGAAAGCCAACATGGTCAAAAACTACCATTCGAAATATGCTGCAAAATGAAAAATACGCTGGAGATGTGCTGCTGCAAAAAACCTATACTGCAGATTTCCTCGAAAAGAAGGTGAAGAAAAATAGAGGTGAGGTCAAACAGTATTACATTACTGACAATCACCCAGCTATTATCCCAAGAGATATTTTTCAGGAAGTCCAGTTAGAGATTGCAAGGCGCAGTAGCAAAAGAAAGGTTTCTTGCCGGAGGACAAAGTCTGGTCGAGGAAAATATACCAGCAAATATGCACTATCGGAAAGAACCGTTTGTGGGGAATGTGGTGCTATGTATCGTAGAACCATGTGGATCAAACGGGACAGAACGAAGGAAGATGTATGGCGATGCGTGAACCGACTTGAATTTGGCACCAAGTATTGCAAACATTCCCCAAGTTTAAAGGAACCCATTTTACACCAAGCAATTCTGAACTGCATTCAGTCCGTATTTCATAATAAAGAAGAAATAGCAGAAGCAGTTCGTGAAGCACAGAAAAAAATCATTTTATTTGAAGATGCCAAAAATAATCCAGAAGTGATCCGTCAAAGAATGCAAGACATTGATCACGGAATGGCGAATCTTTTAACTTTGGCAGCCCAAAGTTCCCAAATAGAACTATTTGAAAAAAAGTTCAAGGAGATGACTGAGGAAAAGGCTCGGTTGACAGAGCAGCTAAAACAAGCCGAAGAAGATGCAACAACCGATGCAAAGCGTCAAAAGCAACTTGATGATATTCTAAAGGCAATTGACATCGATATCGTTGAGTTAACAGAATTTGATGACACGTTTATCAGAAGAATTGTAGAACAAGTAACTATCCTTTCAAAAGACAAGATAGAAGTCCGGTTCATAGGAGGATTTTCAAAAGTTGGTGATATTCCGACAAAATAATTGTCGACAGAAAAAAGCCGATCATTACTTCATCATTATTGATGGAATAATGGTCGGCTTTTTTGTGTTTGCAAACATTCCATGGGGTTGAAAAAACTCCTTTATTCTATTATAATAATCAACATCAAGAAAAACGCTTCGGTGGTTCGAAAAAGGGTATCAGATTTTCAAAAAAATTTTTTGAAACACACCGGAAACCGCATGGTTACTGGGTGCCAGTAATTTCGGTCACCAAAGACAAGTAAAAGAGCATACCTTTATGGTGTGCTCTTTTGATTTGATAAGATATTGTGATGAGAACCGCCGAAGTAAAAATAATGGGCAGATTTAGTGATTTATTATTGCTAAGTCTGCCCTTTTTTCATTTATATAAGGAAGACTATGAAAAATATGAAGCCGCCATTGCTCGAAGGACAACGCTCACATCGATGCTTGTAGATGACACCCCTATCCGAGCAAAACAACGATATTGACTAAGTTGTCTTAACCTCTGTCGGTTTAAATCAACGCCCTTGAAACGATTATGTTTCAGGGGCGCTTTAATTTATACACCCCTATTATATCTTTTTTTAATAAGTTTTACTTTTTATTCCAAATTATCTTTTTCGACATTTTTTGCGACACAATATGACAAATTTTTCATAACTTTGAGAGTACAATAAATTTTAAAAATCATACATATAAATGCTTTAACTTTAACTAAAATTGACAATATTAAAATACAATGATATAATAACAATGAATGAGTGTGCTTACAATACGCACTTGCTTGATTTTTTCTGTTTTTCGAGTTTTAAACAAGGCACGGTTTTGCCGATAAAGCATTAAAAACATTACGAGGTAGACTATGGAACAGGATTATTCAAAGCTTCAAGAATCGCTTATTTCAATCGCTTCCGAGCTGTTTCGCTTTCAAAGAGTTTTTGAAAAAGCGATAGGTAAATTAGATATTGATGAGCGAAATAAATATTTAAGTCAATATGCCTGGTTTTCAAAAAAAGTGTATAAGGCCATGGATGAGGCCGATTTAAAAATAATCAATCTTGAAGGTCAGTTATATGACCCCGGTATGGCGGTAACGCCTCTTAACATTGATGAATTTAACGGTGACGACAGTCTGTATATTCTTCAAACCATAGAGCCGATAATTATGCAGGGCGACTGTGTGCATAAAACCGGAACCGTAATTTTAGGGAGGATTGAAAAATGAAGCATTACATCGGAATAGATTTAGGAACAACCAACAGCGCGATATGCTCATACGACGGAACAAATATACGCATTTGGAAAAGCCCCGAGCAAAACGATGTAACACCGTCGGCAATTTATATCGACAAACGCGGTAACAGATATTACGGAAGCAAAGCATATAATCAGGCGCCGTACAACCCAAATAATTCCGCTACCCTTTTTAAGCGTTTTATGGGAACCGGCACCAAGATTAAGTTAGAGGCTTCGGGTTTAACCATGACCCCCGAAGAATGCAGTGCCGAAATTTTAAAGGTTCTTTACGGATACCTGCCCGAAGAAATAAGAAACGACCCCGACACAGCAACAGTTATCACAGTCCCCGCGGCTTTTAACCAAATGAAAAAGGACGCAACATTGCAGGCCGCAAGACTTGCCGGAATAGGAAAGGTTGCTTTAATGCAAGAGCCTGTTGCGGCGATAATGAGTATTATGAAAAACTCAAAGCAAGAGGGCATTTTTCTTGTGTATGACCTGGGAGGCGGAACCTTTGATGTTTCTGTAGCCGAAAACATTGACGGCAAGGTTAATCTTCTTGCGCACGGCGGAATAGAAATGTGCGGCGGCCGAGATATTGACCGAATGATATTTAATCAGATTGTTGTTCCTTGGTTAAAAGAAAACTTTACCCTGCCCGACGATTTTTTGGTAAACAAAAAATATCAAACCTTTTGCAGAATAGCCCAATGGGCTACCGAAAGGGCGAAAATAGAGCTTTCGGCAGCCACCGTCACAACGGTTGCGTTAAGCGAGGGCGAGGCCCGCACTATCGATGACGACGGCAACGAGCTTTACATTGATATTGATATTACGAGAGCTCAGGTTGACGAACTCATTTCAGACCTTGTGGCCGAAACCGTATCAGCCACAAGAGAAACACTTAGCAAGGCGGGGCTGTCGGCCAACGATTTAGAGCGTATAGTTTTTGTGGGCGGCCCCACAAACTACAAGCCGCTCAGAGACAGAGTCGCCTTTGAACTGTCACTGCCTATTAACATCGATGTTAATCCTATGACTGCGGTTGCCGAGGGGGCAAGCATTTTTGCCGAGTCAATAGACTGGTCAACCGAAAATCACAACCGCAAGGCAACCAACGAAACGCTTAACACAAGCATTGATTTATCATTCAAATTCACCGCAAGAACATCAAACAATTCTGCCAAGGTGATGTGTGTGTTGCAAAGTGATTTGGTCGGATACACAATTGAGTTTGTAAGCCTTGATACCGGCTGGAGCTCGGGCAATGCGCCGCTTGAGAACAATTTAATGATCACCCTTCCCTTATCAAAAAACGGCGAAAATCGCTTTTGTGTAAAGGCCTTTGACCGATTCGGTCATAAAATAGACATCGGAACCGCCGAAATAGTAATCACCAAAACACTTGCCACTATCGGCGCAATACCCGCGTCACATTCAATAGGCGTCGAGGTTGTTGACAGGCTGGGCGGCGTGCCTATGCTTGAATTTTTGGTCAACGAGGGCGACGCTCTGCCAAAAAAAGGAACCGTTACCTTTAAGGCAGGTAAAACGTTAAAGGCCGGTTCTCTTGATTCTATTAACATTAAGCTTTGGGAGGGTGATATTCAGTCACCTATTATGGACAACCGATTTATCGGCGTATTTAAAATTTTAGGCACCAATATAGATTCGGGCGTAATTCCTACCGGCGCAGACATTGAGTGCGAATACGAAATGTCCGACTCGGGAACAATCGCTTTTGAAGCCTCTATTCCCTGTGTCGGCGTTGCGTTCGGCAACCGTAACTTTTATTCAAGACAGGAAGGTCAGT
>ULRA01082160.1_pt1 | contig 10609 bp, 10 predicted proteins | sample 1954981 | NCBI WGS metagenome assembly ULRA01 (sample SAMEA4835669, study PRJEB28245) | human gut metagenome | biome: gut microbiome; material: fecal sample | place: Denmark | collected 2008
TCTTGGTTACTCATATGTTTCCTTTCTTTTCTGTGCGCTCCTTTTGCGCACATTTTTTCTATCGAAGGGTACGAAAAAAGCCCCTCGCGCCGTGCGCGGGAGCCTCTCTGTATCTTTCGACGGTATGATTCTATCACACTTTTGCAGCGTGTGCATCCGCGTTTTTAGACATGGCTTGTCTTTCTTCTCTATCCGTCACGAATTCATGTAATCCCTATCGGGTATAATTTCACCTTCCTTATTGACTTTCGCCCCGATTGGGTATAAAATATAGTGATGATTTAAGCCTTTGGAGGTGTTTATCGTGAACAAGATTGCCCTGTTTGTCCGCGAAAGCCGCAAGGCTGCAGGACTCACGCAAGAAGAATTTGCTGTTCGTTCTGGTCTTGGACTTCGCTTTGTCCGTGAATTAGAGCAGGGAAAACCTACTGTCCGCATGGACAAAGTAAATATAGCACTTGCTATGTTTGGCATGGAAGCCGTCCCCGGCAGAAAGGGAACAGACTGATGGACGCATTTAGAACAGGATTTGTTTATGTCGAAGATTGCTATGCTGGCACACTTTCTGAGACAGAAGATGGCTACCGCTTTGCCTATGATGCAGATTATCTAAGCAGCGAGAATCCGAGAGCAGTTTCGCTGACTCTTCCGCTGCGTGATGAGCCTTATGACTCCAGCACACTATTTTCTTTCTTCGACGGTCTCATTCCAGAAGGGTGGCTGCTAAATGTTGTCACGCGCAACTGGAAACTTAATCGAAAAGACCGTTTTGGTTTGCTGCTTGTCGCATGTCGTGATACGATTGGCAATGTAACCATTCAGGAGGTGCGCAAATGATCTGCCTTTGCTGTGGAAAGCCCATCAAGAATAAAGGAGCTGCCTCCTGCGGCTGGCATCACTCCTGCATCAAACATTTCTTTGGAACTACCAGATTACCTGAAATCACCATTTCAAACGAAGCATTAGAATGGATTGCAAATGAAACAATCAGTAAGGGCTACACTGTACCGGGTGTGCAAAAAAAATTGTCGCTGCACCTGTCCAAAGAAGAGAAAGCTCGCCTAACTTTAGTTGGTTATCCATCCGGATATATTCTAAAGCCGCAGACAAATGAGTATCGTGCCTTGCCAGAAGCAGAGCAAATGATTATGTGTATGGCCGATGCAGCAGGCATCACCACAGTACCGCATGGACTCATCCAATCAGATGGTACATATGCTTATATTACGAAGCGTGTTGACCGCATGGTGCTGCCAGATCAATCAATTCGACTGTTAGCTATGGAAGATTTCTGTCAATTAACCTATCGGTTGACAAATGACAAGTACCAAAGTTCCTATGAACGATGTGCCAAAGTCATTGACCGATGGTCTTCACAAAAGGGATTAGATATGGCAGAATTCTTTATTCGCATTGTTTTTTCTTTTCTGGTGGGAAATTCCGATATGCATTTGAAAAATTTTTCATTGCTTGAAACTGCCCCCGGCTCACAGGAATTTATGTTGTCTCCCGCGTATGACATGCTTCCTGTAAACATCGTATCAACTGACACAGAGGAAACCGCTTTGGCGTTGAACGGCAAAAAGAGTAACTTGCGCAAGAAGGATTTCTTTGCGTTAGCAGCAGCCTGCCACTTGTCGTCCGCTGCTGCTGAAAAGATGATTGGAAATTTGATTAAAAAGGTTGACGTGCTGATTTCTATTGCCGAACATGCTGAAATTCCCGATGATATTCGGCAAGCCTGCATTGCACTGCTGATAGAGCGTGCCGCTGTATTTGCATAAAGGAAAAGAGCCCTATCGGGTATAATCCTGCATTCGGCATGCATTTTATCCCCGATAGGGTATATTCATGATGTCAGCTATCTTTTCCAAGAAGCCAGTCTGTAAGGTTCTTTACGCGAATGCCATTATAGTTTCCTACTGTCAGGCGTTCTGATGTAAGGACTACTTTTTCGTAATTATCGCGGATTTGTGTCAATGGACGCATTTCGCGGTCAAACGTCTCCTGTGCCGTCATATCAGCTGTTACCTGATAGTAGCTGTATTCGCCATGCTTCTCCGCCACAAAATCAACTTCCGTGCTTCCGAGCTTGCCAATCATCACCTGATAGCCCCGTCGCAAAAGCTCAAAATAGACTACATTTTCAAGCGTGAAGCCGAAATCGTAATTTCTGCGGGGGAAAATGTGGTTTCTCAAGCCGAGATCAACAATGTAGAACTTTTTGTTGACCTTCAGAAGCTGTTTTCCCACAATGTCGAAGCGCTCAGCAGGATAAAATATGAATGATTCTGTCAGCGCATCCACATAATCATCCACCGTATTCGGAGAAACTTTTCTGCCGGAAGAAATCAGGTAGTCGGTAATGCTGCGAATGGAAACAGGGCTGCCCACCACGCTTGCAAGGTATTTGGCAATTGATTTCAGCAGGGCAATGTCTGTGATTTTCCGCTTGCTCGGCTCGCTTTCGCGCCGCACCTGCCTATCTTCGATGTCTTTCACGATAACGGTATTGTAGATGCCCTCCAAATAGGTTTCCACTTTTGCTGTGGTGCACCCCATCCGAGCGACGTAAGGCAGCCCGCCGCATTTCAAGTACTCCGCAAATCCGCGCTCCTCGTCCATCCCTGTAATCGTCAGAAATTCTTTCAGCGAAAGCGGGAGCATCTTAATCTCCACATAGCGCCCTGTCAGAAGCGTGGCAAGGTCGCCAGAAAGCATGTACGCATTAGAGCCGGTGATGTAAATATCCACATTGGGCTTCACATACAGACTATCCACGACCTTTTCAAAGTCAGCAACCTTTTGAATTTCATCAAGAAAGATGTAGGTGTTTTTTTCGGGAATCAGCCGTTCTTTCAGATATGCGTACAGCTTTTTGTAATCCAGCAGTTCCTCATACTCCAATTCCTCGAAGTTTATCGAAACAATCTGCGCATCTGCAATGCCATTCTCCTTGAGCCAAGTTTGATACTGCGCCAGCAATGTGGATTTTCCGCAGCGGTGAATGCCGGTCACGGCCTTGATAACTTGTTCGTCCTTCCAGCCAATCAGCTCGTCAAGATACTCTTTTCGCTCTACCACTGAATACACCTCCTGCAAGAAGTATCTCTATTATAGAACAGAATATTCTCGAAGTCAATATAGTATTCCGAAACCGGAATTTTTTTGTGTTTTCATGCAATCATATTCCCAATAGAAATCAGCCGCTACCATTTTCAAATGAGAATGCGCCGCGAATCTTTGTATTCTGATTAACGCAAATGAACCCCAGCATACCGCGCTGCACATAGTATCCACAAACTGTTATTGATTAGCGCTGCAAAGTCGGTCGAATGTTAAAAGTTTTTGCATTGCAGTGCATTTACTTTATTTTTTCGCCGATTTGTGCTATACTAATGATACAGGAGGTGTACCACATGATAGATTCTCATGAACTTAGACGGCGCGACAGCTATTTGAATAAGCTGATTGGCTTTCAGGATACGGAACCAGTCAAGGTTATTACCGGTATTCGCCGCTGCGGTAAGTCCAGTCTGTTAAAGTTGATGGTTCAGCATTTGAAGGATACCGGTGTTCTGCCGGAGCAGATTATCGAGATGAATTTTGAGTCCTTTGATTTTCATAAGATGAGTGCTGACGATGTCTACCGATATGTGAAAGAGCGCATCATCGCCGGAAAGAGGATGTACCTTTTCTTTGACGAGCTGCAGCGAATCAAAGCATGGGAAGATGCAGTAAACGCTTTCCGTGTGGACTTTGATTGCGATATCTATGTTACCGGGTCGAATGCCTATCTTCTTTCTTCGGAGTATGCCACCTATCTCTCCGGACGGTGCGTAGAAATCAAAATGCTGCCGCTCTCTTTCCGCGAATTTCTCGATTTTCATGGTTTTGATGTTCGTGAAACGCAAAGTGCGCTTGGCGGGCTTCGCAAACAGGTATTCGATAAAAACAATGAACGCTATGAGTTGCGAGAGGTTTTCGCTGCCTATATGCGCTTCGGCGGGATGCCTGGCATCGCTGATGTTGGTCTGGAGCAGGAAAAGGTGCTGGCACTTCTTGATGGCATCTATTCCACAGTCGTAATCCGCGATATTCTGGAGCGAGAAACTCGCAGAGGGCAAAAGCAAATCACAGACCCTGCGCTGCTTCGCAAGATTATCCTGTTCCTTGCAGATAATATCGGCTCCAGCGTTTCTATTGCCTCCATCGGTAATATACTGGTAAACGAAGGGCTTTGGGACGATGATAAACGCAAGGGTATCCCCAGCGCACATACTGTACAAGCCTATGTGAATGCGCTGTTGGAGAGCTACTTCTTCTATGAAATCAAACGCTTTGACATCAAGGGCAAAGCCTACCTCCGCACGCTCGGAAAATACTATATCGTTGACATCGGACTTCGCAATTGTTTACTGGGTTTTCGCAATCGCGACAGCGGTCACGCCATCGAGAATGTCGTTTACTTTGAGCTTCTTCGCCGTGGCTATGATGTAGCAATCGGCAAAATCGGCAATGCCGAGGTGGATTTCATCGCAACGACAGCTGACGAAAAAAAGTATATTCAGGTAACGGAGTCCATGATGAGCGAGGACGTGCGCAAGCGTGAACTCGCACCGCTGCAAAGCATTCGTGATAACTACGAAAAAATCGTGTTATCTCTTGAGCCGGGACTTGATACTTCCTATGACGGCATCAAATCCGAGAACCTCATTGATTGGCTTCTCAACGAATAAGCAGTGTATTCTTTGCCCCACCGCAGAATGTACTTATTATAATAGGTAGAAACTCATCCTGAAATGCCAAAGAGCCCGCCAGCACACCGTGTTATTCACAGTATGCTGACGGGCTGAAAATACTCAATCCTTTTTCTTTACGAAGCAGCGTTTTTTATAGAACGCAATGCCATAGCAATGAATGTGGTCACTGTCATACTCATCTTCAAAATCCTTGGAGTACATTCTTTGGTCAATTTGCCGCAGCGCCTTGTCACACGCAGATTCCAAATCGCCTAATGTCATCGCGCGTTTCGCTTCAAAAATAGCCACCCGGCCATTGATCGTATCGCAGACAACGACATCACTTCGACCTTCTCCATGTTCCTTGTTTGAATCCACCTGATATCCTGCACCAGCGAAAATACCACTCAGGAATGCGTGATAAAAGTCCTCTCCATAATCATGGTAGCTTATGGTGCGCCTTAATAGTGTGCTCACTTCCCTTGTGATTTTTTCGCAGTCGCCACGCCACACGGCTTCAAAAAGGGCATTCTTATTCCATTTAGAAGCACTTTCCTCAAACCATTCAGCGACCTCTGTTTCAAAAATCTGTTTAATTTCCAAATTCGGAATTTTCAGTGCCACCATGTTATCCGTAAGAGCTTCATTGATTTCACCATCTCTGACCCGTGTCAAATAGCCCGTCAGGTACATCATGCTCCATAGATTTTCCTCAGAGGAGTGCAAATAGTCATACGTCAGATTTTCATCCACTCTCTGTACGATATATCCGCCGCTCATCAGCGTTTCCATTTTCTTGGTAATGCTTGTGCCGGCATAATCAATGAACGAGCGAATGATTGCGTTATCACTTGTATCTTTCCAATACTCATCTGGTTCTGCATTGGAATTTTTCTGCAAATCATCAATATAGCACATCACATCCCAAGGGCAATAGACATCGGCATCACCGAAACGGTAGCCATCATACCATTTCTTTATGACTTCTTCCTTCCCCTTGATGCCTGCATCTTCAAGGATTTTATCCACTTCGCTTTGAACAAATCCATAGTATTCGTTAAGGTGAGACGAAGTAATTGTGTTCGAGACGAAATTGTTTGTGCCTGTAAAAATGCTCTCCTTTGCAATTTTCAGGCATCCAGTCACCACGGCAAGTTGAAGATACGGATTATCCTTTAATGCCTGCATAAATCCCTTCATGATTTCAAGCATTTCTTTGTAGTAGCCGTTGCTGGTTGCTTTTGCCATAGGAACATCATACTCATCAATCAGAAGAATTACATTTTTATGATAGTGTCTGTTCAGAAACTCTGAGAGAATTTGAAGTGAACGCATCACTTCAATCTTTCCCGCGTGCTTATATGCAATGTTCCAAAACAGCTTCTTTTCTTCTTCGTTCAGCGCCGAGCTTTGCATCAGATATTCATGTTTCTTATAAAGTTCTCCAATTTCATAAGCAAACTGCTCATACGCAGTTGAAAAGTCGTTTCCCTCAACTGCTTTAAGACTCAAACTCATCACAGGCCACTGGTTCATCCACGCATCGCAAATACCCTTTTGCTTTGAAATTTCCAGTCCCTCAAACAAACTTTTGCTATCTTTTTGAATGTCTAAGAAGCACTCAAGCGTACTCATTCCTAACGTCTTTCCAAAGCGGCGCGGGCGAGTTATTAATGTAACTTGCGTACCGGACGACTTGAGTATTTCACCAATCAGCCCTGTCTTATCGACATAGTATAGACCTTCTCTACGGATCTTTTCAAATTCGGATTTTCCCTTCGGAATGTTCAAAAAAGCCATGCTACCTACTCCCTTCCGAAGCATTACTACCGAGGCTGCTCTTGCGCATAACCCTCAAAAGGATATTGAACCTCAGTGTACTTTGATTTTACCATCTATCTCTGGAAATAGCAAGTCAATCGGACGGAATAGCCGGCGATATTTTTTTCTCAGTCCACTTGTCAAATCATTGGGCGGAGGGCAAGCAGACGAAGAAACACGATTGAAGGAGTCCAATCCATTGCTAACGTTGCGCTATCGTCCTTCTGCGCAGTGCATCCAGAAAACATCTCTTTTACTTTTGATTCTTTTTCGTATTCATATTTTCCATAAGTTCCCGAATCCATTCCTCGTGCGTATCGCTCTTATTGCGAATTTCGCGGAACTCCCTGCTTAATAGGTGCTTCATCACCAATTCTTTTGGTGCATATTGCTGCTGAGCGTTCTTAAACCAGCGAATCATTCCAAGACTTGCCCACGTCAAAACGGTCTTTTTTGAGTAACCCGTCAACTGGGAAATCGCCGCCGCCGTCATCAAGTCTGGATACACGCTGATTTTCCGAACTAAAAGCCGCTGATACGCTCGCATAACTGCTTGATCATAGTTGATGGACGGATGCACAATCGGCTCACGCCCCGCTCCGCCTACTCCTGTAACACGATACCTGTCAGGATGCTTCTCCCTATCCCGAAGGAATGCCACTGCATCACTCGTTCGGATAATGTACTTATGCGTGGAATGCCCCGTATTTGTGCAAGCAATCATCCCATTGTCAAGATAGAACTTCGCCATGCGCTTGCTGATATGGCACAGTTTATAGAGCTGTTCCTTCGAAATCGTCTCCGGATACGCCTTCAAAATCGCTTTATAGTCGATGTTCTGACTCATTGCATATCACCTCATCTGTTTTACCAACACCAGACGGGTGTGCGTTGCGCGCTGTTCTCGTTCTTTTCTCTCCAATTTTCTCTCCAAACTGCCAATTTGTCTCCAAATTCGGAGAGAACAGCGTACATTTTTCGAGCCTTTGCCTCTGCTTGCCTGCCGCCTTTGCGAAGTCCAGAAACACTTGATTTTTGAACATTTTCCGGGTATGCCAACTTCCAGCACATCAATTTCCGCAATTCCATGCAGGATCTGGTTTTCGCCTGCCTGCGGATTTCGCGCACCATGCGCCGACTCCTCGAAGCGCATCCCGCCAATGCGAACCATGTCCTGCCGCACATTCGCAATCTCCTCCGCCGTTGTCGCCAGAATCGCCTTCATACTGCGATAATCTTTCAGCGCCGCCATTGCCGCGCTCCGCTTATCCAGATAGTTCCATGCAATACTCATTCCGCAAACCTCCTGTCGTTGCTTCGTAGCCTCATCATAGCAGAAAAGTTTGCGAATTCAAAACCAGAAACTGAAATCCTGAAATCCAGTGATTCCAAGGGATTCAGGACTTTTCTTTTTGCCGTCTACTTGAAAATTGAGTCAATGCAAACCTTCCCAGACTGCCTGAATTTCAATTTCTGAAACGCGAAAATGAAGAAAATTTTCGGGCATAGAAAAGGCCACCCGACGTATGACGAATGGTCAGAATGTACTATCGGGGGGGATATGTTATCAACGATAATTATAAATATTATATCCACTTGCTGATTGATATGTAAGATATCGTGCTGTCTTGAATGACATAGATAGTCGAATTGTTGAAAAGATTGATTTCGTCATACATACACGGGAGAATTTCAATACCATTGTTATCCAATACTCCCCATTTTCCTTCGCGCTTCACGGTTATGAGACCATTGGTTAACGGTGAATAATCCTCATACAATTCCGAAGTTAACATCAACCCATGAACATTATAAAATCCGTAGCGATCAGTTGATGAATCATAGTACGAGAGCAGCTGAACTTCGTCAATCACGTTTCCAACAGTGCTGTTAGGGGCGCGGTTGATAACAGTTTCAGTACCGGCCAAGTCAAGTATGACAACCTGATCCTTCAGCCTTACAACTGCATAGTCATTCACATAGGCTGGCGGTGTTCCGTACAACAGATCGTTATGCAGAAAGCTTGGCTTAACAATCACTGCACCACGTTCATCTAAGACGCCCCAATAACCAGCCGTGTTTTGATACCAAAATCGATCATTTGTAGGTGAATCGACATATTCGTACTGTGGTTCAATCATCAGGCGGCCGTAAATATCAGCTAAACCGTACAAACCGTTTTGGACAACAGCTATAAGACCCACGGAGGAGGGACAACTCATTGGCACAATCCCGTCATCAAAAGTCACAGGGACTCCGTTTGAATTAATTAAGATGTAATCGTCCATACTATCAAAGTTATCGTTAATCTGGTGATCCGCCTGGATTACTAATGCATAACCGTTCTGAAAAGGTTCGACGATTTCATCGTATACGCAAGGAATGATGACATTACCAATAGAACGATGAACAAATCCCCACTTGTCATTATCCTGGACTGCAATATATTCTTGTTCGTTGATATATGGATCTGTTAGCTTGATTGCGTCATATGTTGACGATAAATAGCCGCTTTGTTTGTCATAGAAACCGAACAAGAGGACATCTCCAGCATCTACTGCATAGATAAAAGCTGAATCAAATTCATAGATATCATAGCAAGGGGGAGTAATTTCGTTCCCCTGAAAATCAATCAAAGAATAATGATCCATCGGTACGGAAGTACGCACCTTGGCCACGCCATTGTAAAAGGGAGTTGCTTCTGAAAAAGATGCAGCGATAACTACTGTCCCGTCGTCTGTCGCATATCCCCATTGGCCATCGGATATGTATAAGAACAATTCCTCGGCATATACTATGCATGGCAATAGAGACATAAAGAATAGAATAGTTAAGAAAGCTCTCTTCATCTGCAACTCCTCCTGTTACATTTTATTTTTTCGGACGTACATAGAACGCCCAATTGCTGTTTCCGTCATTATCCTCCAGAGCGGTGATATTAGGACCTGTATCATCATAAAACAGAGCAGTCCACTTATCAGGATAAAGTTTTTCACTGCAGGATTGGAAAACTGCTAAAACTTCACCATTTCCATCTCCGAAATCGAACGAAACAACAATGCCGATATGACCCTTTTTTACGGGATCAATTGGTGCAATATCCTTAACATCCTTTCCATAATTGGGATCCCTATGATCTATGGAGAAGATGATGTCACCCGGTTGCAAGTCATTCAGATCAAGGATGCGCCCTCGTGTGGTATTGCTACGCACATATGATTGCCAAGCCGCATCTACCATTTTCCAAGTTTTTTTGTTTAGTGCCTTATTTACTGCCCAAATGCAGTCAATACCGCCTTTATTGTTTTTGCTTGCACTAATATAATAGTAGTCATCGGCATTATATAACAGATTTCGCATACCCTGGGTTACAGTGGAATTGAAATCGTCGTCCGTGGTGGTCTTTCGATACCCAACTTCATCTACTGTTTCGCAAGATACGCAAGTGCCGCTCGGATCATGATATGCAATAGGGTTATTCATACAATATACATAGCCATTAAATTCAAAAGTTTCGTTTTTAAATAGGCGAGAATCATGATTGAGCATTCTTGAACGAAGAGCAGCATAATATCTACTTCTGAGATAATACAGCTCGGTTTCTTCGTCGTAGACATACCCGCGATACCTAAACGGCTGCACCTTGCCCAGCGTCTCCGCCAGTTCGCCAGTACACCACAGCGGCGCACCCCACGCATCGTAGCCGTAGCTGACGACGGCATTGCCATTCTCATCCAGAATTGCAAGAATATCGCCCTGCAAGCTCTTGACATACGCATACGCCGTGCCGTTGTACACCACCACCGCCGGGCGGTTCTGCGCATCGTAAAAGAAGTGCATCTCGTCCGTGCCGGAAGTCATATGCACAATATTCTTGCCGTGCATGCAGCCGCTCGTTGCTCTCGCCACGCCGCATTGTCATAGACGAATGTCTTTGACCGCGGCGAAGCTGATGGGCTTCGCCGCGGTTTTTCGTAACGTTTGTTTAGACACCAGTACCTGCATCCTTACTTAAAGAGATACCACACAATTCGTTGGCAGCGTTG